>ENA-OQES01000967-OQES01000967.1-human-gut-metagenome-genome-assembly--contig:-NODE-967-length-11441-cov-8.462348_pt1 | contig 11441 bp, 10 predicted proteins | sample MGYA00242798_ERZ504641 | MGnify/ENA primary metagenome ERZ504641 (study PRJEB26092, sample SAMD00036327) | human gut metagenome | host: Homo sapiens | study: EMG produced TPA metagenomics assembly of... | reverse complement strand
GGCCCGTCACGGGTCAATCTGCAGTGCGGCCCGAACCCCGTGAGGGCCGGCGCCTTTAGACGCGTGCCGGAAATCCAAGGGTTATACCCTAAGAGCAAACCACCCCTTTTAGGGGTGGTTTTGATTTTCTAGCCGCGCTGGAGGCCGAAGAGCTTGGCGTTGCGCTCGGCGACCATCATGTTGATGTCGGCGATTTCCATCTCGCCGTCAATGTAGGGCTGGTAGGTGCCGTATGGGTCGCCAGCCCCCAGGCTGCAACTGCCGCAGTTATCGCAGCTGCCGTTGCCGCAGCCGGCGAGTGCCAGCTTGATGATTTCCTCGCGCTCGGCACGCGTCGTGTCTTTGATGAGCTTGCTTTTTGCCATGACGTTCCTCGATTCGCTTGTTGCCACCTGTCGCGCATGTCTTGTAGATACCGACCGGCTCTGCCCATCATAGGCTTTTGCGCGGGTAGAATGCATGGATAACTTGATGCTTGCAAGCGACGGAAAGGAAACGTTGCATGGACCAGGACAAGACGACCGTGATGGGCGGATATGGCTCGCCTCAGACGCCGAATGGCGCCGATGCGGCGCATGGTGTGCCAAACCCCGGCTACGCCGCTCCCGATGCGACCCAGCCCACTGCCGATCCTACGCGCGTCATGGCCTATGACGATACACCGCGGGATCCGTTTGATTATGCACCGCAGGACCCATATGGCAATGCGACGCCGGACCCGTATGGCAATGCGGCGGCAGGCGCTTATAACAACCTGCCGCAAAATCCCATTCCGCAGCCTCAGCAGACGACGTGTATGCCGCGCACGGCACAGCCCCAGCCTCGTTATGAGTCGCGCGATCCGTATGCGCGCCAGCCGTATCGCGAGTATCCCAAGTCGATTCCGCAGTATGGTGAGGACGAGGAAGAGGCTCCGTCGCGTTCATCGAGCGTGATCAAGAAGATCCTTATCGTGCTGGCGATTTTCTTTGCCCTCTCGATTGTGTTTGCCATTGTGTCGGGCATGCTCAACAAGCGAGGCGCCACGACTGATACCACGGTCGAGCAGACCGAGACTACCCAGTCCGGCACCGTCGACCTGAGCGATATCCCGGGGCAGTATTGGTCTAACGCCAAGAAGCTCCTCAAGTCGCGTAGGGCCGATCTTTCGAATGCCGTGATTCTGACCGACGACGGTTCGACGCCCGTTGTCGATGCCAACTGGGTCGTGACGTCTGCCCGCTATAACGACAACGGTAACCTCGAGATTCAGCTCACGCGCAAGGACAGCTCGTCGGGCAATGCGTCCGGTGATCAAGGCGCCACGGACAGCTCGAGCTCCAACACGCTGGAGGACCTGAGTAACAAGGCGCAGGAGCTGGGAGATAAGGCGCAGCAGTTGGGCGACACGGCTCAGAACCTCGGTGATACTGCTCAGAATCTGGGCGACATGGCTACCAATGCCTGGGACGCGCTGCAAAACGGCATTTCGGGCACACAGGGAAACTAGCTACCGAGCGGCTAGAGCCTTAGCGGTGCGAACAAAAACGGGACGCAGGATTGCGTGACCGGGCGCATAGGTGCGTTGGTCGGCGGTCCTGCGTCCCGTTTTGCTTTCGTTTACAGCTGCTCGGCCGGACGGTCGGGCGAGCTAAAGCCCGAGTCAAATGTGACGACGCATGATGCATCGGGCCGGCGCTCGTGCACGATGCGCGTGACGAGCTCCAGCAGCTCCTCGTCGGATATGTCAAAGCCGTCGGGGCGCACCAGGTCAAACGAAACGAACCCGTCGTGCTCGTGCAGGTCGTGGATGGAGAGCGCGGGGTCGATCTGCGCTACGCCGCGCTTGACCCAGCCGCGCAGGTCGTCGCCGGTGGTGGCGATGGGGTCGCAGTGCAGTGTGATGGCGATGCCCATCTGGCGTTTGATGTCGTGTTCGATGGTGTCCAGAATCTCGTGGTGCTCAAAGGCATCGCCCTCGCCGGGCATTTCCACGTGTGCGCTGGCAAACTGACGGCCGGGGCCGTAGTCGTGCACCATGAGGTCGTGTGTGCCCAAGACCTGGGGGTACGACATAATCCTGTCGCGGATTTCCTGGACGAGCTTGGGATCGGGCGCTTGTCCCAGCAGTGGGCTGATGGCGTCGCGCACCAGGCCCATGCCGCTGATGCAAATGAAGATGCCCACGCCTAGGCCCGCCCAGCCGTCGAGGTCAAAGCCTGTCGTTTGCGAAATAAGCGCTGCCGCTAAGACCGAGCCCGAGGTGATGACATCGTTTTTGGAGTCCTGCGCCGTGGCGATGAGCGTCTCCGAGTCGATGCGGTCGCCCAGCGTGCGGTTGAACGCGGCCATCCAGAGCTTAACGAGCATGGACGTCGCCAGTGCCGCAAGGGAAACGAGCGTGTAGGCGGTGGGGGAGGGCTTGATGATCTTGGTGACCGATTCCAGGATTAGGTTGATGCCGACGGCACAAACGAGGACGGCGACAACCAAGCCGGCGAGGTACTCGTAGCGGCCGTGACCGTAGGGGTGGCCTTCGTCGGCCGGGCGGCTGGCAAGGCGGAACCCGAGCAGACTCACGATGTTGCTCGAGGCGTCGGAGAGGTTGTTGAAGGCGTCGGCGATGAGCGAGACAGAGCCGGCGAGCAGGCCCGCGATGCCCTTGGCCAGACACAGGGTGATGTTGAGGCCAATGCAAATGAGGCTTGCGGCAAAGCCCGCGTTGGTACGGCAAGATGTATCGACCGGCTCGCCCTCGCTGCCGGGAACAAGTGTATGTACCAGCCGATTTACAAATAGCATAACGATCGTCCTCACAATCATGTTTAAGGGGATAGTGTATCTCGCACAGACGCAACATGTACCGATGCTCAGAAAATGCAGCAATGGTCTGCTGGAGCTAACAAGCGGCCCTTCTTGTCCGACAGGGTGCTGCATTTTGGGCCACATGGGTATGGGCATGTGCCTGCCTGCCCGACATACTTACTATCGACAGCCCCTGCGTAAAGGAGGACGTATCCATGGACGAGATGTTTGCCATTAAATGCCAAAACTGCGGCGGCCCTATGTACTCACACCAGGCTAAACGCAGCTTTGAGTGCGCCTATTGCGGCACGGTCGTTCCGTGGCAGGCGGATGCGGGGGAGCCCAAGAGCGCCCTGGGCATTCGCCATACGCCGCTGACGGTTGTCGATGGGCTGCTTAAGCTCACCCATGTGTCGCAGCTCGAGCGCCCGGTGGACCCCGACTGGTATTTCTTTAATGCGTACTGGCGCAACCAGTCGGTTCTGGAGCATCTGCTGTGGGAGGACCGCGGCACGGCGCAGGAGTTCCAAGAGGCCAAGCACGTGAGCATTCCCTGCCCCTTCTGCGGCGCGTCCTTTGAGGGGTCATCGACCCAGCGCGTGTTTGAGTGCCCGTCCTGCGGCAATAAGATTGGCGTTGCTGACCTGCTCAAGCCCGGTACCTTTAGCAAACGCTTGACCTTGGGCGTTGGTACGGAGTATGTACCCGAGCAGGGTATTCCCTGCGAAATCTCGCCGCAGCAGGCACGTGCCAACGCGCTGCAGCTGGTGCGCCAGTACCCTGACGCCTTTGCCGGGCACGGCGTGGAAGACGCGATTCAAAATGACATGATGCTTTTCTATTTCCCCATGGCGCTCGCGGACCTGCGCATGATGGCAAGCTTCCCGGGCAAGGGGCTGAGCAAGGAGACCCTGGTGTACTACGAGGTGCTCGACTGGGCGTATCCGCGGGCAAACTACCTGGACGTTCGCCTTATGGGCATTCTGGAGCCGTGGGACTTTGCCAAGGTTGGGCCGTTTGACCCGGCCATGCAGGAAGGTGACTTCCGCGTTGTCTCCGTCGATGCGTCTACCAAGGACCAGGTGGTCATTGATAAGCTGGCGCTCGATATTGCCGGCAACGATGCCGAGGCGGTGCTGGGGCTCAATAAAAAGAGTATCCGCACGTGGGTGCGCAAGGCCCGCAAGCATAAGGACGGCCTGGTGATGGTGCCGGTCTACTTTGTCGATCGTCCGGCGACGGACAGCCGCGATGGCGAGCAGGTGCGCATTGCCGTAAACGGCCAGACGGGTCGCGCGGCCGCGGTGGTGTTTAGTGACAAGCGCGAGACGCATGTGGTGGCGCCGCTCAACCCGAGCCTGCATCTGTCCGGTGAAAGTACTGTGCATGCCACGCCCATCGAGGTCAAATACGTTAAATCGCCCTTCCTATACCAGATTGTGCGCCGTGGAGGCGGTGAGCAACCGCGTCAGGTGGCAGCGGCGGCCGAGGGTTCTTACCGAGAGGAAAAGCCCAAGCGCAAGGGATTGCTCGCTGCGATCTTTGGGAAGTAGGGGAATGGTGCCGGTTGTTGCTGTAACGTGATGGCCGGGGGTACGGGGCAGTTCGCAGGAATGCGGGCTGCCCCGATTTTTTGTGCGGCGACAAGGCACGTAGGCGCTTCATTAAACACTCATGCTCACAGCGCAAACGTTGAGCAACATTACGTTTGCCGATAGCTATTGAAAAAATGTCCGCCCGCGGTAGTAGTATCAAAAAAGAGGGGTCCCAAATGGAACCCCTCTGGCAAGTCAAATTGTCCCCTACGGGACGCCTTCCAAGGAAGGCATTTTTGGCAAAGCCGTATTTTGACTCGCAGTGTCGATGTAACTGGTAATCGACAAGGCAACTGTAACACAGCGCGGAAGGGCTGGCCGACATGAATTTAAGAAACTACTCTGGCGACTACAATATCGGCCTCGACATGGGAACCGGCTCCGTTGGTTGGGCGGTGACCGATGACCAGGGCAAGCTTCTGCATTTTAAGAAGCAGCCGACATGGGGCAGTCGTTTGTTCGATAGTGCGCAGCCGGCGTCCGAGGCGCGCGTTCATCGTGGGCAGCGTCGCCGTTACGTGCGCCGCCGCTGGCGCCTTGACTTACTGCAAAAGCTGTTCGAGCCTGCGATGAGCGAGGTCGATCCGGGCTTTTTCATGCGACTTAACCAGTCGCGGACCATTGAGGGCGATCCGATCTTTACCAAGGACTTCACGAAGGCCGATTACTACGATCGCTTCCCGACCATCTATCATCTGCGTACTTACCTTATGGACACCGATGAGCAGGCCGATCTTCGATTGGTGTATCTCGCAATCCATAACATCGTTAAGCATCGCGGTAACTTCTTGCGCCAGGGAGAGAAGCTGACGGCAAAGACGGCAAAGACATCCGATGCCCTCGAGCGCCTCAATGACTCCCTGCAGGCTTGGTGCGAGTCTAGGGAATACGATGTTACAAAAATCAATAAAAGCGCTGTCGCAAAGATTCTCGCTGACGAGAGGTCTTCTCGTTCGCAAAAAGCAAAAGACATTCAGGCGCTTGTAAAAGTGGACACTGCGGATGCGGCTACGAACAAAAAGCTGGCGAAGGCTTTGTCGAACGCTGTCGTTGGCCTTCAGTGTGAGTTCAAAGACGTCTTTGGCGATTTTGAATGCGAGGCAACTAAGCTCGCGCTTTCGGATGACGAGAAGCTAGAAGCGCTACAGGCCGCATGTCCCGATGACTGCGTGGAGCTTCTTGAGTCCGTTTGCGGTGTTTACTCTGCTTACGTGCTGCAGGGGCTTTTGTCCTATGCTGAGGGCCAGACAATCTCGGTCAACATGATCGAAAAATACAATTGTTACGCGAATGATCTTGATCGGCTCAAGGCTTTGGTCCGCGAATATGCTCCCGGCTCATATGAGTCTTTCTTCCGCGCGCAACCTATCATGATTCGAATAGCGATGACCCCTCGCGCGACTACGATGCCTCTAAGGCACAGGGTTACACCGCATATGACCTGCACAAACTGTCCTATGATGACTTCGCTAAATCCGTAAAGAAGCTCTTTGCGGGAACGGGCGCGGAGACGGACGAGCGCTATATCGCCATGATGGACGCATTCGACAAACAACGCTTTTTACGTCGCCTTAAGACGAGTGACAACGGTGCCATCTACTATCAGCTGCATCTTGAGGAGCTGCAGGCCATTCTCAAAAACCAGGGTCGCTTCTATCCGTTCCTTAAGGACGAGGCTACGAAGATCGAGAGTCTAGTCACATTCCGTATCCCGTACTATGTGGGACCGCTGACGCCTAAAAATGCTGCCCAGGACAAACATGGCAACCATCGATTCCAGTGGTCCGAGCGCAAGCCCGGCATGGAAGATGCGACGATCACGCCTTGGAACTGGGATACCGTGATCGATAAGAACAAGAGCGCCGAGAACTTTATCATGCGCATGACGGGTGATTGCACTTATCTTGCTGGCGAGAAGGTGCTTCCCAAGCAGTCTCTGCTCTATGAGGAGTTCTGCGTTCTGAATGAGCTCAATGGTGTTCGCTGGTCTGAAGATGGCGACGATTGGCAACGCCTGGATGCCGCACAGCGCGAGAGTATTATCCATGACCTGTTCCATAAAAAAACGTCGTATTTCCTACAAGATGATTGCCGATTGGCTGGTAAAAGAGGGTGACGCGACGAACGCTGTTGTCCGCGGCGGCCAGGGCGAGAGCGGACTTGAGTCGAAAATGGGTTCGTATATCTTCTTCGCTAAGGACATTTTTGGCGTGGACGAACTGAGTCGTGCCGAGTATCCGGTTATCGAAAAGATCATTCTTTGGAACACGTTGTTCGAGGATCGCTCAATCCTTAAGGAAAAATTGCAAGATGAGTTTGGTCCCAGTGGCAATGGAATGCTCGATGCCGAGCAGATTAAGAAGATTTGCAAAAAGCGGCTGACTGGTTGGGGACGTCTGTCGGAGAAGTTCCTGACGGGCATTAGGATTGATACGCAAGCCGGTCGCTCTATGAGCATCATGGACGTGCTGCGAGAGGGAAACCCCAGCTCCGAGCGTCGCTTGGGCGAGACCATGGTGATGATGGAGATTCTCCACGACAATACGCTCGGCTTCCAGGAAAAAGTGGATGAGCATAATCGCAAATACTATGCCGAACATGAGAAGTCTCTAGGCGTAAACGAGCTCCCTGGATCTCCGGCGATTCGTCGCAGTCTGAATCAAGCGATTCGCATTGTTGACGAAATCGCAAAGATTGCGGGGCACGCGCCCGCCAACGTTTTTGTTGAGGTGACTCGCGACGAGGACGAAAAGAAGAAGGGTAAGCGGACCACGAAGCGCTGGGACGCCATCGAGGACGCTCTCAAGGCGTTTAAGGTCGAGGGCGGCGACCTGGCTGTTATGGGCGATTTCAAGGAACTCAAGGCAGCCAATGCAGACCTTGACGAGCGCCTGACCCTCTATTTGATGCAGAACGGAAAGTGCCTGTATTCTGGTCGCGCTATCGACCTCAGTAAGCTAATGGCAGGCTCGGGCGAGTACGAGGTCGACCATATCATTCCGCGCGCCTACATTAAGGACGACAGCCTCGAAAACAAGGCACTGGTGTACCGCGAGGAGAACCAGCACAAGACCGACCAGCTTTTGATTGATAAGAGCATTCGCCAGAAGATGGGCGAAACGTGGAAGCAGCTGCACCAGGCAAAGCTTATTGGCGATAAAAAGTATCGCAACCTGCGGCGCCCTTCCATAAACGAGAACGCCATGAAGGGCTTTGTCGCGCGCCAGCTCGTGGAGACGAGCCAGATGGTTAAGATGGCGCAGGCGTTGCTTGAGGCGCGTTATGCCGACGAGGGAACGAAGATCGTTCCCGTTAAGGCGAGCGTATCGCACAACCTTCGTGAGGCGGCCGGCTTGGTCAAATGCCGCGAAGCCAACGATTTCCATCATGCGCATGATGCCTATCTGGCATGCCGCTTGGGGCTGTTTATTCAGATGCGCCACCCCGGAATGTATGAAAACCCCATTGGCTACTCGCACGTGGTTAAGAAATACGTGCGCGAGCAGTCTGAGCTGTTTAAGAAAACCCATCGCATGCCTGGATCTGCCGGATTTGTCGTCAATAGCTTTATGACTGCGGGCTTTGACCCCGAGACGGGCGAGGTCTTTGACGATGCCTGGACCGAGGACGACGAGGTCAAGCGCTATAGGGGAAAGTATCTTCCGGACGGCTGGAACGCGGCAGCGGAGGTCGAGGGCATTCGCCGTGCGCTCAACTATCGCCAGTGCTACATCTCGAGGATGCCACAGGAGGATACGGGCGCGTTCTGGAAGGCAACGATTTACTCGCCGCGTGATCCCAAGATGGGTGCAAAGCTTGAGTTGTCGACCAAGCAGGGGCTTGATGCTAAGCAATACGGTGGTTTTTCGAGCCAGCAGTTTGCGTACTTCTTTATCTATGAGGCCAAAAAGAAGGGTAAGCCGGTGTTCCGGTTCTCTCAGGTTCCCGTGTGGCTTGCGGCACGCATCGAGGGCGACTCGGCGGCGCTCGGTGAGTATGCGAGGGGACTTGCGGAGAAGGAGGGCCTGGAATATGTCGGTATCACGAGGTCGAAGATCTACAAGAAACAGCTGATTGAGGTGGATGGAGAGAGGTTCTTTATTACGGGGAAAAAGGAGATGAGGAATGCTACGCAACTGGCTTTTTCAGATGAGCAAATGAAACTGCTCGCAGGAGATGCGTGTAGCAAAGATGCTATCAAGCTTTTGGATATGTTTAATCCCGCGGCTTCTTCCGTCTCTGACAGGCTGCTGCGTCAACTCAAAATTGAGGCGATAATAGAAAAGTGTGCAACTATGGATGCGGAAGATGTTGTTGCAGTAGTCAAGCGCCTGCTTGCCTTGGTGAATGGAACAATGAATATGGTTGATTTGTCACCGGCGGGCGGCTCAAAGTTTTCGGGTTGTATACAACCTAATTATTCAAAGTTGCTGAGCAATTCAAATGTGACGGTTTTCCTTATTGACCAGTCTGTAACGGGCATGTTTGAGAGAAGGACCCGTGTCGGGCTTTAGGAACATAGTCATTTCCAGTCCTTGCAAATTGCAGTACAAGGGCGGCTACATGGTTGTCCGCCGTGAGGACGACACGGCGAAGGTCCATCTTTCGGAGATTTCGTCGGTCGTCCTTCAGACCAACCAGGTGTTCATAAGTGCTTATCTGCTTTCGGAACTTGCCAAGGCAAAGGTCGCGTTTGTCGTTTCTGACGAGAAGCGCGACCCCATTGGGCAGTATTTGCCGCTATACGGGGCTCATAACACTAGTAAGCGTATTGCAGAGCAGCTTGAGTGGGGCGAACCGATCAAAAAGCGCGTATGGCAACGAATCGTGCGCGACAAGATTAAGCATCAATCTGACGTGCTTCACGCCCGTGCGCGTGAGGAGCAAGGTGAGACGCTCAAGAGCATTGTTGCCGAGGTACGCTCGGGTGATACGACGAATCGCGAAGGACATGCAGCACGGCTGTATTTCAGCTCTCTGTTTGGTCCGTCCTACTCGAGGGATGACGATACGCCTCTGAACGCCGCCCTCAATTACGGGTATGCGATTCTGCTGTCGAGCGTCAATCGCGAAATTGCAGCGCGCGGATACCTTACGCAGGCGGGAATCTGCCACAGAAATGAGTTCAACCAGTTCAACTTGAGCTGCGATTTTATGGAGCCGTTTAGGCCTCTTGTCGACCGCATTGTGTTCGATAACTTTGACGGCGAGTTCTCTAAGGAGACAAAGCTGCTTTTGGTCGACATGCTCAATCAGGGAATTGCATATCGAGGCGGCACGTATCGCGTGGGCTCCGTAATCTCTCTGTATGTTGCTGATTGTTTCAAGGCGCTTGATCGAAAGTTGTCGGTAGACGAAATCGAGTCGTTTGAGGTCGTATGAGTATCGGGGAAAGGATCAGATATATGAGGCTCGTCGTCTTCTTTGATTTGCCCGTTGATACTCCTGCGCAGAGAAAAGACTACCGGGTGTTCCGCAAGTTTCTTCTTAAAGATGGCTATCTTATGCTCCAGGAATCCGTGTATGCAAAGCTTGTTGTTAATGATGGGGCGGCTGGAAGCGCGGTGCAAAGACTCAGAAAACATCGCCCACCGACCGGCCTCGTGCAGGTCCTTCGCGTGACTGAGTCTCAGTTTTCGACCATGGAGTACATTACGGGTAACCGTGAGACCTGTGAGGAGATAGACACGATGGAGGAGCTTCTGGTTTTATGAGGCTCGCGTTTTCGGGACTTGAAAACCCGGTGGAGTTAACGGCGGGGGAGACATCGGTTCTGCAAGTCGAGAACTCGGCTCTGTTCGCGCGGATTGTAGCTTCTTTGCAAAACGGATTGGGGCGCCAGGCGATGGAGCCTTATTCCCTATGGAAAGACGATGAGGAGATTAAGCCCGGCAGCGCTTTAATGGTGGTGCCTGATGCGCTGAATCTTCCATGGGATGACCGTGCGTTTATGACCGCGATTACCAAGAAGATTGAGCGCGAGTTTCTAGAAGACGAAGATTTGCGTATGCAAGTGGAAGAGGCTGAACGAGCAATAAGGCTGCGTTTGGGTGGATTGAATCTTGGTCTTAATGCCGATTTGGGGTTTGGTTTAGAATGGGATTTGAAGCGCTACCTCAAGTTTTTAGGATTTGGTGCAGCGCCTCAAGAAGATAAATCGTTCCTTGATAATCTGCTGAATTTCCTTTCATTTGCTCTTGACGCTGGCTGCAGAAAGACAATCGTATTTGTAAATCTCAAAACTTTTTTGACGGAAAATGAGCTGCAAACGCTCTATGATCACGTGTTTTTCCTTAAGTTGAGTCTGTTGCTCCTAGAGAATAAAAAAGATACCATGTCTTACGGACACGAACATAAACTAACGGTTGACCTGCAGTTTTTAGAGCATTGAAAGAACAGACCGGTTAGATTGAACGTTCCGTCGCAGTAGGGAATTTGCTCCAATGGTTTTGGAGCAGTGTCGATTTAACTGGTAATCAAACATATATTCACACAGTTTGTCCGTGTATGTGTTTTGGAGCAGTGTCGATTTAACTGGTAATCAAACGACTTTTTCTGTTGATAGATATGCGCCGTGTTTTGGAGCAGTGTCGATTTAACTGGTAATCAAACTCGCATAGCGGGTTGGGGGTGGTGATCTACGTTTTGGAGCAGTGTCGATTTAACTGGTAATCAAACTGTATATGGTGCATCCTTAAGACGCTCCAGTTTTGGAGCAGTGTCGATTTAACTGGTAATCAAACTGCTACGGAAAAGATAACACTTTGCGGATGTTTTGGAGCAGTGTCGATTTAACTGGTAATCAAACGATACGCCAGTCCGCGTGACAAACGTGGTGTTTTGGAGCAGTGTCGATTTAACTGGTAATCAAACGGACATGCTTGGCTTTACTGGGATATTCCGTTTTGGAGCAGTGTCGATTTAACTGGTAATCAAACCCGCGCCCACGATTGGAGGTAAAAAAATGTTTGTTTTTGGAGCAGTGTCGATTTAACTGGTAATCAAACTGACCGGGCATATCGTTGCGCCAACGGGCTGTTTTGGAGCAGTGTCGATTTAACT
>ENA-OQES01000966-OQES01000966.1-human-gut-metagenome-genome-assembly--contig:-NODE-966-length-11443-cov-2.269441_pt1 | contig 11443 bp, 18 predicted proteins | sample MGYA00242798_ERZ504641 | MGnify/ENA primary metagenome ERZ504641 (study PRJEB26092, sample SAMD00036327) | human gut metagenome | host: Homo sapiens | study: EMG produced TPA metagenomics assembly of... | reverse complement strand
GTTGACCTGTGTTTTCTGTACCGTAGATTTCTTATGATTGCTGATGGATTCTGCTACGTTTGGCTGGTTCGCTCTGGCAACAGATTTAACCTGCTGTTCCTGTCTGATATTGGTTCGGACGGTTTCTTTTCCAGCCTTGAATTCTGCATTTTTTATCACAGGAGAAGTAGCAGGACGTATCATATCCGGCTTCGTAACTATATCGGTCTGTGCAGGTTTTGGAACAGGTGTGGCAACAGGGCGTTCATGGCTTCTGGTAGCTCCGGCTGTCGCTGATCCATTCGCATGAACTGTCTGTTTTGCTTCCTGTGCTTTCTGCAATTCCTGTTTTTTCTGTGAGATATTTTCCCTGTGCAGATTGCGTTTCTGTGTACGCCGTTCCTGTCGGTTTTCCCGTTCTTCCACAACGCCACGCTTAAAGTCTGATACATTATCCTTTGCTTTCTGTTTTGCAGAGTGGACAGCATAACCAGCCTGTGTCGGCAAGTCTTTCACATTTTCTTTCAGAGAGGAAGCACTGTCACGGACTTTATTTTTCGTATCCATCACAGCACCTACCGCAGAACCGACACGGCTTCCCATGCTGGCAGAGGTATTTTCCCGTTTCTTTGGCGGTTGGTTCGTTGCTGGATTTCCGGCTCTGACAACACTTGCACCAGCCACCGCACCTGCAACACTTCCAGCACCGACAGCCCTTGCAATCCTGTGTTCCATACGTCTTGCCCGATGTCGCATGAATACCATCGGTCTACGGAATATCCGGCGACCTATCTGCTGGCTGTCATTGGCATTAAGACTGAACATACTCATTAGTTCTCCGAGCTTCATATAGATTCCGGCAAAGCAGATTATCTGCAAAAAACGCCACCATGAAGAACGGATAGTCCGTGGAAATGTTGTAGAACATACTGGAAATCGAAAATGCTACGGTCACAATCAGAGTGATTCCGGCTCTTGTCATAATGGCATTGAACACACGGACAACTGCCTGTTTTGCCATGTTCTCATAGGTCGGTATCATGGACAGTAAAAAACTGATAGGTAGAAACATGGCATATATGATAAATAGTATCTGGGAAAATAACATCATTCCGGTAAGCAGGAAGATAAAGATTGTGATACCGAGATTGAAAATGAGCAGGAAGAACACCATACCCAGACGGTTGACGACCTGTGGAATAGTAAGGTTATCATTGTCGTTATCCTCAATCTCTGTTTTCACAACATTTTCCCTTGTTTCCCCATCTTCATCGGACGGGCTGGCAGATACCAGAGCTTCCACACGGTCAGTCCCGATTTCTTCGGTATCGCTGTTCCCGAACTGCAACAACAGCCACGGCTTTTTCTACCTGTATCGCTAAAAAGGCTGTCACGGATAAGGTCTACGCTGTCCTTGCCTTTGCTTTGTGAATCTGGGAGCATGATTTTTGTCCCCAAGTCCAGAGAAGCGGTGCTGATGTCCGAACTGAAATCATTGATTTTCTGGATATAATTGGGAGCATAAGCAATAAAGGACGCAGACACGATGAACACCACCACAAAGTTGATAACAGCGTGAAGTGCTTTGCTTGTTTCCCGTTTGAGAAGCCCTGTATAGGCGGTGTAAACACCTACAATCAGAATGATAATGAGCAGGAATCCCACATAGAATCCACTGCTGGAAAATCCGTTTTCGGTCACTCCGGCAAGTGTCTGGATACTTTTCCCGATACTGTCTGCCATGTCATTGATGAAGTCCAGCTTATACGCCTGTTGCACCACATATCCTGTGGCATTGCTAAGATACAGGCTGATTGTCCAGACAAAATTTGTGATACAGTAAAGCCCGTACTGTACCGATTTTCCAATACCGTCCAGCCAGTTCCACGGTAGCCAAGACCAGCTATTGTCCACATAGAAATCAAGCTGATAGTTGGAAAGCGGATACTTTGAATACAGGTTGTCTGCATTGACCGTATCATCGACCAGTCCAGACGCATGAGCTACCGTCCCAAGCAGGGACAGCAGTACCAACGTAACGGTCACGGCAAGCAGTACCAGTTTCAGTACATGGAATACCTTTTCTTTTGTGATAGATTTTATCATTCCAAATCCACCTCACTTTTTATCGGCGGTCTGGTATCAAAGGCATGGAGCAGTTCTACAAAGACAGGGTGTATCTGTACCACACCGACACGCCCGTATAAATCCTGCATTAAGCATTGTCCGTTCTCCAAATCCCTCAACCGTTTCTGGTTGTTTTCATCTTCACTGTCCAATCCGAAAAACTCTAAGGTCTGCTTGATTTCGTTGGTATCTGTGGAACGGAACGCAAATTTTAAGCCGATGTTATTTTTCAGACTTTCTTTCGATACGTCCCCAGAGGATTGTGTCACGAAATAGACTCCGGCGTTCATGGCTCTACCAGCACGCACCAGTTTATTGGAGAGTGTTTCGCCCTGTGCCACATTTAAGAACGCCCATGCTTCGTCCAAATCCACGATTTTTAAAAAATGCTTCGGTCACTGTGAATAAAGTCAAGGGCAAAGGTACTGATAACAATTAAGATGGATACCGACAACAGTTCAATGGTCGTGTATTCCTCAAAGGTGGTATCCTTATCCGGCAGAACCAAATCTGCAACCTGTATAATGTTGAGCTGGTTATCCAGACTGATTGCATTTTCCACCGAACCGTCCGAGAACAGGAGCTGTGCAAAATCATAGTCAGTAAAACTTTCGATATGGTCTGCAATGTTACGGGATACGGCGGTATCCTCTTTTCGCAGTTCCTCAATGACCTGTAACAGCCCGTGGTTCTGGTTCTGAGATACGGTACGGACAGCTTTTCTAAGGACAGGGAACATTTTCGCCGTCCCTTGAAGAAATTCCTGTAAGGAATGTCAGAATGTCGATGGCAAGACTTTCAGCGTCCTTGACATCTTTCATAATCACATACGGGTCTAATAACCCTTGATTGCTGGAATCACTGGTAATGTTTACAATGTTGATTTCCTCTGCAATCTCCGGCAGTGTTTCTTTCCAGTTTCCACGCTCACTTTTCGGGTCTAGGATAACTGCCTGTCCACCGAACAGAACGGAATAATACACCAGCAGATTATTACAGAATGATTTTCCACCACCAAGCGAACCCACAAAGGCAGAAGCCAACGCATTTGTGACCGTACCTTTTACCCCTTGACTGGCAAGGGACGGTTGCAGGTAGACATTTCTTCCTGTATCCACGGAATATCCGATATAGATTCCTGTATTTTCTCCCAACATCTGGGTAGCACCGAAACCAAGTCCGGCTAAAAAGTCGGATTTCACATACTGGATATAATCATTGATATAACGCTTGCTGGCTGGAAGAAACTCTCCATGCAGTCCCATCATATCTCCGGCAGGGCGAACCAGCTTCACATTCAAATCATCGTAAAAGTCCTTGACTTCATCACAACGGCGTTTCAGTTCGTCAAGATCGAGTGCAGACACCCGTATGACGTAACTTAACTTATACATACTTTCCTTGCTCTGGTCTAAATCTGTTTCCAGTTCATCGACACTGTCCAAGGCTTCCACCACATTTGAACTTGTTTCGTTTCCGGCTTGATAGGCGTGATTATCCAAGTCCTTTAATTCCCTTTTTCTTGTTACGGACAGTGGTTAAGGCTTTCTTATTCCCGACAATCTCAACATTCATAGACGTATCCACAGGGAATGTGAACTGCTGTTGCTGGAAATAAAAGATTTTCCGATGATGGGAAGTCCAGCTCCCCGACAATGGCATTGACCGTAAAGTAGGATACATAGCTTTCGCTGTCCTCATGTTCCAGACGCAAATATCGCTGGCTTTCTTCCACCACACAACGGGTAGGACGGATAAGGTCATAATACTTAATCAGTGTTTCCCTTTTTAATTTTCTTTTTGGCAGAGGATACACATAATCTTCATAGGCTATCCCGTCCCTGCCGTAGAGGTGTTCCATCAGATACGCAAAGTCTTTGGCTCCAGTCGGCGGATTTTGAACCTACGGGAGATTTTATTTTCCAATAACTTCTCCATCTTCACATAACGGTTGATTTCATCATTGCTCATGGAAACAAAGTCATTCATCAGCGTGTGCCTTACCTCATTCAAAAACTCACGGAATGTCAGAAATACCGACTTTTTTGATGTTCTTCAGATTGACTTCGTCCTCTGTGACCATAAGCTTGAATCCCAGAAAGAAACGGTAATCAACTTGATTGTCGCCTATCATGGATACAAGGGCTTCGGTCTGGTCGTCTATCTTTTGGATTGCTACCTCACGGAGCTTTCCAGTGACCAGCTTCTTTGACTGTTCCTGTATGCTTCGGATTGAACTTTCAGTTGCAATCTGCAACGCATGAATTTTTCCCTCACGGGACTGTGCGATAAGCTGACGGAAGCTGTCATGCACAAGGTATTTCTGTTCTGGGGATAAGAATGAATAATTGTACGGTATCAGCTCATAGTAGGCGAACACCTCATTGTCCTTATTCCAGACAAGGTTATTGTCAATATATTTTATCGGGAACATAGTTCACACTCCTTACTGCCGTGATAGTTTCCTCAAATTTCTGCTTATGCAGGTTCACGGCTTTTCCGGCATAAGTCACTTTGGGACGCAGGGCATACAGAACCATCGTCTTGATGTAACTGTATGGCTTTTCCCGTCAAAGGTTTTCTGTGACATAAACCATGTAAGGGCAACGGGAATCCCGAAATATTTTGAAAAATGCTCCCTCAATCATGGAAAGTGGCGGTACATCTGCAAACAGAATGATGATAAATTCCGCCAGCACGAACCATGTAATCTGGGTAAAGGTTACAGGGAATGGCAGGTTTACATCATTGATGGCATACAGTACCTTTTCCACGTTCCAGATACTTGTATAACTTCGGATTTTCTTCACTTGTAAATGCTCCTTTCTTCAGTTTTCCTAACAACAGGGACAGCCGGATTTTCCAGACTGACCCCCAAGAGAAAAGCTGACAGTAGCACCAGTGGCGGTGCTGATCTGCCAGCCCTTAACGCAGTACCTCACAGATACCAGCGTTTGTTGCAATAAATGTCCCCTCTATATCGAGGTCACGCCCGTAGGCTTCATAGTCGATATAGTTCTGTAAAGAGGACGGGATTTCTCCGAGTATCTGTTCTTCATCAATCAGATAGTAGGCTAAATCGGTCATCGTTTCACAGCCGGAATACAGAATGATGTCGTCCTTATGCTCCACCAGTTCTTCCAGACTTCCATAGCAGGATATAAAACTGTCCAAGTCGTCCAGCATATAGTCTGGTAATTCTTCCAACTGCTCATAGATACGGTTCAATTCTGAAATGGAAATATATTCGCTAATCTCCATCGGGAAGTTGTCCGTATCATGGATTGCGTATTCTTCGTACTCTGCATTTAAGCCGATACGTTCTGCAATCACTTCTTCGTCCAATGGAAAAGAGAACCAGTCCCCGACCAGTTCTCCCTCATTGTACTTGCCAAGATTGGCTATATAGACTTGCATATCATCAATCATAAGCGGTCACTTCCTTTCGGCGTCTATCAGAGTTTGAACATACCGTTTTCACTGACAGCATAACGTCCTGTTTCTTCCAGCTCCTGTGCATAGGCTTCCAGATTAAAGTATTTTTTCCCGTTTTCGAAGAGGGCAGAAAATTCAATGTTGTGTTCCAGTCGGTAACGGGCAACGTCCATAATACTGTGACACTCTGGATAAAACCGAAATTCTTTTGATTTCTGTAATAAATCCTCAACACCGCCACAATAGGAAATCAAATCATTGTATGCCTGTTGAACTTCTGGCGGTAACTCCATGTAAGCAAAGTACAGCTTATTCAATCGTCTGACGCTGGTTGTTCTTACAATATCGCCAGCAAAAGGGAGTTTCATATCTATAATCTGATAATCGCCACTGTCAGCTTCCACACCGAGCAGGTCACGGAACGCGCTAATATCAATGGGGAGATTGAACCAGCGAGAGGTTTTATCCTCTGCTGGCAAGGTGCTTTCTATCAATACGCTACATTCTTCCATAGGCTTACGCTCCAATAATCTTATTGAATAACTGTAACAATACGTCTTTTACGCCGGACGCATTGAATACAAGACCAACGGCTACTAAGGCAACTACCAAGAATCCGATGAGTTTTGGAAAACTCACGCTTGAATCCCAAGTAGATACCGATAACCACAATCGCCATAAGCACAAGGCTCTGTGCGTTGCTTAAAAATCCAGTTATAAGGTTCTGTCCAAAAGTTCATGCTTTCTTTTCTCCTTTCAGTTCCATCATTTTTCTGTCAGACTGTCTGCCAGCCTGTAAAATACACATGGCAATCACGCCAGCCGTTCCCCCTAAAGAGAAGAACAGGAAGTCAAATAATAATCGTTGCATTTTTCAATTCTCCTTTTCTAAAATCACATCTTCGGTAGATGTGGTCTGTTGTTCGATTATCTTGTAGTGCTTTTCCGTCAGTTTCGTGGATTTACGGATTTCTTTCAGATAATCAATCCCTGTTTTCGCTGTGATTGTTTCCAGCATTTTGAGTGTCGGGTCAACCTGCCGTTGAATCCAGCGTAGGGTTCTGTCCAGTGTGTAGGGTTCGGGTTTGGTCGTGAGCTTTAACGGCTCTCTGTTTTCCCCGATGAACCACGCCCAGCGGACAGATAATTTCCAGTCGCTCCGTTTCTTGTCTGCTTCCTTATCCACAAAGCGTACATAACGGTTGATAATAGAAAATGCCGTCCGTTCAGCGTCATAGTAAGTCAGCAGGTCACGGACAGCATAATAAGCACGTTCATTTTTCAACCGTATTTCAAATCTGCTTTTTATCGGTGCTTCCTCAATGGGAATCCCCAGTTTGATGTACTGTTCATAGCTTTTTTCATAGACACAGAAGTACACCTCACTTTTTAGCGAGCCGATATAAAGCGTATAACCCATACCAGCCTTGTCCTGTTCCTCATGCTTGACCAGTTCGCCGGAAGCATAGGACTTAAAGGAACGGAACACCGATACACATTCCTCATTCCGGCATTTTTCGGTCAGTTCTGGAATATCCAACATTCCTGTATGGTCATTGATGGCAAGGTCAAGGCGTTTCATCACACCGCCGTCCACCAGAGCGTCCATAAGGAAGTCATACCAGCTCCGTTCCTGTGCCAGCAGATAACTTTCAAACTGGCGACAGCCTTTTCCTTTCAGTTCCAGCAGGACACCTTTTTCTTCATCGGGAGAAGTATATACGAAAATATCTCCGATGTAGTAGTGTTCCGTGTAGCTGTAATGCCCGAAGTCCTCATGTATCATGTACTGGATATTGAGCTGTAAGATGTCCTTAATGATGTGTCCAATATCCAGTGTCGGAAACCGTATCCTCACATAATCAAACAGCATGGTAAGCGGTGCTTCTGGATTGAATTTTTCCAGAGCTTCCAAAAGTTTTACTTTCATTTCTTCTGTGACCGCCACCTTGCCGGATTCGATACGGCTTAAATGTTCACGGCTGATTCCAGCCATGACCGCAAGTTTCGTCTGGGATACACCGTACTGCAAACGCCTGTCTGCAAAATCCTGTATCCACTCTGTATCATTCAGTGCGATAACCCCCTTTACGTAAAAAACTGTGACAGTTTTTTATCCGATGTCACAGCAGTTAAAAAAAGCTACCAAACGCTTGATTTCAGCCAAGAATCGGTAACTTTTGTGTATGTTTCCTTGTGATTTGTGCCCCTCTGTTAGATACCGAGGGGCTTAATATATGCTGGCGTGGCTACCGCCACACCAGCAAGGCTAGTCCGTACCTGTGGCTTTCGCTCCGCACGCCACCTGTCCGTCCTGCCTTATGTGTGCAAGTTTCCCAATCGTACCCAAGAAATCATAGCTTTTGGGTACAAGGGGAGTATCAAAATTCCGATATGACACTTGTTCCTACATCACAGTATCCACGCCCTTTGATTTGCTTCTGGAAAAACTGCGTTTTTTCACATCACTTCCAAAGAGCATACCATAGCCAAGTTCACTCAGCCGACCAAGTCCCACACGGAAATTGAAATTATCTCTGATACCATCTCCGAAATATTTTGCGTCTGGACGCTGGCAAGCCACAATCAGAAAGTATCCAGCCTGTCTGCCGAGCATAACGATTTTCTTTAGCTGGCTTAACAGGGCAGTGCTTTCCTTTGTCGTGAGCATTTCCAAGAACGCCACATATTCATCAAAGATAAGGAACTGTGGAGCAAGCCCCAGATAGGCATAGTTTTCCCCTGTACGGTAGTTCGGGTGCAGTTTCATTTCTTCCGAGCGTGTGACCATGCCCTCATAAAAGGCATTGACGCAGTCAATCATATCGTCTTTCGTGTGGTAGACATTTCCCATGACTGTTCCCAAGTCTGCAAGGTCAGCGTTCTTCGGGTCAAGAATGTATAAATCCGCATTGGTTTTAAGCAGGGCTTCAATGATGGTCAGCAGAAAATAGGTCTTTCCACCGCCAGTACCACCGCAGATAAGGGCATGGGGAAGTGAATCATATTCCCACACCAGATTTTTCATTAACCGCAGACCGCCGTTTTCGGCAACCACTTCATCAATCGAAATACGGTTCGCTATCATATCATAGAGCAGGGTGTATTCGATATATCCGTCATGTAATGTCTTGTCGGTCAGCTCACAGTACAGCCCCGATTCCAGTTTATCCTCTAAGGACAGGAGCTGTTCTTGATATTTTCCCATTGTGATTTCACACAGGATATGGAGCAAGCCGTTGTCCATCTGGTAGTAGATTTTCGGAAACCACACGATTTTTTCTCTGGATCTGCTTTGCAGGTCAGTGAAAAAACCGCTGTCTTTGGTGTTTTCCGCTTCATACCATTTATTTTCCAGCACCATACGAGCCAGTTTTTGTCGGGTGGAGCAACCGCTTGATACGGTCATATCCGTAATGGTAGTAGAGAAAAGCGACCAATGCACAAACACCAGTCGCTATTAGAACCGTAATGGAATTATAGGCAGTCCAAGTGATTCCTGCATGGAGCAGGTTAAAATCTTTCCAGTCGGTAACAAGAAGCTGTTGCAGGTTCAGTAGCAGGAACACCTCAACGAACAGGAGCAACAGCCAACCGATACAGAAGTGATAGACCAGCGATTTGTCACTGGCACGAATCCTGTTACCTTTCTTTTTCCACGTCATACGCTAACACCTCTTATTTCTTCGGCGGTTGCTGTGGAGCATTGTTCTGTGGATTTCCGGCATGAGTGCCTTTGTTCTTCAAAACAATATCGTCTGCTTTTACATACCAGTCCACATCTGCACCACGGTAATTTGCATTGGCTACCGTATCTGCAACAGGATTGATAAGTTCCACTGCGGCGTTGTAGTCATAGTCCTTTAACGGAACAGTCGCTGGAACGGACACCTGTATCATGCGTCCCTGTGTGTTGCATTTTAAATCATAGGTACGTTCCTTGATTTCTTCACTGACCGTTCCATCTTCATTCTGTACATGAACCTCACGGCGTAATGCGGAGAACTTCAACACTCCAAAAGTCTTTTCTTTATCAATGACGATTCCATTTGCTAATCTCATAATCTGAATACCCCCGTTATTTACTTTCTGCTGGTAACATATCGTCTGCAAGCAGGATATAATTGACAAATCCACGTTCCCCGATTTTATAGCCATCGGTAGTAATTCGTGGGTTGATAAGTTTTACTTTCTGCTCCGGCGAGAAATGTTTTTCGCCAGCTTTGGCAGGAAGCGTCACAACTACATCATCAGCTCTCTGCACATCGGAATACAGGTTGTAGCTTCTGGTAATGACAGCCATACGCCCGTTGATTCTCTGCTGTTCCGTAGTATTTTCTCCGGCAAACTCCAAGTTTCCGAATGTCTTTTCCATGTTTGGTACGACAAATCTTAATTCCATGATAATTGACCTCTTTTCTTTCAGTTTTAGTTTCTTTCCTGCTGTACGTTGTGGGGAGCTACACTCCCCACGCCCCTAGTGGACTTCACGCTCCCGTAAACCAAGTGCTTCACGGGAGCGTGAAGTTGCAAAAAGGGGTGGCGACCTTGAACGCTCTACCAACCGCTACATTACCGCCTTATGATTTCTTTCTACGGCGTTTGAAGTAAAGCATACCGCCAAGCCCTACGCAGGAAAGACCGAGCATGGCAAGGTAAGCATAGATATTGGTATTGTCGCCTGTTTTTCGGGCTGTCACTTGTCTTAACCGTAGATGGTGTATCCGGCGTGTCAGTATCCTTTGGTGTGTCTGGGACTTCCGGCACTTCCTTGATTGTCACAGTCTGTCCATCGTCTGTGATGTCCTTATGTTCTGTCACTTTCTTTGGTTCGTCTGGATTGGTCATATCGTATAATTCCTCAAATGTGACAAGGCTCTTGCCACCAAGAGAAGAACCATCAAAAGTAAATGCAATCTCAACTGTCATTTTTCATTGTCGGCTGTAAACTCATAATCATTGGATACTTTCTTTCCATCAATCAGAAGTTCTGCATTTTCCTCTTTTAACATCTGCCAGCCGGAAAGTTTGTATTTTGTTCCAACTTCCAGCCCATCTAATGTGACTTTATCCACAATCGTTACATCTTTTCCGGCTTCGATTTCTTTCTTGCCGTTCTTGTCCGTAGCGGTCGTATGGATTTTGATGATACGTTCTGTGATAAGAACGGTCTGTCCATCATCGTTGATGTCCTTATGTTCGGCAACCTTGACAGGCTCTTTCGGATTGCTCATATCGTACAATTCCTCAAAGGTAACAAGGTTCTGACCGCCAAGAGCTGAACCATCAAAACTGTAAGTGATTTCAACCGTCAATTTTTTCGCTGTCAGCAGTAAAGGTATAATCACTGTCTACACGTTTCCCATCAATGAGAAGTTCCGCATTTTCTTCCTTTACCATCTGCCAGCCGAAAAGTTTATATTTTCTGCCTGTTTCCAATCCATCAAGTGTGACTTCGTCCACGATCTTGATGTCTTTTCCGGCAACAATCATCTTTTCGCCTGTTTTCTTGTCGGTAGCTGTGGTATGGATTGTGATTTCTTTTTCGTATTCATCGGTAAGCGTACCTAAATCAATGGTCACTTTATTTCTGGATACGACTACCTCAAAATGCTGGAATCAGCTTAAATCCGGCGTTGGAATCACACTTTAATTCCTCAATCACATAAGTATCATAAAGCAATGCACCTTTAGCTGTCGTCTGGTTCAGATGTACCAAACCATACACCGTCCTCACTGGATTTTCCGGCATTGGTATTGACCTTGTGGGAAACCCAGCTTGAAGCAGTGGAGAACTGACCGTTTTTCGTCAGTAACTACAATGTGAGATTCGCCTGTTGTCTTGCTTGTAATTCTGAACGGAACACCTGCAAGACGTTTGTGTGTACCTGCACCGATTTTT
>ENA-OQES01000965-OQES01000965.1-human-gut-metagenome-genome-assembly--contig:-NODE-965-length-11443-cov-2.995316_pt1 | contig 11443 bp, 19 predicted proteins | sample MGYA00242798_ERZ504641 | MGnify/ENA primary metagenome ERZ504641 (study PRJEB26092, sample SAMD00036327) | human gut metagenome | host: Homo sapiens | study: EMG produced TPA metagenomics assembly of... | reverse complement strand
ATGCAGATGAGCTTTTTTGACTTTTGAGGAATTTAATGAGCTGAAGGCTGAGGCAAAGAAGAAAGAGGCACCGAGAAAGAAGAAGGAAGAAAAGCAGAAGGAAAAAATCTGCGCCGGAAAACGGTTTACAAGCTGCCCCTTACGTTAAAGAGTATTGCTGGTGATCTGGTGATGACGGAGGGAACGGGAACAGAGGAAGAAGTGAAGCAGTTTCTGGCAGAGCAGGGCCCATTCTTTGCAATCTGTGATGTTTCAAAGAAAGAGGATGCATATTTGTGCCGCCCAAAGAACCATGAAGGAGTGGAAAAAAGGAAACCATCACGGTTGACGGAATGCAGGTGTTCTTTGGGGCAGAAGCAGTGGATGTTACGGCATTAACAGGTGAGGTGGATCTTACAAATCTGTTTGAGTATGTGTTAAAGAGCAAGGGGCTTAGCGGATTAAAGCTTACTTTGTTTAAAAACGAAAACAAATGTTGTGCTCCTTCCGGCAGAATCTTCTGCAATCACCGTACCATTTGAAGATACAGAAGAGATCAGGGTGCTGAAGGCAGGAGAAGAGCTTACCATTGGAATCAGCGAAGAAGCAGAGACACTTGAAGAACAGCTCAAGGAACTTGAGGGTTATGGATCCTTATATGATCTGTACCCGTGTGGCGAAAAATACTATCTTGGCCCGAAGTATGCTGGTGTATCCAGTGCCAGTACGGTTAAAGTGACCAAGTATGCCATTGACGGAGTTAAGTTATCCCTGATGTTTACCTCATATGACTTATCTTCAGAGGATTTTGGCGGTAAAAAGTCCGTCACGGAAGAGGATCTGCTGAATTTCCTGGATGCAAAAGGACATCTGGAATACCGGCTGGCAGGTGCAGTATTTACCTGGCTCGGAAAAGATAAGAACATTCTGTATGTGGGAACAAAGGGCAGCCAAAAAAGGTGCGGATGATAAGGAAACATTGGATAAAATGCAGCTTTCTATCGGAAGACAGCGGGTGATGCATCAGGGAGAAATCTATGATATTCTGAACCATCCATGCTTTTACTGCGGAAGCTCATTGGAAAGTGACCAGAAACTCTTTATTTGGAAACTTGAAAAAGTGGATATTTCTTATTGGTTAGCTATATCACGGATTTTTTTGCGAAAACTGTGACAGCGAAGTAGCTGTGCATCCTTTTTTATGACCCCAAAAGAAAGAGCTTTAAGTGGTTTGTGCCCTTTCAGCAGGTATATCATGCATCCGTTGAAGCAGAACGGGAGCCTTATTTAGAGTGTTATGAAGTTTCAGGATTGGTAAAGGTTGGAGAATTTCATTCCCATGGCAGGATCCCGGCCTTTTTCTCTGCCACAGATGATGAGGATGAAACATTTCCTGGACTTTACGGCGTGGTATCCTGCGGCGATGACAGGAAAGTTTATCGTGCCGTACTAGGGGGTCAGATAAACAGATTTTTTCCTCACAGAAGAACAGATGAAAACCGTTGTGTATGATTCCGATGAGGATCGGCTGTCCTGGGTTTTGGGCTGGTTTCATCAGGTCTACAACAAGAGCATCGGAAATGGAAGCCACTATATTGTGCTGGTGGGGCAGGAAAAGACAAAGGCCATTTATGTTCCATCGTATGAAATGGCACGATTTTTTCGAAGGTATTTTCCATGTATATTCCATTGACCGCGGCCTGCGAAAAGATTACTGTCCGCAGGATCATCATTTTCTGATCTCAGCAGAGGAGCTTACCTGGAGAAAAGGAGATCCTTTGCTGTGTGGATGTGGTTATGCTGATCAGTTGGTCGCATTATTATAATCGGAGAGGTATGTTTATGATAGAAAAAATTGGAGGAGTATGGCCGGTTTCTGTTTGGCTGGGCATTCCGGGCGATGCAGAGCGAAATGACAATGCAGGAATCCCTGAATGCAAAGTCAGAGAGAGCCTATCTTACAGGAACAGAAATCGCACTGTTAGAGGATAGCAGTCATTTTTATCATTGGGATTGGTATTCTGGTGCTTATGGAAGCATTTTTTGTTGTGGTAGTTATATCCTTATTGCTGCATGGTGTGATGGAGCTGATTATACGGTGCCTGGTCGAGGGGTATAGCTTTCTTACAAGGGAAAAGAGATCCCGGCAGCGTGCAGCGGCCAGGAGGATCCAGAAGCGCCAGGAAGCGCTTCTTTTACAATACGTTCTGGAGTCTGAAGAAAGGACAAAAGAGATGCCGGATGTGTTAAAACTGCCAGAATTTATGGTAAACAGGGAAAGGAGAAACAAACATGCGTATTAATCTGCATGTAATTGTGATAGGAGCTGGCTTGACCGGCTCCTTCTTTTTAAAGGAAATGATTGCGTATCTTCATATGAAACAGGAAAATTTGATCCGGACGGATATTACGGTTTTTGATCCTGGTTCAATCGGTAAAGAGGACCTTGGCGCGGTATATATCCGGGAAGATCTTGGCCAGAACAGGGCACTTTTATTATCAGAACTTTTGAAAGAACAGTATGACTATGAGGTGACGGCTGTTCCGGGAGATTTTTCTGTAGGCAGTCCGGTATTACAGATTTCCAAACGGGATTATGTTTTTATGGTTGATTGCAGCGATGGGAGCATTCCTGGAGACTACCGAACGGAATGGAAAAAAGCTGTCTGCGAAAAGAAAGCTGTATCTGAAATTTGCAGATGCAAAGTTGTATTTGGATGACGGAAGCGGAACGGAACCATTTTTTTGCAAATACGGAAGAGAAAAGCGAAGATTTTGTCTGGAAGCATTTGGAAAGAATGTTTTTGGTGAACCTTGCCATGTCAAAGATTGTGGCCGTTTATGAAGAAGGACAGATTGAATGTGGGACATTTTGTGTGAATGAAAAAATGGCCCAAATAAGACCACAGCATCATAACGACCAGAAGTTGGATCTTCCCATGGGCCGGAAACCAACCGAAGTTTTTCATTATCAACTGGTTGTGGTAGGCACTGGTGGGACCGGTTCCTATTATCTGAAGGAATTAGGTGCAATCCTTTCATCCTTAACGAAGGAGGAACGCAACTCCTATGCATTATCCATAATCGATGGAGACCGGGTGGAGCAGAAGAACCTTGACCGGCAGAACTTCCTGAAAGAGGATGTTGGCCAGCATAAGGCAATGGTACTGGCACAAGCTCTTAGAGACCATTATGGGATCGAAGTAAGAGCATATCCAATGTACATTGACTCCGCTGAGCAGTTAAAAGTGGTCTTTAAGCAGATGACGGGAACTTATTATAGACGCACGGTCCCGATCCTGATTGGGTCAGTGGATAATCACCGGGCCAGACAGGAAATGGAAAAATGGTTCCGTCAGACGCCTACTGGTATCTGGATCGATGCGGCAAATGAATTTCACACTGTCGAGGTTGTAGCTGCAGTCAAAAGAATGGAAAGATGTTGTCACCTTCCAGGCCGTACTATTTTCCGGAAATCATGCGAAGCCGGGAAAAGCGGGCAAGTGAATTAAGCTGTGGGGTGATCAACCAGTCTTCACCGCAGCATCGGTTTACCAATATGGCTGCGGCAATGCTGGCTTTATCAGCTACTCTCGGAATTTTAAGAAACGGGTTCCTTCCATATAAAATAGTTTATTTTGATGTGTTTAAGGGAAATGCTATTCCGGTAAATGCGGGAGCGGAAAGGGGAATAATTTTTTGAAGATAGTGAATGAGGAGCGTTATCAGCAGCTCTTCGATCATCCGGAAGAACTGCGTAAGATCATTACCTATGCAAAGCGTCTGATGCAGTATGAAAAATGTTTTGATTATTCTTTTCGGGATAACTGCATGAAGATGGAACTTTTACAGGTAGCGGTACAACGCATCCTGCAGGAATATGGGATTGAAGTGGGGGAAGTTATGATTTATCGATTGAATGGATTGAGTCAGACGATGAAGATGACTTCATCAGTGAAAATGAAGAAGTACTCTTTTGTGTAGAAACTCCATATCCTGGGATTATTGGGTTTACCGATGTGGTTTCTGCCTATGAGGATGATACAGAAACTCTGGAACGTTTTTCCAGAAGAAGTAAAGGCAGAACTGAAAGAATACCTGGGGGAATGTGGAACTACGGTACTTACTTTGGACGTTGTGGAGCAGGTAATACGCTGGTATGAAGAATGCAGGGACTGGAGACTTTGTGAAATCGCATTTGAAGCATATGAGTTGTTTTGCCAGTCTTTAAGTGTTTCTTATTCGTCCGGGACAGATTTTATTCAAATTGGTGAGCATTATTACTGGCTGTACAATCCAGAAGAGAACTCAGACTGGGGAGATATGTTTCCGGTATCTCCGGTATGTGACTTATGTGGGATTGTTCTTTATGTGTTAGGAAAGGCAGGAGGAGTATGCTAAATCTGAGCGATTATAAGGAACACTTTTGTGAATACATATTGTTCCGGTACGCATGGGCGAATGAATTTGTGAAAGAACCGTTTCCAGAAAATTTATACGAATATTATGATAGTTTCGCAAAAGCTTACCGGTATCTGATCGAAAAGATAGGATATCCGGTGCTTTACTGCGGAGTGACAACATCTGCAGAGCAGATCCTGGAACCTATTCTTGCAAAATGCAGAATGAAATATGAACAGTACCATAATTTACTGAAGCTTTATGATCAGGATGAGCCGTATCTTATGCTGGTGCTGCAAGATAACCAGCAGACCGATCAAAGAGGCTTAAACGTATTTGGCAATGCGTTTAATGGAGGCGGTCTTTACATTTCCTATGGTACATATAAAGATAATGTGCCGGCCTGGAAAACATGTCTGCTTGCTGCGAAATTGGAAATGTGTTATCGGCTAAAGGAGGAGCGCGCGTGGAAGTATTAAAACAGGTGATCCGGCTCATGAAAAGGATAGAAGGTGCTTTCTGTCCGTGGAGTTATCTGGATCAGATGGACTATTTTCAACAGGGTGGTTGCAACGAAGAAGAGGCATATGCGTATGCAAATTCCAACATGGGCAGATCTGCCAGGTATTATCCACATTATCAGATGTGGGTCAGCCATTTAGTAAACCGGCTGATCAAAGCAGGTATTATAACCTGTGAGTATGAGACGGCAGAACTAAGAATGGAGGATGTACCGGTTGAAAATCTTTTATGTATTGTCAGTGATGAATGCTCTGAGGGATTGGAAGTGGCAGATGGCCAGAGGAAAAGAACGCTAGATGCCATTATGAAGGCATTAGGGTTTGAATTATTGGAATTTGCTGAATTGGAGGATTTGGATCATATATTGTCCAGGGATCAGAAGGCGGCATTTTACAGAGCATTTGATGAATTCCGATGCGATTTTTCATGGAGAAGAGCGAGAGTTTGTCATTGTACTCATAAAGGGAGAAAATGCACCGCTTCTTTCTGAAACGGATATTTTCGTGGAACTGGATTATTTTGTGATTTCATTTGAAGAGTTTTTTCATTATGATATATCCTTCAGAAACTGGATTTTGCGATGGATATGTGGAAATCACGTATGGGATTGGCTTCTTGTCATGGAATCTTATCCCATTATTACAGATGCTGTATGGAAAGTTAAATGGAAATGTCGAAGAAATTTTTCAATCGTTCTGTCATGGAACAGGAAGCGCAGCCATTATAGTGTAACCAATGAGGACATGGCTTCGCTTCAATTGAGTACGAATTACTGAGAAAGTGAGTGGAGAAAATGGTGAAAATTGTATATGGAACGGAACCGTACCGCATTGACCATGAAGTACGGAAATTAGCGGAAAATACGACATATTATGTGCAGGTATTTGATGCCATAGATGGAGTGAAAGAATTTCTGCAAAGCATTTCATTCTTTGGGATAACCCTGCGCTATTTATAAGGTGGAGGATGTGCAAAAAAGAGAGGAAGGAACTCTTGCATCTTATGGAAGAGTGTCCGGAAAGTTCCTGCTTGATCATTCGGACGGAAAAGCTTGACAACAGCAAGGACTGGAATGCATGGAAAAGTAAGCATGGCATATGTTGTGATAAGCTGAATGGAAAGTCTTATCAATGTTGGATCCAAAAAGCTTTTCAGTCCTTAGATTGTCCAATAGCGGAGCCGATGCTGCGATATTTTATCGACAGGAGCGCTTATGCATACCAGGAACGCAGGGACGGGAAAGATGAGACAATAGATCTTTACCAGATAGCTATTTTCATTAAACAGATTGCATTTGCGTCCATGGATGCTGGAGTGAGCAAAGAGACGATTGACCAGGTTGTTCCTGCAGCAGTGGGGAAAAGCTGGGAATTGGCATCAAAGCTTTTACTGGATCCTATGGAAGGTATGAAGCTCGCGGTGGAGTTATTCGATCATGGGAATAATAGCCTTAAGCTTTACGGGATGCTTCTTCGGAATTACCGGGTTGCGAAAAAAAGCGTTATTGTTGTCAGATATGAAGGAAAATGAAATTTTAAAGCTTTTAGGCCTTACGGAAAAGCAGATGCGGGGAATACGGGCCTATCGGAAGTTACCGGAAGAGCGTTTGGATACGGTAATGTCGATATTGATAGAGGCAATGAACAGAACGAAAATTTCTTTTGGAAACGAGAGAAATCTGTTTATCCAGACTATGGCAAAATTGATTATATTATAATAGGAAGAAACCCAGACAGAGATCAGTGATGATCGTGCCTGGGTTTTTTATTGTCATGTTTCCAGGAGTCGGATTGCCCGTACATCCCCAATAGATATACCTCCATTTGAAAAATGCTGTGCATTGCTATTGATAATATGAATTAAAATTATATATTGATAATAAAATCATTAGAATTACAATATATTAAATGTAAATTGATAATTTTATAACCAACGCCATCTTCAAATTCATACTAAAATAATTGAAACGGGAGGTGGGAGAATGGCCAATGCGCAGCAAGAGGATTTTGTTCGTAGACGGATTACGGAATTGAGACTAAGCAAAAACATTTCCGAACACAAAATGAGTCTGGATTTGGATAAAAGTGGATCATATATACGTGGCATAACCAGCGGAGCGGCCTTACCGTCTCTGAAAGAACTGTTTAAAATAATTGCCTATTTAGATATGACGCCGGCAGAGTTTTTCCGCACCACTGGATGATGAAGATACCACATACAGAAAAGTGTGTGAAAAAAGTTACGGACTATGAATGAATCGGATATTGAAAAGATTAATACTTTATAGGGTGGATTGAAAAGTAGAGATTGCTTGAAACTTAAGAGGAATGCTTTAGAGGCATCCTCTTTTTGCTTTTGCTAATTAGGAATCAGTAGTATAATGAAAGAAAACGTATTCGGGGGGCGCTGCAGATTTTCATCAGAAGTCGAAACGTTCTGATTATAGCAGGGGAAATCCGTAATTTAGGAAAACGGGAGGAAAGAGGAATGGGTAAGGTTTTGATCGTGATCGACATGCAGAATGATTTTGTGACGGGAACTCTTGGCAATAAGGAAGCGCAGGCAATTGTTCTAAATGTGCAGGCAAAAGTAAAAGAGTATGCGGACCGCGGGGATCGGATAATTTTTGACCAGGGATACCCATGGGGAGAATTATCTGGACACGCCGGAGGGGAAAAAGTTACCAGTGAAGCACTGCATCAATGGAACGGAAGGCTGGCAGATTGTGCCTGGGCTGGAAGTGGAAAACTGCGAATATATAGACAAGCCGACCTTTGGCTGGCTTAACTGGGAGGGCTTTGGCTCAAACGATGAGATTGAACTGGTTGGAGTATGCACGGATATATGCGTGGTCTCCAATGCGTTGATCCTGAAAGCCAAGTATCCGGAGGCGATAATTTCAGTGGATGCAAGCTGCTGTGCCGGAGTTACACCAGAAAAGCATAATGCCGCACTCGAAACAATGAAGAGCTGCCAGATTGATGTGTATGGACAGGAAGAGTGAAAAAGGAGTATATGGCAAAATTTTTAGTGGTTCTTTGCCAGAAAATATTCTATAATAATCTTGTATACGCAGTTTTCTCCCGCCGAAAGGCGAAAAAAATTATGTGTATGCAATCAACTTATAAGGCTCTTTCTCAGTTATATTAAAGGGAAAGAGCCTTTAGTATATCGTGGAGAGATAATATAATAAATGGGCTATCGACTATAAGAATTGATAATGTAAAATGTAGGTTTTGCGCTGGTCATATCGGGTAAAGTATTGTATAATAATTAACAAGCACACAATTCTGACATCATATCTTCCTTCACAGGAGGAGCATTTTTTAGGTTGAAAAATTATAGAAGCAGTGCTGAGAAAGCGCTTTTTGCAATGATATTCCTATCGTTTTTCAAATATATCGTCATAGATTTGAATGATGTTCCGCTCAATATTAACGCCATGCAAAAGCTGAAAGGAATATGGTGGGATTGGATTGTTTGCATGAATTTGTAATAATTGCTGTGGCCAAGTGTATCCGTAAAGAGGATAACCCGTTCTGCCTTTAAAATGGACATATTATCCACGGTGCTTGATACGGATGCGCTGACAAATTTCCAGTTTGGGAATTCCTGCCGAAGCTTTTTAACCCAGTTCTCGTTGCCGCCAACAATCGTGATCCGTTTCATTGCAATTGCGTTTTTTCATTTCTGAAATCGGAATATTTACAGTAGGAGGAGTGTCCTCGGTGCTGTTGTAAACAAATTCCCGCAGAGCCGTGAGCTCCTGTTTCATTGCATCATATTCTTTAAGCCTTTTTTCTAATTCTTCCCGTGAATGTTTTTCTTCCTTATATTGTTCCTGAAAATGTGAACCTATGGAAAGTGCATCACGTAAACGTATCTTTAATTCAGATAGCTCGGCTTCTGATTTGAAAGAAGATTCCATAGGTGCTGGTGTTTGCTGCTGCCGGGATGTCTTTTCTGTTTTATTTGATGAATTAGTATCCAATGATTTCTTTTTCATAGACTGCAGAACTTTTAAATTCTTCTCTTTCGGAATAGTCTGGAAAAGATATTCTTGTGTTTGGGCATGGATGAATCCTAATGTTACCCCCAGATATCTTGCCAGATCACAGATCATCATGTAAGCTTGCAGCTGCTCGGAATCATAGTTTGTCAATTTAATTGTTTTTGTAATCAGGGCCATGTTATAGGCATTAAAAGCTCCGTCACCGCATAGGCCTAAAGTTTTTGGAGAAAGGCCGCTCATTTTGATTATTTCCCGTGCAAGTTTTAAACTGTTGGAGAGTTCATTCCTTTCCTGTTTATCCGTCAGCATTTTAAGCACGGAACCATAGTGCTTTACTGTGTTGGTGATATCTTCTGGATCAATACTGATATGGGTAGTATCCGCAGTATCCTCCAGATATTGTTCCATTTCGTTGTTAAGGTCTGAATAGAAGATGTCACAATCTGAGCTGCAGGAAATATGAAAGAATGGAGCCATGGTCAGTATTCGTGCTAATTTTTCCAGTATCCAGGGGCATATCCTCATAGGAAGAGTATTCCAAGGTGCATAAATCCGCTAAATTACGGCTTGTAAGCTTTGGATATCGTTTAAACTGAGAATATTCTTTTTTATGATAAATTTTGTACATACTCTTCAGCAGCTCTGCACAATAGGAATCTCCACTCTGGGCACCGCATAAGATTGATGCAAGGACCCTTTGCTGGTGATTGTCGATGATACTGGAGCAGTTAAGTAAATTAACCAGAGGAATGGCATCTCGGCCGAACTGGGGGAGTTTGGCGCGGCTATGAAAGATGAAATCGGTTTCTATTTCAGGAAAATCTTTTTCCCAGTTCCTCAGTCAAGAAGGATGTCAGAAAGAGAACCTCTGCGCCGGTTTTATCAATAGCCTGAGGCTCATTTGCGTTACTGTCTGAAACATTAGCTAAAAAGTCTATAAAATTATCTAATTCTTCCGGCAGTATATCTTCGGCGGAACAACTTAGTATGATTTCTTTTAATAATTCTGCCGTTTCTGAAGCGATTTTCCCCATAATCTATCCTCCGTGCATGTCTGTAGGATAATCATATCATATTTGCTTCGTGAAACAACATACAATTCCCAAATATCTGATATAGCAGTAATCTTTATTTGTTATTGAGTGCCGGGTTATACCTATTTTTCGTGTATATGATATACTTGTGGTATAATCCGTATATTACACGAGATAAAAGGGTGGTGCTATGCAGATTTTTGTAGATGCAGATGCTTGTCCGGTGGTTTCCATTGTGGAAGCAGTTGCGAGAAAATATGGGGTAGCGGTAACGCTACTATGTGATACAAATCACGTATTGTATTCTGATTATAGTGAGGTAGTGGTTGTAGGAGCCGGCGCGGATGCTGTAGATTATAAGCTGATCAGCATTTGCCGTAAGGGAGATATTGTGGTGTCGCAGGATTATGGGGTAGCAGCTATGGCTCTCGGAAAAGGGGCTTATGCGATTCATCAGTCTGGCAAATGGTATACAGATGAAAATATTGACCAGATGCTGATGGAGCGGCACTTGAACAAAAAAGGCGCGGCGGAGCAGCCAGAAAAATCATATAAAGGGGGACCGAGAAAGCGCACCGATGCAGATGATGAAAGATTTTCCCAGTCTATGGAAAAAATGGTATTAATGGCTATGAAAAACTGCCCGGAAAGTACAGAGAGAAGGTAGAACGGGTGAATGAGGAAAAATCGAAATATCAGCTTTATTATTATTGGAATCATGGAATGTGCGATCAGTGCGGGGCTCCGATACTGATTTTAAATGAGGCATTAAGCTACGAGGGCAATGATCAGCAGGAATTACAGGCCTTTTTTGGCTGAGCATACAGAGTGCAGGTATTTTTCTAATAAAGATGAACAGAAGATTTTTTGAAGAGAACGGTGGCTGTAAAAAGTTGGAAGAAACATATAATTACAGGTCGCCATATTGGGCCATGCGATTTGTGGGAAGCAAATCCTTACTGGGTCAGTTTTGTTGCAGTGCATGCAAAGAAAAATGGATTCGGGAAAGAGAAGCCGATCATTTAAAAATTTATACATACTTCTGGGAATTGCGAGAGTATGCACTGAAAGTAGCCCCAGAACCATGTGATAATCCATCTGGAATTGTTGTGTTTGATCTGGAGACTACGGGGTTGAACAGTAACGATAATGAAATTTTACAGATCAGTGCGGTTGATGGAAACGGGGATTTACTTCTTAATGAGTATGTCCGACCAGAGCTGATCAGGTCATGGCCAGACGCGGAACTGGTGAATGGTATTACACCAGAGCGGGTAAGAAAATGTAAGACCATCAGAGAACTGATAGGGAAGATAAAGGGCGTTTTTGCATCAGGGAAAACATGGATCGCGTATAATTGTGATTTCGATCTCGGATTTTTACTTTTTTGTAGGTATTGAACCAGGTACGAATACCGAATTAGAAGATGTGATGTATGAATTTTGCCGAAATTTGTGGGAATTATGATAAGCGCTACGGAACCCGACGATGGCAG
>ENA-OQES01000964-OQES01000964.1-human-gut-metagenome-genome-assembly--contig:-NODE-964-length-11457-cov-2.743778_pt1 | contig 11457 bp, 15 predicted proteins | sample MGYA00242798_ERZ504641 | MGnify/ENA primary metagenome ERZ504641 (study PRJEB26092, sample SAMD00036327) | human gut metagenome | host: Homo sapiens | study: EMG produced TPA metagenomics assembly of... | reverse complement strand
AATCAAGATTTTTTACACTTATCTTTGACATTTTCTTTTCCTCTCTATGCTTTCGTCAGTTTCTTCGCAACCACACCGGAAAGGGTGTTGATCGCAACAACCAGTACAAGCAAAATAACAGCTGTCGCATACGCCTGGTTCATATACAGCCCTTCGCTTGACAGCATATACATATGAATTGCCAGTGTTCGACCGGAACCAAGTACATTCTTTGGCACCTGTGCAACCGTTCCTGCTGTATAAATCAGTGCTGCCGTCTCTCCTACGATACGTCCAATGGCAAGGATCACACCCGCAAGGATTCCAGGAACTGCCGATGGAAGCACGATACGGAATACAGTACGGAGCTTTCCGGCTCCAAGTCCAAAGCTTCCTTCTCTGTAAGAATCCGGAACTGCTTTAAGTGCTTCTTCTGTCTGGCGCATGATCAGCGGAAGAATCATGATCGATAAAGTAAATGCACCTGCCAGAACGGAAAATCCCCATTTCAGCGTATTTACAAAGAACAGCATACCAAAACAGACCATATACGATAGACGGAATGCCCGAAAGAGTCTCCGTCGTCAGGCGGATCACTTCGATAAATTTATTGCCTTTTGCCTGCATATTCTACGAGGAAGATTGCGGAAAAGATTCCGAATGGTACTGCAATCAGAAGAGAAAGCAGTGTCATAACGACCGTATTGATCAGCGCCGGTATAACAGATGCATTCTCTGATGTATAATGTAACGAGAACAGAGACGGCTTGATATACGGAATTCCATTTACCAGAATATAAAAGATCAGGAACAAAAGCAGTGCAAATGTGATAAATGCTGCAATCATTACCAGAAGCATCAAAATCATGGACCCCGGATGTCTTAAATAGCTCTTTACCTTATCTGCTAAAAATTTTCCCGGTTGACTCCAACAGGCTTTTTTCATCTGATTACTCATGTTCAGCCCCTCCTCTTAAGCAGCGCAACACTAAAATTGATGATCAGGATAAATACAAAAAGTACAACTCCTGTGGCAATCAGCGCTTCCCTGTGAAGTCCGGTCGCATATCCCATCTCAATTACAATATTACCAGTCAGAGTACGGACACCTAGCAGAATATTATTGACCAGTCTAGGCTGGTTTCCTGCGATCATAATAACTGCCATGGTCTCACCGATCGCACGTCCGATTCCAAGTACGATTCCTGTGATCACACCGGACTTTGCCGCCGGAATCACAACTTTGAAAATACTTCTTTCCTGGGTTGCGCCAAGTGCCAGCGAGCCTTCATAGTACTGTGGTGGTACTGCACGCATTGCACTTTCTGTTGTCCCGATGATCGTTGGAAGGATCATCATACCAAGTACAATTGATGTAGTCAGGATTCCTTTTCCATCTCCGGATTTTTCCAACCAGTCCCATCATCTTTAAAGTTCTTCCGAAGTCCCGAATGATCGGAACTACGATCACCATGCCGAAGAAACCATATACAACTGACGGAATTCCCGCAAGCAGTTCAGTTGCTGCTTTTTAACGGTCTGTAAATTTTCTTCGGGCAATACATAGCCATAAATACCGAAGTCAGAATTCCGATCGGCACACCAAATATAATTGCTCCTGCCGTCACATAGATACTTCCGATGATCATCGGAAAAATACCAAAAAGTTCATTTCCCGGACGCCAGATATCACCGGTTATAAATTTTACAAATCCTATCTGTCTGATTGCAGGGATTCCATTTGCAAACAAGAAGATGCAAATGAGAGCTACCGCCAGCACCGAAGTGCAGGCGGCAATGAAGAACACTCCCTGCATGACTTTTTGCAGTCCATGCTTTTGATTTCATTCTTTAATTTCCTCTTTTATTTATTTGGAAACTTCATCCCATGTTGTAACATCCCCAACATAGATTGATTTTACCTGATCTGCTGAAAGCTCATCTGACGTGTTAGCTTTGTTTACGATCACTGCAATACCATCTGTTGCGATTACTGTTGCTTCAAGTTCTGAAGCTTCGTCATCTTTCAGTTCTCTGGATGCCATACCGATGTCATAGCTTCCTTCGATCGTAGATGTCATACCTGTTGTAGAATCTGAAGTCTGAAGCTCAATGTCTGCATTTGGGTTTACTTTCTTATATGCTTCAATCAGTTTTTCCATCAGCGGTGATACAGAAGAAGATCCACCTACTACACATTTTCCAGATGGTTTTGATCCTGCATAAGCTTCTACATCCGATACCGGAATGTACTTTTCATTTGATACGATTCCTGTCCTTCTGTACTCATAATATATGCCATAAATCTTTTGCAACTTCATTATCAAGATCTTTCTTCACTGCAATATTGAAAGGTCTTGACACTTTGTAAGAACCATTTCGATATTGTCTGCTGTGGCTTCTGCTCCGTCAATCTTCAGAGCCTTTACGCTGTCATTTAAAGATCCGAGTGATACATAACCGATTGCATATTCGTCACCTGCTACAGTTGTAAGCATTACCGATGTATTATTTGTAATCTGCGCATCTGTTGTTGTCATATCTACTTTCGTTCCGTCTGACTGTTTTTCTTCTATTCCGAACAGCTCAATGAAAGCTCCTCTTGTACCGGATCCATCTTCACGGGATACGATTGTGATATCATTTGATGTATCAAAATCACTTCCGCTATCTGCGCTGCTGTTATCCGTACTGCCCTCTGCGCTCTTGTCAGATGATGATCCTCCGCATCCAACTGCCATTGTTGCTGCCATTGCTGCTACAAGTGCTACTGCCATTAATTTTCTGAATTTCATAATACTAAAATCCTCCGTTTTATGTGTTTTTGTTTTTTGCTTTTCTTCACGGTCTCTATCATATAAATGGTTGTAAATCTGAAATCCTGGCTGTGTAAAGTTTTTGTTAAATATGATTTTTTTGCTGTTCGGTGTCAAAAAAATGCAGGAGCAGTCAGTTAACGTTGAGTATACTCCTCAACAATCAATTGACTGCTCCTGCTTTCTTATAATTACTTTCTTGTGTTTCTTTATCGGATCATAGGATTCTCAATGATCTCCGCATCCACTTCTTCTGTTTTCTCCGGAATCGGCTTCTCACCGCCTTCTTTCAGACATTCCAGAATTGCTTCATTCAGTGACAGCATCTTGTCATCCAGTGCCGATACCATATCCGCACATTCTTTTAGTTCCCGGCTGATATACTCCGGTGCCTGTCCTTCAAACTTGTAATAAATCTTATGCTCCAGACTCGCCCAGAAATCCATCGCAATTGTCCGGATCTGGATCTCGACCTTCGTATCCACCACACTGTCCGACAGAAAGATCGGAACGGACACCAGCATGTGGTAGCTCTTGTATCCACTTTCCTTCGGATTCTTGATATAGTCTTTGATCGACAGAACCTTTAAGTCGCTCTGATTCCCGATCATCTCCGCAAGCCGGTAAATATCGGATGTAAACGAACAGATCAGACGGACTCCTGCGATATCATTGACATAGCGTACCATGTTCTCAATACTTGTCTCATATCCGTACCGCTTCAGCTTTTTCACAATACTTTCTGCGGATTTGATCCTGGTCTTGATATGCTCGATCGGATTATATCTGTGTACATGTTGAAATTCATCGTTCAGTATCTCCAGCTTCGTCCCTACTTCTTTCAATGCGGAATTGTAAAGAAACATGACGGTCTTCCAGCTGTCTACGTCATCGTAATACTTCATTGCTGACTGCATGTAATCTACCCCTTTTTATGTATACTTCCCTCCGGAATCTATCTACCCTTTTTCGTCCCGAAAGTAAAATCAGTATACCACTTTTTTCTCTTTGAAATCTATACAGCCCGGGCAAGCTTCATAGTATTTTAATAAATTAGATAATCTCAATCTGACACATTTCTTTTATTTTCGCATTGCATGAATCATTTCTACAATGTCGTATCCATAACGTTCACCCGTTGCCCAGCCATACCCTTCCGGATTTTCTTTCTGCCCCAGCCACTCTACATACGGTGCGCTCCCCTTTGTCACGTAAGAGTAACGGTCATCTACACATTCCCCGGCAAGTGCTTCGTCTGTCGCATAAGCTTTCAGATGCTGGATCTGTGCCCGGATCCCGGTTCTACATCCGGGTAGGAATTCCCCGGTACGCCTCCTCCCGTCGTCCCGATCCCGGCAAAATTATACTGGGTGATCTGCATATCCCCACCATACTGCAGCCAGCCTGTCTCCTTCATCGCCTGTGCAAATGCAACCTCCGGACGGACGCCTTCTGCCGTGGCTTCTTCATAATACATCTGTGCAAATGTCTCAATATCCGGTGCACCTCCCTGCGTCAAAACTTCTGCCGGATAAGTGCTTCCATACGCTTTAAAATAATTTACCAATTGCCAGGCGCGGATACTGCTGATCCCCAATCACCGGATACTGTCCCGGCTGGATGGATGCTTCTACCGCTTCAGCCTCGGCAATGCCTTTTGATTCGGTGTCTGATAGCTGCTGCGCTTCTGTCATCTGGGCTTTAATTGTGCTGTCTGCCTTTGTTGATTCCGTGCTGTCTTTCCTGCTTTTCTCTGTGTTCTTCTGCTTTGCAGCTTTTTTCTGATTCTTCTATATAGGTTCTGCCTTTTTCATCTGCGTTCCCGGCTTTGGACTTACCATATATCATACCAATCGATACAAATATCATACAGATTCCCAGTATAACCCGGATTATAGTTTCTCGTTTTATTCCAGACATTTTTCTGATTCCCTGTCTTTTTTCTCTATCCTATTCCATGTTATTGAGAATGATTCTCTTTCTTTCATAAACTTTAGTATCAATATAGCACATCATATCAGAGAATCATAGAATAAAATCTGTCTCCTTTACTTTCTCCCCTAAATCCGCTATACTGAAAATCACTTGATCAAAAAACATTCTTCGCCTGACCGGCATTTTTCATATTTATTATAAGGAGGATTTTACCATGTTCCGCTTATGGGGAAAAGAATTTAAAGACAATCATATGCTGCGCGACACCGTAATCTGCGATGAGACGGATGACACCAGAACGCATAAGATCTTCAATGCTCTGGACTCGATCTGTTATGAATTCGATCTTAGCAAGCCAATCTGGCTGGATCATAATATTGATGAATTCAAAAGACATGACAAGACAAGATTCTATCAGGATAATTTTGTGGATTCCATTGATTTTGACTATCTGGAGATTCATATTATTGAAGAATAAACTATGCATAAATAACTAAAAAAAGAAGTCAGGCGTCCACCGTTTACTGAGGGCTTACCTGACTTCTTTCTTATGGTTTTATTCATTCCTGATCGCCGCAAGCGGACTCAGCTTCATTGCCCGTTTCGCCGGGAAATATCCCGCCAGCACTCCGACCAGCACTGCAAATACCATGGACATCAGCACAAGCCACCACGGAATATAAGATATCGTGCTGTCTGATCCCATCGACATAGCGCCGCTGCTTCCAACAATTATATTAATGGCTGCTGACATTACGAAGCTTAGAATATTTCCGGCAATTCCTCCGAGAAGACCTATAAACGCTGCTTCCAGCAGGAACATTTCCCGGATATTCCTAAGACTGCATCCAAGTACCTTCATCACACCGATTTCCTTTGTCCGTTCATAAATGGACATCATCATCGTATTTGCAATTCCGATTGCAGCTACCAGTAATGACACCGCACCGATGCCTCCGAGCACCGCCTGTACAATCGCGAACTGACTCTTCATACTGTCCAGATATTCCGCATTGGTCTCAACATTATATCCCATATTACGGATTACATCAGCGACCTCATTCACGTGATCTATATCGTCTGCTTTCACTTTTAATGACGTATAATAGAAGCCTTTTAATGCCTTTCCAGCTTTGGTCTTCGGCTGTCCCGGAATGACTTTGCCTGCATATTCTTTCCGCAATAACTGCTTTAAAGTCTCCAGGTCACAAAATACACTGTCATAATTATTGGAATAGTCATCCAGGCCGCCATTTATCACACCGCTTGCCCTTACTACATATTTTTGGACAGGTTTTGTCTGTCCGGTTCCGGAATCTGACTGGCTCCCTGCACCTGCTGTTCCGTCTGTACTGTCTCCAAAGGCTGTGCTGCTGTCACTATTGTAATTCTCTGTATCCGTGATCATGAAAAGAGAATCTTTCATCAGATTGATATTCGGGACTTTCCCGGTATCATAATATCCGTTGCCGCTTCCTGTTTCATAAAAATCAGTAATCACGCCATTTCCGAATATCAGCTCCAGATGTCCTGTTCCGGTCTTTGGAAGCGTTCCATCTCCAAGATCCATATTTAGGGATTTCAGACCTTCCGGTGTCATTCCTTGCAACTGGACCTGCGCCATATAGGTGCCTTTCAGCAGGATCACCGAAGTCTCATAGATTGGTGCAGCTAATTTCACATGATCCATTTTACTGATCTTTTCAACCAACTGGTCATCTATCCTTTTTTCTGTCTCCTGTCCTGATCCCATACTTTCTGTCGTCATACCGTCACTGTTGTCCGATCCGGTCACAGTGATACTGGTCAGACCTCCCGACTGTTCCACTTCCTTATAAAGGGACTGCTGCATACCAAGTCCGAGTGAGATCATCACTACAATCGAAGCTGTACCGATCAACACACCAAGGACCGTCAGAAATGTACGGAATTTCCTTCTCCGCAGACTATTGATGCTCATCCTCAGAAGATCGTTCCAGTTCATCCAATAACTCCTCCTCTTCAATCTCTGCCAGCTGTTTCTTTTTGCGCTTCTTAAGTATTACGACTGCTGCCACCACTGCAATGACCACTGCTGCGATTACAACCGGAATTACAGGAAAACTTTTCTGTGTCTCCTCCGGCATATCGGAAGCTGCCGCCTCATCATCATCCACTTTTTCTGTCACTTCCAGATTCAGATCTTTCGTGGTTGTTGAAATGTTTCCCGATTCATCTTCATAACTAAGTGTCATCGTTACCTTCGCCGGACCATCCGATATTTTCTTTCCTTCCAGCATGGCATCAATCGAACCGGTTGCACCGGATTCTATATTTCCGATAAATACTTCCGACATTTTTGATATTCTTTCCTTCAAATGTAGCTTTTACATTATAGAGCTTGATCCGTCCCAGATTATAAAGACTACACATCACATTTGCTTCTTCACCGACAGCAACGCTCTGCGGACTGATCTCAAAATCGCTGATTTCAAATCTTGCATCCTGCTTCACCGGAATAGAGATACTTGACGATCCTTCTACCTGCGTAGCATTCGGATCTTCATATTTCATGGAAAGTTCCATATTGTATGGCTTCTGAAGAAGATCTGATTTTGCATTCAGTTCGATACTGATATCGGCTGTTCCATTCGGAGCAATGCTGTCCAGATAGATGGAGCTTGCACCGGATGATGGAAGGAATGCCGGTGATGTCGTCTGTTCATCGCTGCCTTCTGTCGGTGCTGAAAGATCGAACAGCATATTGCTGACTTTCATCTTGGATGTATTTTTCAGATGGATCGTTAACTTGAAATTACTGCCCGCACGGACTTCTGCCGGATCGGTTGTAAATCCGGTTACGATCACACGCGGAACAGAACCATTTCCCGAAGCTGCATCTCCATCCGTACTTCCACCGGATCCTCCGCTGTAAGCTGCTTCTCCGTTACTGTAACCGCCGGCATCCGGTGTCTGGTAAGATGTGCCAGAACCACTGCCTGCTCCATTGCCTTTTCCTGTATCCTTGCCGTCATCTGTATCTTTCTGTACCGGCTTTGCCGTGGTATTCACATAGAACTGCTTTTCTGCTTCTTCCTGTCCGTCTGCCGTAACCTTGAATTTTAAAGTATAGCGTGAAGTCTGAACATCTTCTCTCTGAGTAAAATCAAACTTCACTTCTTTTGAGTTTGATTCTCCACTTTCCAGGGTTCCAATGTTCTGCTGGTAACTCTGCATCTCTGTTTTGAATGGCCATACATCATTGTCATCTCCAAGATCCGGTGTTACCGTTACATTATTCATCCGATTCCCCGAATGATTCGTTACGGTAAATGTCCATGTCTTCTTTTCTCCCGCTTTATATGTCAGCACCTTATTGTCTTTTGACTCGATCGTAATTCCTGTTGCAGCCTGTACCATCTGCGGATGCAGCATAGTTGTCATCATGATCACTGCCAAAAAGGCAACAATGATTCTTTTCAAGCAATTATTTCCTGTCTCTTTCTGTATTCGTTTCTGCATGTCTTCCTCCCTCTTCTTTCCCTTTTTTCCATCGGTTATCTTCTATCTTAATGATCCTGCCGTCCCGGATATGAAATACCCTGTCCGCATAAGTTGCCAGATGATCATCATGTGTGACCATGACCAGTGTCTTCTTCTGCTCTCTGACCACCCGCTGCATCAGTTCCATGACTTCTTCCGATGTATGGGAATCCAAATTTCCTGTCGGCTCATCGGCAAATATAATATCCGGATCTACTACCAGTGCCCTGGCAACTCCCACTCTCTGCTGCTGTCCGCCCGACATCTGGTTCGGCAGATGCTTCTTATGCTTTCCAAGTTTTACCAGATCTAACATCTCATTGGCTTTTCGTACTCTTACATCTCTTGGAACGCCGCGGAAACTAAGCGGCAATGCTACATTTTCCACTGCATTCAACGTTCCCATCAGATGAAATGACTGAAAGATGAATCCCACATGATCCCGCCGGAATGTCACCAATTGTTCTTCATTTAACTTTTCAATATGCTTTCCCGCAATGATGACCTCTCCCTTTGTCGGTTTTTCCAGCCCCGCCAGCATATTCAGAAGTGTAGATTTACCAGAACCGGATGTTCCGACAATTGCACAAAACTCTCCTTCATATATCTCAAAATCCACACCATCCAGTGCGCGTACAAACTCATCACCAACACGGTACAGCTTGTATAGATTCCTGACTTCAATTACCTTCCTCATACTCCTCCTCTCTGTCGTTTTTCAGACTTTTCAGAATATGGATTCATTTTACTATAAAAATATAAAGACTTCCTCTTATAAATTATGAAGATTTTCTTAATACCTCCGACCGTTCAGATAATATTTCTCATTTATGCCGTTTAAATTCTTGCGCCATATCAAACGTATTATATTTTATACAATTTTCGCTAAGATTTTCCGTGCATATTATTTCAGAAGTGGTATAATTGGTAGGACAATTTCACCAAAGTAAAGTGGATATCTTATGATTCACAAGATATAGGGGAGGAACACATGAAGTTGTAGACAATTATGATCATCCTGGCGATCTCATTCGCCGGAGAACTGTTGCACGCATTACTGCCGCTCCCGGTTCCGGCCAGCATCTACGGCCTCGTTCTTATGCTGATCGGTTTACAGACCGGTATACTTCCACTCAATGCAGTAAATGAAGCCGGAGGATTTCTGATTGAAATCATGCCAATGCTTTTTATCCCTGCCGGAGTCGGACTTATGGTTTCCTGGGGTGCTTTAAAGCCAGTCATCATTCCGATCAGTATTATTATCGTCGTTACAACCATCCTTGTTATGGCCGTAAGCGGACGTATTGCACAGTTTATCTTAAAGAAAGAGGACAAAAAACATGAGTAAATTATTACAGGATTCCACAATTTTTCTGTCTGGCGATCAGCCTGATCGGATATGAGATTGGTATCATTCTCAGACCAAAAAACGAAACTTGCGCTTTGTAATCCACTGCTGATCTCCATTGTATTTGTTATTATTATTTTGAAAGTTACCAATATTAAATATGAAGTGTATGAGGACGGCTCGCAGTTACTCAGCTATCTGCTGACACCTTCTACGGTCTGCCTTGCAATTCCTCTGTATCAGCAGATGGGACTGCTAAAGAAGAACATGAAAGCAATTCTTGCCGGAATTCTCTCCGGAGTCTTCACAAGTCTTGCCGGCGTGTGGGTCTTCTCAACATTATTTCATCTGGATAAGCAGATCTATGCAACGTTACTTCCGAAGTCGATTACAACAGCAATCGGAATGGGTATTTCGGAAGAGCTTGGCGGAATCGTTACCATTACAGTAGCCGCCATCATTATCACCGGTATCATCGGAAATATGTTTGGTGATGTAATCTGCAGACTGTGCGGAATCAGACATCCTATCGCAACGGGACTTGCGATCGGTACCGCAACGCATGCCATGGGAACTGCAAAAGCTATGGAAATCGGTGAGATCGAAGGTGCCATGAGCAGTCTTTCTATTGCGGTTGCCGGACTTATAACGGTTGTCGGATCAACTATTTTCTATCAATTATATTAAAAATATGAATCAGACATATGGAGGTAAATGATTATGGAAAAAACAATTATCTGCATCGGACGTGAATATGGAAGCGGTGGACATGCCATCGGAAAGATTCTGGCAAAACGCACCGGATATGAATTCTATGACAAAGACCGTTTCATCGCAATCGCAAAGGAACGCGGCTTCGAAGGTGAAGTCGAAGAATATCTGGAAGAGCAGCCGATGAACAGCTTACTGTATTCTATCGCTCTTAACTACTCCAGACCGAAGAAAAAATCCTTTCCCTTTTGAATTGGAGAAACTGGCTGCCGAAAAGCCCTGCATCATTATCGGACGTTGCGCCGGTTATCTGACACACGGACAGGACAATGCATTCAGCGTATTCGTTCATGCGGATATGGAGAAACGTATCGCAACCGTTATGGCACACGATCATATCAATTCTCGATTAAAGGCCAAACGCAAGATTGAAGAGATTGACGAGAAGCGCAGTGCTTTCCGTAAAGAATTCACAGGGCAAGAGTGGGGACAGTCAAAATATTATAATCTGTCTGTTGATACCACACATCTGACTTTTGATCAGGCTGCGGATCTGATTCTTTATTATAAGAAACTTGCGGAAGAATCACATGAATAGACACGAATCTGCAAATCTAACTTTATAAATTTCTTTATGAATCAGACTTTCTGTGCTAAAATTTTTTGTGACAAGAATTTTGGCACAGAATTTTTATACCCAATATACAAGAAAAGCTGCCAGTGGTAGGTTTCTGTATTACCATTTATCATAAAGATACGGATTTGACATAAGGAGGATTTGACATGATCAAGGTCATTGGTCTTAATATCAAAGTATTAAAAAAATGAGCCTTTCTCCGGCTCTCATCAGGGGATGCGCTTCTTCATGCGTGCAGAAGATGATACACTGCATGTATGGGTATATCCGGAACCGTGGTGTTTCGAGAAGACTTCCGATGATATGAAGACAGCAAAAGATTTTCCATTTACCCAGGAGGGACTGGATGATTCAATGGAATGGATCAGCCAGGAATTCGAAAAGTCGGAAGGATTACTGGATGCAGATGGAGAAGGATAAGATGAAGATGATATTGCAGGGGCGCGGGGATTCGTAGATGGGACGCCGCTGCGGGCTGGGATCTTATGAATCCCGCCATAAATACTTAA
>ENA-OQES01000962-OQES01000962.1-human-gut-metagenome-genome-assembly--contig:-NODE-962-length-11462-cov-3.285046_pt1 | contig 11462 bp, 13 predicted proteins | sample MGYA00242798_ERZ504641 | MGnify/ENA primary metagenome ERZ504641 (study PRJEB26092, sample SAMD00036327) | human gut metagenome | host: Homo sapiens | study: EMG produced TPA metagenomics assembly of... | reverse complement strand
GGGCCTGTTCAACATTGACGGTGTGACCGCGGGCGAAAGACCGACACGCCCGCCCGGTGCCTTTGCCCGCCTGCAGGAGCAGAGCATGGGCAAGGATACCACCATCGGCCACTGGGAGATCGCCGGTGTGGTCAGCCCGAACCCGCTGCCCACCTTGCCCCAACGGCTTCCCGGAGGAGCTCATTCAGGAGTTTGAGGCGAAAAACCGGCCACAAAGTCCTCTGCAATCTGCCCTATTCCGGCACCGAGGTGTTGAAGGACTACGGCGAGCAGGCCATGAAGGAAAATGCCCTCATCGTCTACACCAGCGCCGACAGCGTGTTCCAGGTGGCTGCCCACGAGGAGCTGGTGCCCGTGCACGAGCTTTACCGCTACTGCGAGATCGCCCGCGAGATGCTGAAGGGCGCGTACGGCGTGGGCCGTGTCATCGCCCGGCCCTTCCTGGGCAGCAGCGCCGAGACCTTCTACCGTACCACCAACCGCCACGATCTGAGCCTGAAGCCGCCCCGTGCCACCATGCTCGACCTGCTGAAGGAGGCCGGCAGGGATGTCATCGCCGTGGGCAAGATCTTTGATATCTTTGACGGGCAGGGCGTGACCGAAAAGATCAAGACCACCGGCAACACCAATGGCATCGCCTTCACCAAGGCATTGCAGACCCGGGATTTCGAGGGTCTGGCCTTTGTGAATCTGGTGGATTTTGATATGCTCTACGGCCACCGCCGCGACGTGCCCGGCTATGCCGCCGCCGCCACCGAATTTGACCGCTTCCTGGCCGACTTCATCCCCGGGATGCGGGAGGGCGACCTGCTGATGATCACCGCCGACCACGGCTGCGACCCCTCCTACACCAAAACCACCGACCATACCCGCGAGTATGTGCCGTATCTGGTCTGCGGCAAGGGCGTGAAGCCCGGTGTGGATTTGGGCACCCGGCTCTGCTTTGGCACCATTGCACAGACCGTGTGTGAATATCTGGGCGTAGATGCTTCCAGCTTGGACGGCCACAGCGTGCTGCAGGAGATCCTGAAGTAATATCGGCCCTCTCAGTCATGCGACAGCGTGACCGAGAGGGCTATTTTTTCGTGCAAAGTCTTGAACAATATAGTCAGTTGTGGTAGACTAGCACATGCACGCCCGGTGCGTACAAGGTTTACGCCGGGCGCAGGAATTGATATGGTTTCAGAATAGAAGGAGACTATCACATGAGAATCAATCGTACTCTGGGTCTGGCACTGACCGCTGCTGTGCTGGCTGTTGCCATGACTGGCTGCTCCAATAGTGCATCTTCCACCGCATCCTCCGCTGCTTCCAGCGAGGCTGCTTCCTCTGTGGCCGCTTCCAGCGAAGCTGCCGAGAGCGAGGTCGCTGCCGCCAGCGTTGTCAGCACCGAGGATCTGGATGTGAACGGCACCACCTACTCCGCTGACTGCTACGGCGAGTTCACCCTGTCCAACGGCGACACCATGAAGCTGTGGAAGGTGAAGGACGCTTATGCAGACCTGAGCGCTCTGCCCATGAAGGGCATGGCCGAGGAGTTCCCCATCGAGGCCGAGGCCGAGCAGATCTATGTTGCTGACGTGACCAGCAACGGCGAGACCACCCGCCAGTATCTGCGCACCGACAAGGCTGGCCGCAACGGCACTGTCTCTGTCAAGACCTTTGAGCTGGGCGACGCTGAGTAATCGCGCTTCCCTGTAAGATCAGCAGACAACAAGCCCCGGACCTTTTGCAAGGTCCGGGGCTTGTGCTGTTTTATCCTGTTTTATTCTCCGCTGCTGCTGGAACCGAACAGGGCATCCAGCACGGTGGAAGCGGCCTGATGCAGGGAGTTGGCAGCAGATTCCACCTGCTCCTGCGTGGGCAGAGAGATAGAAGGTGTTTCTGCTCCGCTGGTGGATCCACTGCTGGCTTCACTCTCAGCAGGTGCTTCGGTGGAAGCCTCGCTCTCGGCAGGCGCTTCGGGGGTGGGTTCTGCGGGCTGCTCATCGGCAGGCTGTTCCGCAGGCACGCTCTCGGCAGGTTCCTCCACAATGACGCTGTCGGGCGATTCCTCCACAGAGGTGCCCGCGTTGGGATCAGCCGTGGGGGTGTATACCTCGGTCTTTTCAGGGGTCTGCTGGGTATCGCTCACGGTGCCCTCGCCGCCCAGAACGGATGCGATCAGCTCCTTGGCCTGGTTGACGGAGTTCTCATCCGGCTTCATCACATAGAGGCTCTGACCCTTTGCGGAGTAGCACTGGGAGCTCTTGCCGCCGGTGCCGGTCACGGTATAGCTCTGGATGTCCCAGTCAGACAGGCTTGCCAGCTGCATCCGCACCAGTGCGGAGATCTGCTCCTGAGAAAGGCTGGTCACAAAGCAGTCGGACACAGCATCCATCAGCTTGGAGAAGCTCATCAGCACGGTGGGGGATTTGATCTTGTTCATCATGGCATCGATGACTTTCATCTGGTTGATGCCGCGCTGGATATCGCCGGAGGCAAAGGCATGGCGCTCACGGGCAAAGGCCAGAGCGCTCTTGCCGTCCAGATGGTTCCAGCCCTCGGCAAAGGTGGTGGGGTCATAGTAGCCGGGGCTGCCCACCGAGGTGAACGCCTGATCGGAGTAGACATCCACGCCGCCCAGCGCATCGATGATGCTGATGAAGCCCGCAAAGTTGATGCGGAGGTATTGGTCCACATTGACCCCGTACAGGTTGCCCAGGGTTGCCATGCTGGTCTCCACGCCGTACAGACCGGCATGGGTCAGCTTGTCCTTGCTGTTGGTGCCCGCCAGATCAACGTAGTAATCACGGGGGGTGTTGATGAGCGCCACCCGTTTGGTGGAGGGTTGACCACGGCAAGGATGTTCACATCGCTGCGGGCCTTTTCAGTCAATTCGCCGCGGTTGTCCACGCCGCTCAGGTAGACCACAAAGGGCTCCTTGGTGATCTTGTTGGCCTCGGTGCCGGTGACAAGGCCGGAGGTCACGTTGTCCAGTGCACTCAGACCCTGCTGTGCCCAGACACAGCCCAGTGCCAGAAAGGCGCACAGGAACACCGAGAACACCCGGGATACCTTGAGGGGGGCGCTGTACTCCTGGCAGCGCTTGACCAGCAGCCAGAACAGCACCAGCAGCGCCGCAATGATGACCAGATACAGCGCGGGCAGCATCTGGGTGCGCCAGAGCTGTAGGAAGGCCGCAATGCTCAGAATGGCTTGTAGGATCAGCAAAACAGTACCTCGTTTCGGGTTGGCCGCGCCGGTGTCCGCATCCGGCTTGCGGCGGGGGGGCTTTGACTCCGGGGCAGGCCCGCCGGTATGCTTCGGCGGCTTGGGCGGTGCAGGCGGCGGGGTGGGAGCGGCAGTTTCCGGCGCGAAAAAAGGCCGAGCTGTCCACCTCCACAGTCTTTTCTTCCGGTGGGCGGTGACCCCGGTGGATGTGCCGGGTGCTGTCATCGTCCATGTGGGAACGGGAAGTTTCATCAAACATAGGAATTCTCCTTTTTGACATGTCCTCAGGCAAAGGGGCACGATGGTCAGAACGGCCCGTGCCGGCAGGCAGGTGGCTGTCTGATCCTCCTGCGAGATCCAGCCAAAGCTTTCGCAGATGTGGTCAGGGCAGGGGGAATCAATGAACCGTGCCGCGCCGTCCTTGACCTCGATGTGCACCGTCAGATAGCCGGTGTCGATGTCATAGACGGCATCCTTGTCCAGAGAGATCTTCTGCACCGTGTTCGCATCGCCGTAGATCAGCTCCGCGCCCAGGGTGCTGCCGCTCTGCCCGGCACTGCGGAGGTAAAAAAGGCACCCCCGCGATCACCAGAACAACAGCGGCGAACAGTAAATTGACCCAGAGATTTTTTTTACTGCTTCATGGCTCAGGCATCCTTCTGGGGGAACAGCTGTTCCAGCTCGGCCAGCCACAGGGCGGCGCAGGCATCGCTGGGCATCCGCCAGTCCCCGCGCGGCGAGAGGGTCACGCTGCCGATCTTGGGGCCGTCGGGCAGGCAGCTGCGCTTGAACTGCTGGGCAAAGAACCGCCAGTAGAAGTTGCGCAGCCACTTGTAAAGCACCGCGTCCGGGTATTCCTCCCGGCCCGCAAAGGCTGCCCTGGCCAGCCGGAAGATCTTTGCCGGGCCAAAGCCGAAGCGGAGCACATAATAAAGGTAAAAGTCGTGCAGTTCATAGGGGCCCACCAGATCCTCGGTGCGCTGTGCGATCTCGCCGTTGTCCTTGGCGGGCAGCAGCTCGGGGGACACAGGGGTGTCGAGGATGTCCAGCAGCACCTCTTTCAGGGCCGGGGTGGCGGCAATGTCGGCTTCGTACCGGACAAGGTGGCGCACCAGCGTTTTGGGTACACCTGCGTTCACGCCGTACATGCTCATGTGGTCGCCGTTGTAGGTGGCCCAGCCCAGGGCCAGCTCGGAAAGGTCGCCGGTGCCCACCACCAGGCCGCCGGTGCGGTTGGCAGTGTCCATCAGTTCCAGCGTGCGCACGCGGGCCTGACCGTTTTCATAGGTCACGTCCAGCACGCTCTCGTCCTGGCCGATGTCCCGGAAGTGGCTGTGCACCGTGGCGGCAATGTCGATCTCGGTAAAGCTGACGTGCAGCTCATCACAGAGGATCTCCGCATTGCTGCGGGTGCGCTTGGTGGTGCCAAAGCAGGGCATGGTCACGGCCAGCACATCGGTGGTGGGGCGGCCCAGCTGCTTCATGGCGCGCACAGCCACCAGCAGGGCAAGGCAGCTGTCCAGACCGCCCGAAATGCCGATGACGGCTGTTTTGGCGCGGGCGTGCTCAAGACGCTTGGCCAGGCCGTCGGCCTGCATCTTCAAAATCAGCTCACAGCGATCGGCGCGCAGCTGCTCGTTGTGGGGGATAAAGGGGGTGGGGTCTACCCAGCGGGTCAGCACGGTGTCGGTCAGGGCCAGGTCGAATTCCACGGTCTGGTAGCCCTCGGTGCTGGGCTCAAAGCTGGTGTTGCGCGCCCGCTCCGACTCCATCCGCTGGCAGTCCAGCTCCGTCTCGGCAGGGCCGCCCGCAAAGGGCTTTACCTCGGCCAGCAGGGTGCCGTTCTCGGCGATCAGGTCGTGGCCTGCGAACACCATATCCTGGGTGCTCTCACCGTGGCCGGCCGAGGCGTACAGGTAGCCGCAGAGCAGGCGGGCGGACTGGTTCTCCACCAGTGCCCGGCGGTACTCAGCCTTGCCTACCGTTTCATCGCTGGCCGAAAGGTTGGCGATGACGGTAGCGCCTGCCAGTGCGTGGAAGGTGGAGGGCGGCAGGGCGCTCCACAGGTCCTCGCAGAGCTCCACGCCCAGCACAAAGCTGGGCATCTGGCGGCAGCGGAAGAGCAGGGAGGTGCCGAAGGGGACATCCTGCCCGCAGACATTCACCCACTCCACCTCGGTGGAACCGGGGGTGAACTGCCGCTTTTCATAGAACTCGCCGTAGTTGGGCAGGTACGTTTTGGGAACCAGACCCAGCAGCTGCCCGCGGCAGAGCACGGCAGCGCAGTTGTACAGCTTGCCCCGCACCATCAGGGGCAGGCCCACAAGGGCCACGGTGTCCAGCTCCCGGCTGGCATCCAGCAGCTCCTGCAGGCCGGTCAGGGCTCCCTGCTGCAGGGTGCGCTGCAAAACAGGTCGCCGCAGGTATAGCCGGTCAGGCAGAACTCGGGGAACACGGCCAGCTTTACGCCGCGGGCGGCGGCGGCACGCAGCTCCGTGAGGATCTGCCGGGTGTTGTAGGCGCAGTCCGCCACCCGAAGCCCGGGCGAGAGGGCTGCTGCTTTCAAAAAACCATCTTTCATCGGAGGATTTCACATCCTGTCTCTCTTGTTTGCCCACGGCGGACAACTGTGCTCCCGTGGTGAGGATAGTATACCACACTCTGGCCAAAACGAAAAGAGGGCTGTTATCAACCTTCTCTGCCCCTGCGCCTGACGGCGGGGCAAAGAGGGTTCTAACAACCCCCTGCAGATACACCAAACGGAAAACGAGATGGACCGTAAGCCGGGTTCTGTATTAAACGACGATCTGTCTAGACCTGCCATTGCTGACAGGTTCGTGCCGCCTTCGGGACACGCGAGCAGCGCTGTACGTCCCATATAGGCGTTGCTTCCGGTAGGGTTTACAAAGCCGCATAGTCACCCATGCGCTGGTGAGCTCTTACCTCGCCCTTTCATCCTTACCGCATTGCTGCGGCGGTTTCCTTTCTGTTGCACTTTCCCTGAGGTCACCCTCGGCTGCCGTTAGCAGTTACCGTGCTCTGTGAGGCCCGGACTTTCCTCAGAGCGGTCAAAGCCGCCCCGCCGCCGTATGTTCCACTCGTTTTCCGCTTCTCATGATACCATAAAAAAATCAAGATTTGCAAGAGAAAGAGAATTTTGCTATACTTATCTTATATGTTGCCCGCGCTGGAGGTGGGAAGATGAAGCTTTATTTCAAAGTCCCGCCCGAGGCGGATGGGATGCTGCTGCGCGGTTTTCTGCGCAGGTGCAGCGTCTCCACCGACCTGTCCCGGGCCGTGAAATTCCGGGGCAGCGGCTTTTTTGCCGACGGCGCCCCCATCCTGGCCAACCGCCGGGTGGAGGCCGGGCAGGTCATCTCCTTTGAACTGCCGCCGGAGGGGGAGGGCGTTGCGCCGCAGGACGACATTCCGGTGGATGTGGTCTACGAGGACGCTTTGCCCTCGTGGTGGAAAAGCCGCCCCATCTCGCGGTGCATCCTACCCTGAATTACCCGCTGGATACGCTGGCGAACGGCTATGCCGCCTGGGCGCTGCGTCAGGGCAGAAGCCCCGTCTTCCGCCCGGTGAACCGCATCGACAAGGACACCAGCGGCCTCGTGCTGGCGGCTCAGAATGGTTACGCCGCCCCGCTGCTGGCGCAGCGGGTGGAAAAGCTCTACTACGCCGTTGCAGAAGGAGAACTTCCCCTCGGGCCGGGCGTCATCGACGCCCCCGATCGGGCGGCAGGGGGTAGAGCATCATCGGGCGGTGCGTCACCCCCGGACGGCAAACCCAGCCGGACGGAATATACCATATTGAAACGCCGAAAACCGGCCTGAGCCTTGCGGCCTGCGTCCCGGTGACGGGCCGGACCCACCAGATACGGGTACATTTTGCATCCATCGGCCACCCGCTGGCCGGCGATGACCTCTACGGCGGGAGTCGGGCGCGTATCGGGCGGCAGGCGCTCCACTGCGCAAAACAGACGTTCTGGGTGCCGCGCTGCGAGCGGATGCCGGACGGCATCCGCATCGAAGTGCCGGTGGACGAGACGACCCTGAGGCCGGTGACGGTGGAAAGCCCGCTGCCGGAGGATATGGCAGCCCTCTTTGACTGAAATTTGTGTATTTCGTGAAAAAGTAAGTGAAAGCTAAGGCCCAAAGTTTTGTGTCAATGCTTGTTTCGGCGCTGGCAGGGTGTATAATAAATAGAGTTATTCTTGTCAAAAAAGCTGTCCTGATGCGGCAGCGTGTCGATAACAGAGAAAAGAGACAGATCAGAATCTCCTGAAGATACAGGAAGGAGCATCCTTTTTGCTGGAAGATAAAACAACTGAAACGCGGCAGGACGAGCCAGCCGGTGCGCCGCGGCACACCGGCTTCCGCGCAAAGCTGCGCTCGCTTTGGGCGCAGCTCCAGTGCGTCCATCTGCTGCGCCGCCATCGGCGGTATCGCCGCCGCAGACATCGGCTGGACAATGCCTCCCGGAAGCTGCGCTCGTCGAAGCTGGTATTGCGCGTTGGCGCAGTGCTCTACGCACTGGGCTTTGGCGCGGAGTATGCTGCCGTGCGGGTGGGACGTGCCATCAAGTACGCCGCTCTCTGGGCTGCTGGAGGCATCCGCCGCTTTGCAAAGGCTCTGGCGGAGACGGCGTTCCCCGGCGCAGCACAGGTGGCCAAAGGACCTGTTTGGCCCCATCGTGCTGTTTGCAAAGGGCACCGTGTCCCTTCTCATCCATGCCCACCGCATCCGCAAGGAGCAGGCTTCGGTGCAGCATTTGAGGCCAGCGTCCACTACTTCAAAAAGCGGCGTCCGCGCAATCTCAGTCTGCTGCCCCGCAATGGCGATGTATGCCCTGCCCATCTGCGCACTGGCGCTGGGCGCAGCAGTGTTCCAATATGTCATCCACCAGCCTTATGCGCTGGCCGTCCGGGTCAACGGCGAAACCGTGGGCTATGTGGCGAATGAGGATGTCTTCAACACGGCCCGCGAGGACGTGATGGAGCGTATCAGCTACGCCGGCACCGACAAGACCGAGTGGACCATCGAGCCGAGCTACACCCTCGCCATCGCCCACCACATGATGGACGAAAACGAGATGGCAAACGCCATCATCCAGAGCGCCGGCGACCAGATCAGCGAAGGCACGGCTCTTTATCTGGACGGCGAGTTGACGGCAGTGTGCAGCGACGGCAACGCGCTGCGGGATTACCTCGCCGCCATGCTCGACCCCTACGAGGAAGAAGAGAACGACCCCGATGTGAGCGTGGGCTTCAACAAGCAGGTCACGCTGGAAGACGGCCTCTACTTCAAGGAAGGCTTGCAGGATTTTGAGACTGTCCGGCAGGAGCTGGTGGGCGTGAAGCAGGCCCAGAAGGTCTACACCGTCAAGGCGGGCGATACCCTCTGGTCCATCGCACATAACAATGACCTGACCTTCCGTGAGCTGTGCGCCCTCAACCCGGCGTTCAAGGGTGAGCCGCTGAGCGAGACGTCCAGCATCCTTGAGGGCGACCACCTCGTCATCACCAAAGAAGAGGCTGGCCTTGAGGTGCGCATCACCCGCATCGAGACCCGTGAGGAAGAGATCGCATTCTCCACGGAGACGACAAGATCCAACGAATATACGAAGGGGACCACCAAGGTGCTCCAGGAGGGCGAGAACGGTCTGCGCCGTGTGACCCTCCAGAACGTCTACGACACCAACAATATCCTTGTGGACCAGAGCGTGCTTTCCACCGAGGTCATCAAGGAGCCGGTGAACAAGAAGGTGGTCAAAGGCACCAAGAAGGTGACTTCCAGCACCAAGTACATCACCGGCAGCGGCCAGTTCATCTGGCCTGTGCCGAACTACCGCTACTGCTCGCGCTGGTACGGCGGACGCCACAAGGGCGTGGACATCTGCGCCCCGGCCGGTACGCCCATCTACGCCTCCGCAGGCGGCACCGTCACCAAGGCGGGTTACAACAAGGCCGGTGCAGGTACGGGCTATGGCTACTCGGTCATCATCAGCCACGGCGGCGGATACAGCTCTGTGTATGCACACTGCCTGTCCCTGACCGTCAGCGCGGGCCAGACCGTCAAGCAGGGCCAGCTCATCGGCTATCTGGGCAGCACGGGCCGTTCCACCGGCAACCACTGCCACTTTGAGATACGTCTCAATGGTTCGTACATTCCCCCGCAGAACGTATTCCCGGGAAGAAATAATTTTATAAAAAGGAGATAATTTGTTATGGCTACTCCTCACATCAGCGCCGAAAAGGGCGATTTCGCAAAGACTGTCCTGATGCCGGGCGACCCCCTGCGCGCAAAGTTCATTGCTGACACCTTCCTGAAGGATGTCCGTCAGGTGACGGGCGTCCGCGGGATGCTGGGCTTCACCGGCACCTACGAGGGCCGTCCCCATCAGCGTGATGGGCAGCGGCATGGGCATGCCGTCCATCGGCATCTATTCCTACGAGCTGTTCAAGTTCTACGATGTGGACAACATCATCCGCATCGGCTCCGCCGGCAGCTACACTGCCGACGCCAAGCTGTTCGACACTGTGCTGGCCACCGGTGCGGTCAGTGAGTCCAACTATGCCCGCGTCCAGAGCGGCAACGACCACGACATCACCTTCCCCAGTGAGGAGCTGAATGACAAGCTGCGCGCCTCCGCCAAGAAGCAGGGCATCAAGCTCATCGAGGGCAACATCCACTCCTCCGACGTTTTCTACCGTCAGCCTTCCGACGCAAAGCCCACCTACTGGGAGCTGCTGCGCGACGAGCGCGGCTGCCTGTGCGTGGAGATGGAGAGCTTTGCTCTGTTCGCCAACGCCGAGTGCTGGGCAAGAACGCTGCCTGCCTGCTGACCATCTCCGACAGCTTTGTCTCCCCGGAGATCACCACCGCCGAGCAGCGCCAGAAGAGCTTCACCGATATGATGAAGGTCGCACTGGGCGCGGAGTATTGATTTAACCATAATACAAAAAGACTGCTGTCGGCCGACAGCAGTCTTTTTTGCTTTTCAGGTATCCGTGTAATGACCGTAACAGGACGCAATGATGATGTTTCCATCCTGCTCCCGGTAGACGATGCGGTGGGTGTCGTCGATACGCCGACTCCACCATCCGCTCAAATCTCCCTTCAAAGGCTCGGGCTTGCCGATGCCCTCATAGGTGTTTCGCTGAATGTCTTTTATGAGAGAGTTGATTCGCTTCAGCAGCTTTTTGTCCCGCGTCTGCCAAAGACAATAATCTTCCCACGCTTCCTCTTCCCACAGCAGCCTCATCAGTCCACCTTGATCAGTTCATGTTCGGTGAGCTTGGCTTTGCCGGTGTCAATATCATGGACGATTTGACGGAGATGGTTGATGTTGCTTTCGGAATAGAAGGGATCGGCGGAGACTTCAAAGGGAATCCGATGCTCGCGCGACACTTTCTTTGCAAAAATCGTGAAGGCTGTCGTCATCGAAAGCCCCATCTCGGCGCAGACCTCCTCCATGCTCCGCTTGAGGTCGGGGTCCATCCGAAAATTCACGTTGACTGCATTTGCCATTCTGATGCGCCTCCTTTGTGATTCTATTATATTCATTTGTAATGACAAAATGCAAGAGCTGTCATTGCATAATGCTGCGTAATTATCGCCGCTTGCACTTCTTAAAAGAATGATTTATACTTAAATACACGACACAGAAGGGAATGATGGCCGATGAACAGAGAAACGGTGAACATGGTGCGCAGTCCGATTTCTGTGGAGGGGAACATCCGGCTTGTTCCGTATTATCCGGCCTACGATACGGCACTTGCGTGGTATCAGGATGCACAGCTCTGCAAACAGGTAGATAACAGGGACTTCGTTTATGATTTGCCGCTGCTGAAGCGGATGTATCATTATCTGGACACACACGGGGAACTGTTTTATATCGAGTATCGGGGTTGTGCTTTGTGGTGACGTCAGCCTGCGGACGACAGGCGAGCTGGCCATCGTCATCTGCAAGGAGTACCAGAATAAAGCACATCGGGCGGAAGGTCATCGAAAAAGTGCTGGAGCTGGCTCGGGAAAGAGGCTTGGCGGAGTGCTTCGCGCACATCTATTCCTTCAATACCAGTCGCAGAAAATGTTTGAATCCATTGGCTTCGTCCACAGGACGAAGAACGCTATATCTACAAATTGCAAAAAGGGAGAACTGACCATGACAAAATCTGACTCTGGAAGAAAGCAGGAGCTCATCCGGATGGCCCTTGCGGCCAGGGAGAGGGCTTACGCGCC
>ENA-OQES01000961-OQES01000961.1-human-gut-metagenome-genome-assembly--contig:-NODE-961-length-11464-cov-2.471289_pt1 | contig 11464 bp, 23 predicted proteins | sample MGYA00242798_ERZ504641 | MGnify/ENA primary metagenome ERZ504641 (study PRJEB26092, sample SAMD00036327) | human gut metagenome | host: Homo sapiens | study: EMG produced TPA metagenomics assembly of... | reverse complement strand
TCCATTTTCTCTTCCCTTTCCTGTTGTTCATCATGTATGTAGCAACGCCCGAAATGAGAAAGTCTTTGTCTGGCTTTATGCGGCGGGTGTTGGATCTTTCCCCTTTTGTCCACAATCCTTCTAAATTCGTCCCCGGGTTTATCCCCTGCCCCGTCATGATGATGTGGACGTGCGGGTGTTCTGCTCCGTCTACCACTGGAATGATTAGATACTTGATATTTTCCCGGCCTGCTTTTTTCTGTCTGTAATTTATCTTGCGAATAAAGTTCGCTATATCTCGATCGGCCGCTGCTTCGTCTGCCGGAATGTGTTCTTTGTCCCATGTGAACGTACACCATAGATCGTTTTCACCGAAATTTATATTTGCAAGGCGTATAAAATAGCGCCTTGAATTTTTGTCATTCAGATTTTTTTCGTGAAGGCTTGCTTTCTCTGCCCTTCTTTGTGTGTGGAACGTCCGCTTTGTGACAAAATGACGGGTAGATCTGCGCTTCCAGTAATTCCGATCCGCTTTGAAGGTTCTTCGCCTTCGTGGTGGTGGTTCTGTAAAGGCTTTCCACTTTCCCTTCTTTCAGTAGCCGTTCCAGTTCCCATTCTTTTAATTTCTCTTGCTGCTCTTTCCACTGTTCTTCATAGTCTGGAACCTGCAGCGGGTGTTCCTTCTCAAAATTCTTTCTTGCTTTTTTCTGTATGTCGCGATCCAGTTCCACCGGGAACGCTTCTTCATAGTCGTAATTATCGAATGTCTTTCTTTTCATGTTCCCCCGCCTTTCCCTTCTCTCCTTCCTCTACGGATCCAGATCTTAAAATATAAAAATATACTTCGTCGATTTGCTAATACCCATTACAAGGACGGTAAAGGAAAATACTTTATATATAAGAAGAAAGTCTGTTCGACTGCTGCCGTTTTCTTCCTGCTGCTGAATTGCCCGGCCGCTTCTATTTTGCGTCCGGGCTTTCATTTAATAGAACATTTGTTCTTTATTTTGTTATTGCCTTTCGTGGTTTTTCTTCGTGCTTTACTGTCAGGCCTGTTTCGCCGTCGCTAATATGCACCGCTTCCGGAAGAAGAACAACTTCCTTCGTTCCTTTGGAATACATCATTTCAAAACACGGCGCCGTCTTGTTTCCCTCTGGCGTGAAACATGCTTCGATCCGGATCTCAAAATCTCCCGGAAGCCCTTCTGTAATTTCTCTAAATTGTGCAAGTGTAACCATTGTCTTTTTCTCCTTCTTCGTTATTCAGTAATCTTTCTATTTCCGGCGGTAATTCTCCGAAGATCCGGCGGCACTCTATAAGGGCCCTGCGAAGTTCGGCGTTTTCCTGTGCCGCTTCGTCAAGTTTCCTTCTATAATTGTTGCCCGCGTCTCGCGCCTGTTCCAGTAATTCTTCCAATGCTTCTTTTTTCTGCGTTCAGGTTGTCCGTTGTCTCGAAAAGTTCCTTCTTGCACTCTTCCAGTTCCTTTTCTGCTGCTGCGGCCCGGCCTTCTGCTGTTGTGCGGTCGTAATCTTCCGCGGCCACGGTTTCAACTAAATACACAAGCATACCGCCGCTTGTGTGTCCTGTTGCTTCCATCTGCAAACAGTCGTTTTTAATATTCTTACGCTGTCCGTTCCGTCACCGCGTAAATACTGCTTTTCTCATGCGTCTTTTCATTGACTTTTCCCGCCATTTTTGGTATAATAATTTTAGGTTAGATTTCCAATGAACGGACTTGAAAAGGTCCCCCGCCTTTCAAGCCCGCTTTTTTGTTACTCACTTTTCAAGTTCTTTCACGTTTGCCCCCGCGCTGATATAGTGAAGAACCCGTAAGATCTGGCCGCGCTGTTCTCTGGTAATCTCTCCGACTGCTGCCGCCTGATCCGCGGTTCCCGCATAATATCCGGTGTGGTATTCCAATTCCTGCAGCGTCCCGCAATTTGTCAGGGTGAATATTGCCAGAAGAATTTCGCTTGTTCTCTTTCTCTGTCTTCTGGCCTTGCTGTTTCTTCTTGCGATCCTGATCGCTCTTTTAATTCTTTTCCACATGGTTAGATCTCCTTTTCTCAAATTCTGCCTTGTCGATCGGGTTTGCGTATGGGTTAAAACCGAACATTCCGGCCGCGTGTCTGTACGGAACCGGGTTTACTGCCTTGTCGTCTATGTAAATGTCGGCGTTTATCTTCCTGCAGTCGTTCTTGTATAGGTCGATCAGTTCCGGAAGGTTCGCGTTTACTGTATCGAATGTCAGGCCGTGGGCCTTGCACCACTCCACCGCTTCTTCCAGAAGGTCGCCTTCTCTGTTTGTCCATAAGATCAGGCGGGCGCCTGCTGCCTGCTGTTCTTTCAGGTGTTCGATCAGGATCTTGTTTTCCTCTCCAATCTCCGGCCACGCCTGCTTGCAAAGTGTCCCGTCAAAATCTACGGCTATTACCTGATTTCCGTTAAGGTCCATTAACTCGCCTTCCTTTCCTGCTGCCGGTCTGCCATTAAAGACAAGTTAAGCGGCTTCATATTTCGGATCGCGTCGTTTAGCTGCGTTTCATTCGTGATCCCCATTTCTGCCAGTGCTGCTTCGATCGCTTTTCTCTGGTTCATAATTCACCCCGCCTTTCTGTCTCTGATAAGCATTGATCCACGGCCCGAAGGTCTATACTGCTAATAATGCCTTTCCGGGCCATGGCTGCGGTTTGTATCGCTTCCACGGCCAGATCAAGGGCCGTTTTATAAATGCCTGTTAATTCTTCGTGCAGCGCTTCCGGATCGTGGTTTTCTTTCACGCCGATCCAGAAATTATTCATTAAAATATCAAGGTTTCCCGCTTCTTCCTTTGCTTCCTCTGCTTTTTCCAGAATTACCGCGAAGGCTTCATGTGTGGAATTAAAAAGCGGGAACTTCTGGTTTGCTGCTTCCAGTTCCTTGTCGATAAGTCCGTAAAGGTCGCGTTTTACAACGTCGCTCATGGTTAGATCTCCTTTCTGTCTCTTAAACAATGCCGTGATAGTTATTTTCGGCGCAAATACGGTTGAAGTCGTCCAGAATGTCGTCACGGTACCGGCTTACTTCTAAGGCCTGATAACCTGCGTCGTAAAGGCTGTTTTTTATCGCCTGCCATTTTGCGCCTATGTATGTTTTCAGATAATCGTTAAAACAAACCGTGTTCGGCTCAAATACTGTAAGGCCTGTTTTTGGATCTACGGCCCTGCGTCTATGCTTCTTCTTTGCCGGTTCCTCTGCTGCCGGCGTGTTCTGTCTCTTCATGTTCTTTTTCCTTTCCGAAAATAACCACCATAGACGGGAACGGCGCCGCGTCCTTGCAGCCGCCGAATTTCAGACGGCCTTTAATGAAGCGAATTTCCGCTTTGTGGTATATGTAATCGTGAAAAAAACCTTGTGTCAGTGCGCGCCGGAATAAGTGCAACGACAACCGTTCCGGGCTTCTTCGCTTCTTCGTAGCACTTCCGGATCCATTCGCCCGTTGATGTTCGGCCGTATGGTGGATTGCAGAAGACGCGACGGCCCCCCCAATCCTTCAAAAGTCCGTTTTCCTCTTTTGTGAAATATTCCTTACACTTCGCGTTTTCTGCGTCTGCGCAAGGATCCAGATCGAAGTGAAATTCTTCGTCCAGTTTGTCGAAAAAGTCCTGTGGTGTCGCCCAGTCTTCCTTTGTGCTGCTGAATAGGGCTTTACTTAATTGTGCCATGGTTAGATCTCCCTTCATTGTTACCACTGGCCTTCTAATGCTGCGCATTTCCCAGCCAGAAAATAGTTATAATCTTTGCAATGCTCCGGGCCTTTACATTCCTTCTTCTTTCCTTCGTAAAATTCCCGGCATAGTTCGCAAAATTCACATTCGCTTTCTTTTCTCATTTTCTAAATACCGCCGATATTCATGATCGTTAAAACCACAAATACAACCGCCGCGGCCGCAACCGCAAACAATAAAATAAATAATATGATCCAGTCTACAATGTTCATTTTTCGCCTTTCAAATACAGATCTTGTAATACAGTTTCATTTCCAGATCTGAAAACTTATAGTCCGGCGCCTGTTCCGGTTCGATCGGGGCCATAAGGCCGCGCGCCTTCCAGTCCTTCGCCCGGATCTCCGGATCTATTCTGAAAGATACCATTTCCGCTTCCAGAATGTCCGGTGAAAGGTCCGCGGCGCCTTCATGAACTAAGGCGCCCTTGTAACCTGCGAAAAGGACTTCTTCGCCCTTTACGATCTTGATCCGGTCCGGGTCCGTTATCTTTTCCAAAAATCTTTTACCGTAATCATGCAGTCACCGGATAGATCCAGATCTTGAAGATATACTTTCCGGCGTTCTCTGTATCTGCTGCCGGCTGAATGAATTTCACTTCGCGATCCAGTAATTCTTCATGATCTCTTATTTTTACGGATCTATCTTTGAAGGCCGGTTCTGTTTCGCCTTCTTCGATAATGTGTAAAACCTGCGCCGGTCCTACTAAGGTTAAAACTCTTTCAAAGGCAAGTTCATTTTTCCTTTCATGCTGTGTTCTCCCTTCCTGCTAATTTCTCGAAGTTGCTATTCCAAGTTCTAAAGCGATCCGGAACATTCCTTCGGACCTGTTCGCGCGGAACTCCATTTTTCACGTTGCTTTCGATAATCTCCGAAATTGCAAACGCCAACATTTGCGCGATCAGAACGCTATCCCCTACCACCTGCACCAGCGGCGGCCGGTTCTCGTCAATGCTTATTACATGGAACCCGGCCTTTTCTTTTAATCTGAACGCCTGTCCTTCTTTCAGGCGGGCTTTGAACTCTTCTTCGGATCCCGCTTCTTTCAGGTCGTCAATGGAAGGCGCTTTCTGTCCTTCTTTCTTCATGCTCTGCCCCCCCCTGAAGCCGAAACGGCCTTCAATAAAGGTTCCAAATGCGTCGTAATTGTTGTTACTCATGGTTTGATCTCCTTTTCTTACAAAAAGTTCTTCTACAATCTGCCTGGCGAAGTCTTCCGTTTCCTCTTCGCCGTATGCTTCGTCGTTGCAATATTGAAGCCAGTGTTTCCATTCGTGGGCCACGGTTTCGATCATGCTTTCTTCGCCGCCCGGTAAGTCGTCGGCAATATAGATCTTTTCTTCTGTCGGAACAAATACGCCGAAGCCCATTGATCCGTCTGGTCCTTCTATGCTGTCGTAGCCTTCCAAGAACTCCACTTCCACTTCTCCGGATCCTTCCGGCGGCGGGTAATGCTTCCGCAAGTAATCCACAACGCCATATTTTCTTTTCATTTGCCGTTTTCCTTTCAAAATAATGTCAACTGCTGCGCCGTCTTCTCTGTCTTCTGGTTGCACCATATAACTTCCCGGCGCTGCTGCGCGTTCTGTGCGTAATTTATCCGTTCTTCCCGGTACCAGTCTTTCAGGCGTTCTTCGTATAGCGGCGAAGAATAACCGCTGATAATTGCCGGGCCTTTGTGCTGCAGCAATGCTTCCAGTAATACTTCGTGATCCTCGTCCGTCATTTCATGCCGGTACTGTTTCCGGCATCTGGTAGAAAGAACGTAAGGTGGATCGCAATAGATCAGGACGTTTTCAAAATTGAACTTCCGGATCACTTCTACCGCCGGGCGGTTCTCTATCTGTACGCCCCGCAGGCGTTCCGCTGCTTCCATTATCTTTTCCGGTATCTTGCACCAGTCCGCGGCCGCGTAGGCCCTTTCCCTTCCCTGAATGTCCAGTTTCCACCTACTTTCTCGCCCTGTGTCCTGAACCCGTGGCCCATGTTTAGGCGTGTGTAAAAACAGAACTGCTTTTTCAAGGTCGTTTTCGGTTCTTTCTGGTATGCCATTTCGTAGGCTTCCCGTGAATATGGTGTGAAGTATATTTCGCAGGCCAGACGTTCCGGATCTGCCTGAAAAGGTTTACCACTTCGCCGTCAAGATCGTTTATTGTCTCAATGTCTGATCGTGGTTTATTGAAGAAAACGCCGCCGGAACCGAAGAACGGTTCTAAATAACTGTGATGTTCTGGAAAGTGTGAAATTATCCAGTCCGCGGATCCCCACTTGCTACCCGGATATTTCATAAGCGCTTTCACTGTTTATTCTGGTTCGCAAGGTGTACGCCGAAAGCCACAAGGCCAACCGTGGCGGCGACTGCTCCCGCGATAAAACAAATAATTCCTACCGCTACCATGTTTCATTCTCCTTTCTACCCTCTGCGTGTGGCTTCCTCTTCCGCTTCCAGAATACTTTCCGCGGTTACTTCCGGCGGTTCCTTTTCCGTGTTTTCCTGTTCCTGTTCTGTGGCTTCCTGCTCCTGTTCTGTGGCTTCCTGCTCCTGTTCTGCTGCTTCCTGCTCCTGTTCTGCTTCGCCCTCTGCCTGTCCGAACTTCGCTTCGATCTGCTCTATTACTCCCTGCAGTCCCTTTTCAAATTCTTCTGTGTCGAAAGTAACGGTCACAACCGTTCCCGGTTCCTTCGGCGCCGTCTCTTTCTTTCCGGTCATTGTTTCCCTGATAAACCGGTGTGGAACGTCGCAATTTACGGCGTTCATAAGTGTTTCATACTGTGCCGCCTGCTTTACCAGTGCGAAGAACTCCGAAAACTTCACTTCGGTTCTGTCCTCTTTCCCGAACACGTCAACTAAACTCATTTTGTTAGATCTCCTTTCTTTGGGTGAAATTGTATCTATAAAACAGGCGCGGCGCCTTGCGTCGTCCTCTTTTATAATTAAGGTGTCTTATTACCTGCCGGATCCTGCCGACTTCTTCCGCGGTCAGGCCGTCGCCGGTAATCTCGAAAATAACTTTTCTTTCCGGTCGTTCTTTCATGGCTTCACTATTCCTTTCATAATTTCCAGAACGCGGGTAAAAGAACAATTCCGGAAGCGCGGATCCTTTTCATATTCTGATCCGGCTGTTATGTAGCCGTAATGTGGGATCGTAATGTCGGCATGAAGGCCGGCGTTCTTCGGATCGTATGGCGAACCGTTTCGGAACTCTACCCGGTGGCCGTTCGCTTCTATTGTCAAGGTTCTCTTGTTGGCCTTCGCTCCCGGTACGTCATGCAGCGCCGCCGCGAACGTTTTGAAGTTGTCTTCCGAATACTTGCGAAGGCTTCTAAAAATAATAATCTTCGTTGCAAATTCTCCTTTCTTCCCCTGCTGCCCGCTTCCGTGGTAATATGGAAGTGAAATGGGGGTGTTCTTGTGATTGATGTTGAAAAACTGGCTCACGATTTGGCGATCGTGTCGCTCTCTCAACGTCTGGCGGTTGAATATAAGGGAAAACCGCTCGATGAAGGGCAAATTTACGGTTTATACAAAGATTGCTTTGATAAAGTATTAGATCAGATAAACCGTGGAAGCCTTGACACTTAAAGCGTGTCATTTTTTCCGGAATGGCGTCCGCATATCGCAAGCGATCGAAGCGCTTGTAATGCGGGCGTTTATTCTTGAAGCAATGTTCTTCACCTGCTGCACTGTGAAGTCTTCTTCTTCCAGATATTCAAAGAATTTACTTATTGCCCGGTTTTCTCTCTTTACGTCTTCGGCGCTGTCGTGCATGAAAGCGGTTTCTTCTGTGTTCACTGGTTCACGCTCCTTTCTACCCTCTGCCGCCTGTTGTCTCATCAACGGGCGGCGTTACTTTGTGGCCCTGCCAATCTAATGCGTGTTCGTTCGGCTGACACGGTGTAGCGCCTACCCACCGCGAAAGTTGTTTCCCCATTCTGTCTAAAATGTCCTGTACTTCTGAATAGGTTCTTCCGGCGCTAATCTCTTTTAACTTCTGGTAAGCCAGAAGATCTTTTTTGGTTTTCTCTTTCTCTTGCGACTTTCAGAAGTGCGTCTGTTTCCTTGCTCAATGGTTCACGCTCCTTTCATTTTTGCTATAATCGGCCATTTTATAAGGGTGATATTTTCGGGCGTGTTCTTGTTAATCGGCTTTCACGCGATCCGACGGCTGTTTTTTGTCGGGAACTTCCAAACCTTATTTACTTTCGCCTTAAAAGTAAAAAACCTGTTATCCTTCATGGAACCTTTTTTAAGCGTTCGTGTTCTCCACCGCTGTTCTGTTTTCACCTTAAAAACTGAACCGAAAACCTGTTGACCTACTCCGAAAATATAACCTTTATAAAATGGCCGATCTGTTGACCCGTATTATCTCAAAACTTCACATTGTGCTTTGATTGCACTGTATCCGTCTTTTGTCTGACCGCGTTTCATTTCCCTGTAAATAGTCGCCACATGAACCCCGGTCGCTTCTGCAATCCGCTGCGGCGTCTGCTTCTTTTTTGCCATATTTTCTATAATTTGGCGTTTTTCAAAAGTTAAACTTGTATACGGCTTTTTGCTCATGCTCTCACCTCTCCTTCTTTATGCGTAAAAAAATTAATGCGGAAGGGTTGCTATACCCCGCCGCATTATCGGAATTTTTCTATTTTTTGTAAAAAAATAAATGCGGCGAAAGGTTTTTCAACCTCTTTTCGCATTTATTTTAAAACCCTACGTTTCTGGCGATCAGCTGTATACTTTAAAAAAAATGAAGTGTTAAAATAGAATTTAATGTAAACAGCGTTGGAATGACATAATTTACCGAAATATACAGAATACATAAGGGAAGATATTTATGAAAAAGCAAAAAGAGAAACACATACTGACAAATCAACAAGGGTTTACATTAGCCGAATTGCTGGTGGTTGTTGCAATTATCGGAATTCTTGTCGCAATTTCTGTTCCGGTCTTTGCAGCACAGCTGGAAAGAAGCAGGGAAGCAACAGATATGGCCAATGTCCGGGTTGCTTATGCCGAAGTACTAACTGCCGTAAATTCCGGTGATGTAAATGAAAGCAGGATCGTCCCCCTGAAGCAGAAGGAAGATGGCTGGCAAACTCCACGTAAAGTTATGATCGGAGGTATCACGGAAAACGATACAAATAACTGGATCGGAAATCCCACCGCTAAAGTTCTTGCAAAGTATACTATGATCCGGCTATTGGACCCGTACTTCAATGGAGCAGGGAATTCAGTAATATACATAATCCTTTTAACAACAGCGGCGTACTGGATTACATCCATAAAACATATGGTTCAAACGTCAATCTTGAAATTGATTCCGGCTGTACAAATTCTAAAATGGTAAAATTGATACAACCATTCATTGATGAAGATAAAAATCAATGTAGTAACGATACCAGGTGCAGCCACCGGAAGCAGAATACGGATCAATGCCTGGATTCTTGTGCAGCCGTCAATCGATTGCCGCCTGCTCCATCTCCGGTGAAATACTCATAAATGTACCACGCAGCAACCAGATCGTAAACGCCTGATTAAATGCCGCATTTACAAATATCAGTCCGACAATACTGTCCGTAAATCCAAGAACTGCCATAACCTTATAGATACCGATTACCAGTACTACCGGAGCAAACATCTGCGATACGATTACGAAACCAAGGAACGCTGTTTTTCCCTTAAATTTCATACGTGACAACGCATATGCTGCCGGAATTCCGCAAAGCATTGCAAGTAATGTAGATCCTCCGGCGATCAGCAGTGAATTAACTGCATACTGCGCCAATGGAGCTCTTTTCCAGACATCAATAAAGTTAGACCACATCGGTTCAACAGGTAAGATCGTACCATTAACAGAAAAGATTTCTGCACGGCTCTTCAATGCCGAACAAAACATTGCAAAATATGGATATAATGTAAAAATACATATATCAATCACTACAAAGTAAAGGAGAATCTTTAAGATGATCTGTTTTGTTGTTAATTTCTTTGTATTCATATCTTAATCTTCCTCCTTTCTGAGTACTGATATCATATAAATGCTTGAACATACCAGCAGGATCAGGAAGCCGATTACAGAAAACTGCAGCTGCCTCTCCCTTCTTACCGTTATAAAATGCCAGTTTATACAGGTATGTAACAATCGTATCTGTCTTGCTCGCCGGATCTCCCTTAGTCATTGTCCAGATGATCGGGAATGAATTAAATACATAGATAATATTTAAGATCGTACTGATTGTTAACTGAGGTTTTACCAGCGGAATCGTGATTTTAAAATAACTTCTGCCAATAATTACATCCATCCACCGTTGCTGCTTCATAAAGAGTTGAATCGATGCTCTGCAATCCCGATAAAACTGTAAAACATACAAACGGAATGGTTACAAAGATACCACAGGCAATCTCCCAGGCAAAGTATGCACCTGCCGTTGGCGTCCAGTTTATATTCTTTTCAATAATTCCCAGTGTTTTTAACAGAGTATTTAATGTTCCGTAATCAGTATTAATGATAAACTTCCATACCGATGCCTGAATTACAAGTGTTGTAGCCCACGGAAAAAGCAATAATCGCACGCGCGATCTTACGTCCTTTGAATTTGTTATTTAATATAAGAGCAAGAATGAATCCCAGCAAAGTGGACAATCCTACTACCACAACAGTCCAGACAACCGTATTTTTTAACACCATTGGAAACGCCGATGTATGGATTACTTTCAAAAAAGGTTATCAAATCCAGTAAATTTCTTTTACAATTCCAGCCCTTGTAACCTTGCTTAATGACATTCTCAATATAACAAAAATAGGAATGATAATAAAAACCCCCATCAGGATCATACTCGGTGCCATCCAAATGTATGGTTCCACTTTCCGAAACTTTTTCTTATTCATAGTTATCCCTTCTAACTTTTTCTAGAAAAAATAGGGGAGCAGCAAATCGCTCCCTATCTACATGTTCATTATGCGTGAATTTTAAATTATTCTCCTGCAATAGTTGTCTGAAGTTCATCAAGCAGTGTCTTAACGTCTTCACCATCAAGAGCTCTCTGTTCAACGTCGATAACACCCTTCTTAACATCTGCCCACTCAGCATTTTGCTGTTGGGTAGAATTTACAGCTGTCAAGGATAGAAATCCATGATTCCTGTGATGGATCAGCTTTAACCATTGCCTCTGCTCCACTCTGTGTAGCCGGCAGGAATCCTTCCATCAGTACCCACTCAGAATAACGTGCATCATCGTAGAAATAATCGAAGAATGTCTTGATTGCTTCAATCTGCTCATCTGAGTAGTCATGATCGAAGCACATAAATCTGTCCATAACACCTGCAGATACAGATGTACCAGTATTGGTTGGAATAGATGCTACACCATAATTAACTTCATATCCACCATCTGCGCAGTATGTTGGAAGGCTGTTTGGTGCAATTACCATAGCAAGCTTGCCAGCTCCGAACAGATCCTGAAGATCATAGCGTGTCTCAGTTGCAGGTTTTTCATTGGTAAGACCATCTTTTACAAGACCAATCTCATACTCAACTGCTTCTACGTTAGCATCAGAATTCAGTGCCCACTCTCCGTCTTCGTCAACGAAGCCGCCGCCGTTATTCCATGTATAGTATGCAAATGCGGCCTGACCTTCATCAGTTGTCATATCAATACCCCATGGATAAACATCTGGGTTAGTCTCTTTCAATCTTCTCACATGCTGCTTTCAGTTACAT
>ENA-OQES01000960-OQES01000960.1-human-gut-metagenome-genome-assembly--contig:-NODE-960-length-11478-cov-2.421989_pt1 | contig 11478 bp, 15 predicted proteins | sample MGYA00242798_ERZ504641 | MGnify/ENA primary metagenome ERZ504641 (study PRJEB26092, sample SAMD00036327) | human gut metagenome | host: Homo sapiens | study: EMG produced TPA metagenomics assembly of... | reverse complement strand
AAATCGGAAACAGATGTAATAAGATGTCAAAAAACGTTCTCAGGGGAACTCCCATGAAGGAATATATCGAGGAACGGGCGGTTGCGATCGCTAATTACATCATAGACTACAATGCGACAGTGCGGCAGGCGGCGCGGAAATTTGGGATCAGTAAATCTACCGTGCATAAAGATGTGGCCGAGCGCCTTTCCCATATCAATCCGCCGCTTGCATCCCGGGCGCGTGTAGTACTGGACATCAACAAAGCGGAACGCCATATCCGGGGCGGGATGGCGACGAAAGAAAAATTATGAGCATGAGCACCAGCTGCGCGCGTGCAGCCGGGACGAGGAATAGAAAAGCTGGTAAAATTGGAGCTGAAAGCAGAAAAATGGGGCATTCCGCCTGGACGGGCGGAGTGCCATTTTTTCTGCTTCATTGCAAACTATTTCAAAATATGCTATAGTAGCTTCGATTCATAAAGCTATATGTCAGCCAGATTCAGGCATATGGCAGCGTAGGAGGAACGGGAAAATTCTGAATTAAAAGATAAAACAAAGAGGAAGAATGGATAGATGGAACCAAGACAGGCAATCCTGGTAGTCAGCTTCGGGACAAGCTACAATGACAGCCGAGAAAAGACGATCGGAGCGGTTGAGCGTGCAGTGGCGGAGGCATTTCCGACCTATGAGGTGCGCCGGGCATTTACCAGCCAGAGGATCATTGATAAATTGAAAAGCGGGATCAACGGTCGATCGACAATTTGAAGGAGGCACTTGACCGGGCAGCAGCCGATGGGATTAAAAGTCTGATTGTGCAGCCGACCCATCTGATGGATGGATTTGAATACATGGATGTAAAAGCGGAAGTGGAAGCGAATCAGGGGCGTTTTGAACGGCTGACGCTGGGAGCACCGCTTCTTGCCAGTGAAGCGGATCTGGATGCGGTGATCCTGGCGATGGCAGGAGAACTGGGCGGATATGACGATGGAAAAACGGCACTCTGCCTGATGGGGCATGGGACGGACGCGGCTTCCAATCAGGTGTATCAGAAGATGCAGGATAGGATGATCGCGGGCGGCTATGCAAATTATTACATCGGAACCGTGGAGGCGCAGCCGGATTTACAAGCGGTGATCGAGAAATTGGGCGCGCAGAAACACTATCAGAGGGCAGTGCTGCAGCCGCTCATGGTGGTTGCAGGCGACCATGCGAATCAGGATATGGCAGGTGAAGAGGAGGATTCCTGGAAGAGCCGCCTGGAACGCGCCGGATACCAGGTGGAATGCCGCATCCGGGGACTGGGAGAGGTTGAGGCGATCCGGAAGCTGTATGTGGCGCACGTGAGAGAGGCAGAGTGGGAAAAATGAAGAAAATAGGATGGATAACGGGAAAGAAAAGGTTACTGTACACGGGTAGGCACTTTTGGAACCGAAAGTGCCGTAAGAAAACGTGGTGGCAGCAGGAATTTGCCGTATTTAAATGCGAAGCCACGGCAAATTCCGTTACTGGGCACGTATGCGTGAACAGTAACAAGAAAATGGCACTTAGGATGGCAGGACTGTCGCTTATGGGGGTGCTGCTCTTGAGTGGCTGTGGAAATACGGGAAAGAGTGCGGTGGCGGCAGCGTCGTCTACATCCGCCAGTGAGATATCCAATGAGGCGGGTAAAGGTACGAAAGTGTCCCAGCCGGCAGAAAACGTGGATGCACAGGTGGCGGAGGCATCACTTCCACAGCCGGGTGAGGCGATCAGTGCGTCCCTGGCCTGGAAATCGCGGATGGAGCTTGCCTATGCGACCCAGTTTGCGGTCGATACCTATGAGGATGCGGACGGGATGCAGTACGAAGCAGTTTCGGTTGCGGATGGAAGCCGTTTTCTTCTGATTCCAGAGGGCGGAAAGGTGCCGGAAGATCTTCCGGATTCGATCCAGGTGCTTAAGCGCCCGGTCAAACAGATTTATCTGGTAGCGACCGCGACCATGGATATGTTCCGGATGCTGGGAGCGCTCCCGGATATCCGGTTTTCGGGAACCGATGCGTCGGGCTGGTACATCCCGGAGGCAAAGGAGGCGATGGAGAATGGGTCAATTCTCTACGCAGGCAAGTACAGCGAACCGGATTATGAGCGGATCGTCTCGGAGGGCTGCGGTCTGGCAATAGAAAATACGATGATTCTCCATTCGCCGGAGGTAAAAGAAAAGCTGGAAAGTTTCGGAATCCCGGTGCTTGTGGATCATTCCAGCTACGAAGCACATCCGCTGGGGTCGGACGGAATGGATCCGCCTGTATGGAGTGCTGACCGGTAAAGAAAAATGAGGCGGAAGCGGCATTTGCAAAGCAGGAAGCGGCTTTGCAGCGAGTTACAGAAGAAGGTTCGGATGCGGAGAACGCAGGCGGGAGCGTAAAAAGCAGAACAGACGGCACAGGCGGAAAATGCCGTCGGCGGCATTTTTACTATATTACGAACCAGGGCAGCGTGAACGTGCGCCGTTCCTCTGATTATATACCGAAAAATGATAGAATTAGCGGGCGGCAGATACATATTCGGGCATCTGGGGGATGACGGAAAGCGGTCTTCGACCGTCAATATGCAGATGGAAGAATTTTATGCAGCCGCGAAAGAATCCGATTATCTGATTTATAACAGTACAATCGACGGGGAGATTCACTCAATTTCGGAGCTTTTGGCAAAAGCGCCGGTTCTCAAGGATTTCAAGGCGGTACAGGCGGGAAATGTCTGGTGTACGACGAAGAATCTCTATCAGGAATCCATGTCAGTTGGAGCGATGCTGGAAGATATCCATGCGAATTTTCAGCGGAAGCCAGGAAGATGGGACATATCTGTATAAATTGCAGTCGTGAGGAAGGAAAGTGTAATAAAGATAGATAGGAGAAACGATGCGTTCAGTATCAGAAGCAAACAGACAAAACAGGTAAAAAAACAAGAAACCTGGCGCAGTCAGGCAGACAGGTGCGGATCGCAGGTGCAGTTTCTGCTTCTGATTATGCTTCTGCTCCTGTCGCTTATCTGGAGTGCCTGTTCAGGCAGTGTATCGGTTCCGATCATGGAAGTTTTTACAGGAACTGCGGGAGCCTAAGCTGCGTGGAATGGCGTGGACGATCATCTGGGAGATCCGTCTGCCGCGCGCGCTGGCGGCGCTGATCCTTGGCGGGGCGCTGGCACTGTCAGGGTATCTGTTACAGACCTTTTTCCACAATCCGATCGCGGGTCCCTTTGTGCTGGGAATTTCTTCTGGTTCAAAGCTTTTGGTAGCACTTGTGATGGTCGGATTTCTGGAATGGAATATTACGATCAATTCGGGGATGCTGGTGGCAGCGGCATTTGCCGGAGCGCTTCTCTCTATGCTGTTTGTGCTCCTGGTCGCGCGGAAGATGGAACAGATGGCGATGCTGATCGTCGGGGGCGTGATGATCGGCTATATTTGCTCAGCAATCACGGATTTTGTTGTGACCTTCGCCAGCGATGCGGATATTGTCAACTTGCATAACTGGTCGCGCGGAAGTTTTTTCTGGTATGACCTGGGGAAAAATGTTGGCAGTCATGGCGGGCGTGACCTTTGTCTCAGCGGCAGCGGTGTTTCTGTTATCCAAACCGATCGGCGCATACCAGATGGGGGAGACGTATGCGAGAAGCATGGGAGTCAATGTCGCACATCTGCGTTTCTTTATGGTGATTTTGTCCAGCATCTTATCTGGCTGCGTAGCGGCATTTGCCGGTCCGGTTTCCTTTGTTGGAATCGCGGTTCCGCATCTGATCCGCTGGCTGTTTGCCGATACAAGACCGCTGGTGCTGATTCCGGGCTGTTTCCTGGGCGGAAGCGTGTTCTGCCTGTTCAGCGACTGGCTGGCGCGGACGGTCTTTGCCCCGACGGAATTGAGCATCAGCACGGTAACAGCTGTCTTCGGTGCGCCGGTCGTGATTTTTGTGATGATGCGGAAACATCGAAAGAGCACCTGAAGCATAGAGCAGCAGAGGAGAAAATACCATGAATCCAGAAACTGAGGAGAAGATCTACTTTTATACAGAGAACTTACAGGTTGGATACGGTGGAAAACAGATCTTAAATCCAGTCCGGATCGGGATAAAGAAGGGTGAGATCCTGACTTTAGTCGGACCGAATGGAGCCGGAAAATCGACCATTTTAAAGAGTGTCGCCGCGCAGCTTCCCCCTCTGGGAGGCGCGGTTTACCTGGACGGCGCGGACCTTCTGGGAATGAAGGGAACGGAGCGCGCACGGCGGATGGCGGTCATGTTTACGGAAAAGGTCCATGCAGAGTGGATGACCTGCCGGGATGTTGTGGCAGCCGGGCGTTATCCGTACACGGGGCGGTTTGGTGTCCTCTCGGAAGAGGACTGGAAGGCAGTTGATGAGGCGATGGAGGCAGTGCAGGTATCAGAGCTTCGGGAGCGGGACTTCCAGACGCTCAGCGACGGTCAGCGGCAGCGGGTGATGCTGGCGCGGGCGCTCTGTCAGGAGCCGGAACTGCTGCTTCTCGATGAGCCGACTTCCTATCTGGATATCCGTTATAAGCTTGAATTTATGTCGGTCTTGCAGGAGCTGGCGCGCCGCAAGAAGGTGGCAGTCATTTTATCCATTCATGAACTTGATCTGGCGGAGCGCGTCTCCGACTGGGTGCTGTGCGTCAGCCCGGGGCAGGAAAGCCGGTTTGGACGCCCGGAAGAGATGCTGACTCCGGAACATCTTTCCGAGCTTTTCCAGATCGAGGAAGGGCGCTTCCGTCAGACAGGCGGCAGTATGGAGCTTCCGCGTCCGGAGGGGGCGCCAGAGGTGTTTGTGCTGGCAGGAGGAGGAAGCGGGCGCGCTGTCTTCTGGCAGCTTCAGAGAGCTGGAACTACGTTTGCGGCAGGGATCGTATCGGAAGCCGACTTAGATTATCCGGCGGCTTGTACATTGGCGTCCAGATTGATTGCAGTCCCCGCATTTGAAGAAATATCAGAGGAAAAGGAACAAGAAGCCAGAGAATGTCTGGATGCGTGCCAGTGCGTGATTGCGTGCCGCAGGCAGTATGGGGGGTCTGGGCGGCGGCGAACGACCGGCTGCTGGCGTATGCCAGGGAAAAACGGAAAAAAGGATAGAATATCACAACCTTCCGCTTCATAAAAGTGCAGTAAATCAAAGCATTTTGCCGCGTGGCTGCGTGCAGGGGCAGCGGGAGGTTTTTTTAATTTGATGAAAATGTAAGAAAAGCAGGAAAAAAGTGGCTTCTAAGCCTTATGGCTGTGATGGGAATCTTTCTGGCGGGGGTCTATGCGGTTGCATGCGGCGGTGAAAAACCAGGCAGAAAAACTTGCGGGATCTGGAATTTGCCGTCATAGGTCCCGATGAGACGCCGCAGGAGCTGGCGCAGATCATAGAAGAAAAGAAGAACGATTCCTTCCGCCTGACTTACACAAGCGGAAATGACCTCTACATAGCTGCCGGGTACGGCAAGCAGGAGACCGGCGGTTACAGCATTACGGTTCCGGAGTTGTACCTGACGGACAATTCGATCATCGTCAAGACCGAGTTAAAAGGACCGGAGAGAAGCGAGCCGACCGGGGAAGAGCCGTCGTATCCGTATATTGTGCTGCGGACGGAACTGCTGGAGGAACCAGTGGTATTCCAGTAGTTTCCTATGAAACCAAAAAAACAGGAACCGGCGAGAGTATCATCCGGTTCCTGTCTTTATGCAGTTTCTGCAGAACGATTTCCGCAGGATTTCCTATATGAGTATAAGACTGGTTTCCTGATTACAGGGAAAGAGCCTCTTTTACCTTGGAAATGATGTGAAGTCCGATGTCTCTGGAAGCATCTACGGATTGAGCGCCGATGTGCGGGGAAACGATGAAGTTGTCGCACTCGAACAGCGGGCTTGCGAATGTATCATCACCTGTCAGACCGCTGCCAGCCAGCTCGTTCTCCATAACGTCTGCTGCGTAGCCGCCGATCTTGCCAGCTTTCAGAGCCTCGTACATGTCTTTCTCGTTTACGATACCACCACGGCTCATGTTCAGAACAACTGCATCATCCTTCATCTCAGCGATGGACTTAGCGTTGAACAGATCCTTTGTCTCTGGTGTCAGCGGTACGTGGATAGATACGAAATCAGCTACCTTTAACATCTCGTCTACGGACATGCCAGTTGCATGCTCTTTCTCGAAATCTTCCGGTTTCAGGAATGGATCGTAAGCAACGACAGTCATACCAAATGCACGACCAAGTTCGCCGACTCTCTTACCGATACGACCGAAGCCCATAACACCCAGAGTCTTGCCGCGAAGCTCACGACCTTCGAATTTATATTTGTTCCACTCGTGTTTTACTTTTACATCGTAGTTAGCTGTGAAAGTACCACGGGAGATATCTAACATCTTGGAAATGGTCAGCTCTGCAACTGCGTTAGCGTTTAAGCCCGGTGCGTTGAAGATCTGGATTCCTTTGGATTTTGCATAGTCCATATCAATGTGGTTCAGACCAACGGAGCAAACGCCGATAACCTTCAGGTTCTTAGCAGCGTCGATGATCTCCTGATCGATCTTCGGATCTACACGCATGATCAGAACGTCTACGTCACCGATTTCAGCTAATAACTGATCCTTGGTGGACGGCAGATTCTCTGCAGTTTTAACTTCCATGTATTTGCTGAGTTCTTCAGCAATACCAGCGTATACTTTGTCAATGATAAGACACTTCATAGTTTAATTTCCTCCGCTCTTATTTTGTAAAATGTACCTATATGCAAGTATACCTAAAATCTGCTGTCCAGTCAAGTCATTTTGCCGTACCAAAAAGAAACTCGTATTCGACTTTTTTGTATAACACTTATAAGTAAATGCTGGATAAAAAGGGGTTTTTGTAGAAAATGCCGCGGGAGCGATTTATAAATTGTATTTTGAGATAGGGCAGACTATAATAAAGGTACGATGCAGTTCAAAGTCCGGTTCCGGACGGCATTCGATGATTCTGCCCGCAAAGAGGGCATCTGTGATTCACAGAAATATCCGGGTATTTATGAAATTTCATAATGCAATTTTTTGTTTCAGGGGAAACTGCGTCCTATGAAACGAAAAAAATAGCAGTCATATGATTGAGCAGTGCTGAATATAAGTATCATATCGTTACTGTTCACAGGTAGGCACTTTTGGAACCGAAAGTGCCGTAAGAAAACGTGGTGGCAGCAGGAATTTGCCGTATTTAAATGCGAAGCCACGGCAAATTCCGTTACGGGGCACGTATGCGTGAACAATAACAATTTTAGAAAGGATGGAGAAGGTTGAGAGAGGAGTACGGAAATTTAGAACGTGCTTACGAAAGAATGCGGTTCGGCTGGCAGGAGACATTTGCCGGGGAATGGCAGAAAGGGAGAATGTATGGGGAAAAGAGAAGACAGAAGATATGGCGGGAGGCTGGCAGTGCTGACATTTGTGCTGCTGTGCCTGCAGGGCACCGGCGGACAGGCTTACGCACAGGAAGATAAGGCGGGAGAACGGCGGATCCGTTATTCTTCTTCCTATTTGAAAGAGGCTGAGATACCAGAAGCGCCGGAAGAATATCTGGAAGAGGGGGAAATTACCTACCGGCTTGTGGGGACAGAGATAGAGGCGGTGCCGGTGCGCGGCAGAACGCGGGAGGTTTCGGGGGCAGATGGTCTATCCATCCGTGACGCGGGAACAGGAGATCCCGGCGAGAGCGCCGATGGAAGTGGAGGATCGGGAGAGCCGGAAGACGGTATCGGTTATGCTGGATCTGAAAAGAACCTCTTATGAGAACGAACACTGGCAGGATGGATTTGAGATTTCGGTCGTATTTCACGAATACGGGGCGGACACATACCGGCTGGGTGGAACTGCCGTGATGCATGATGAAAAAGTGCCGCCATTGGAGGCGTGCAGGGAAGACCTGCTTGCAAGTGCAGGGCTATCGGAGGATGAGGTGCAGATTGAGTCGGCAAGCTGGGAGGGAGATGCTTATCAGGATGAGGCTGGCATCTGGTGCCGCAATGCGGCGGTACAGGCAAAACGCCGCGTATGGGACTGCCGGGCAGTGTACGGGGGAACGGTCAGACTTCCGGCATATGAGCGTTACCGGAGGCGGATGGAGTATGAAAAAGCGGAACTGGATGTGGAAGAGATGACAGAAATAGAAGTGGATCCGGGAACTCTGGTGGAAACAGAGACTGCGCCGGTGGAAAACCTCCCGCTTCCGTTCTGGAGACGGTGGATTCACTACGGACTGACGATCAGTGTAAGTCTGCTGCTGCTTTTACTGGCATGGCTTGGATTTCGGCAGCTGCGGCGGATGGCGCGTGAAAAAACGAACGGTAGGTTATGTGGGCGCAGTTGATAAAAGGAAAAAAGTGCCGTATACTAGAAAACTGGTAAGCTGGCGGTTATGGTTCGTGTAAAAAAAGTTTGAAATCAGAGGCACGGCGTGAGGAGATGCCGGCAGCCAGAATCGGGGATCAGACCAGAAAGAAGAGGAAAAACGGCGTGACAAGAGATGTTGTATTTAAAATGGAACGTCCGGGACTGGTAGAAGTCGGACAGACAGTAGAGGTGACGGAGTCGGTGACGCCGTTTAATGTCAATTATATGATTGAACCGGCGGTGGCGATGTCGGGGCTTTTTAAGCTGAATGACCGGATTCCCGCCGATCACGGCGTGGTAAAGGCGATCGAGGAAAATGACCGCGGTTACTATGTGACGGTTACGTTTGAGTATGAATAAAAGGACAGAAAGGGAAAAATGATGGCAGGAAAATACCGAACGATCCGATTATGTGCCTGAGCTTTGTGAACACACAGCTCAGAGATTTTTACCCGGATTTAGATGAATTATGCAGTGCGTTTGATACAGAACGGTCGGAGCTTGAGAAGAAGCTGCAGGCGGTGGGATATACCTATGACAGAGAAAAGAACCAGTTCCGCTAGGGCACGGTCAGGCTTTACGCTGGCAGAGCTGCTGATCGTGACCGGGATTGTGGCGATTCTCGTTGCAGTTTCGATCCCGATCATGTCCGGACAGGTACAGAAAGCGAAGGAAGTGCGGGCGAAAGCCGAGGCGAGGATTCTATGCATGGCGCTCTGGATGTATCTACATGATTTGGATGAACAGGACATTCATCCGGAAAGCTGGGAGCTGATGATGGAGCTGGGTGGTTCTTTCCGGGATCTGGGAGAAAATCCGCTGGAAAACTATCTGGATGGAGAGATTTCTGAGGATGTGTCTATCTACAGCGTGTATTACAGCGATACCCTGGAAAGCTATGGGGGAATCTTGTGCGAGATAGGTGGAATCGAGGTGGAAGCGCTGATCAGCGGAAAGACGGAGATTGTGAATCCATCAAAAAATAGAGAGGCAGGTTACTGTTCACAGGTAGGCACTTTTGGAACCGAAAGTGCCGTAAGAAAACGTGGTGGCAGCAGGAAATTTGCCGTATTTAAATGCGAAGCCACGGCAAATTCCGTTACTGGGCACGTATGCGTGAACAGTAACAGAGGCAGGATGTCTTACAAGGAAAGTCTTGTAAAACCCTGCTTCTTTCTATATAATGAGACAGTAAAGCAGTCTGTCTGGAAATGAAATAGCAGGATAAAAACCAGACAGGTTTCGGACAGATACAAGAGTAAAAGAGAGGTATCAGTATGTTTCGCGCGATAAAGATAGTAGGAACGATCGTCAGCTTCCTTGTTGGTTCCATTGGCACATTGCACCGTATGGATAAACAGGGACAGGTAGATCCGGTCGCAGTGGAGGAAGAAAGCACCCAGATGGTGCGTAATAATTTTTGAAAACTGCTCAAATGGCAGGTGTGACGGTAGAGGTGCGCGGATATGAAAATATTCCGCAGGATCGCCCGGTGCTCTATGTGGGAAACCACCGGAGCTATTTTGATATCTTGGTTGGCTATACGACGGTTCCGGGACTGATGGGATTTGTGGCAAAGAAAGAGATGGAGAAGATTCCGCTCTTGTCAAAATGGATGCTCAATGTCAACTGTCTGTTTTTTAGATCGGAATAATATAAAAGAAGGGTTTAAAAACGATTCTGGCGGGGATCGAGAAGGTGCGCCGCGGCGTTTCTGTCTGGATTTTTCCGGAGGGAACCCGCAATAAAAATGAACAGCTTTCAGATCTACTTCCATTTAAAGAGGGAAGCTTGAAGATTGCAGAGAAATCTGGCTGTCCGGTTGTTCCAGTGGCGATCAAGGGAACAGCGGAGGTCTTTGAGAAGCATATTCCGCTTATTTGTCCAAGCCATGTCGTGATTGAGTTCGGCGAGCCGTTTATCGTGAAAGAGCTGGATCCGGAGAACCGGAAGTTTGTCGGCGCATATACGAGAGAAAAGATCGCAGGGATGCTTTCAGAGATGGAAAAGGAGAACAGCTAAGAGATGGATTTGCTGGAGATAAGAGGGCGTCTGGACCAGATTGACACCCAGATAGAAAAGTTATTTGAGGAGAGAATGCGCCTTTGCAGCGAGGTGGCAGAGTATAAGATCGCGACCGGAAAGGCGGTTTACGACGCCGAGCGTGAGAAACAGAAGATCGAGTCAGTTCAGGCGATGGCGGAGAGCGAGTTCAACAAGCAGGCGGTTGCCGAACTGTTTTTGCAGATGATGACGCTGAGCCGCCGGTATCAGTATCAGACCATTGCAGGGCGCGTCGGCGGTCCGGATCTGGGCTTCCATAAGGTGGAGAAGCTTGAAACAGCCGGAAAACGCGTGGTGTTCCAGGGATTAGAGGGCGCTTACGGTCATGCGGCGGCGCTGCAGTTCTTTGGAAAAGACGCGGATATCCATCATGTACGCCGGTTCGAGGATATGATGGTGGAGATTCAGGAGGGAAAATCTGATTTTGCGGTGCTTCCGATTGAAAATTCTTCCGCCGGTGCCGTGACGGACAACTATGATTTGCTTTTAAAATACGACAATGTGATTGTGGCGGAAACATTTCTGCCGGTACACCACTACCTGCTTGGCACACCGGATGCGGAACTTTCCGATGTGAAGCGTGTTTATGCACATCCGCAGGCGCTGATGCAGAGCAGCGACTTCTTAAACCAGCACGACTGGCAGCAGCTAAGCATGGAAAATAATGCTGTGGCGGCACAGAAGGTACGCGATGAGAAGGATCCGTCACAGGCGGCAGTGGCAGGTGAGGTGGCAGGTGAGATTTACAGGCTCAAAAAGCTGGCAGGTCCGATCAACAACTGTCCGGACAACACGACCCGTTTCCTGATTTTGGCGAAGGATCGCGTCTATCAGGCGGGCGCAGAGAAAATCAGCCTCTGTTTCGAGCTGCCGCACCGCAGCGGTACGCTGTACAGCATGCTCGGCAATTTTATTTTCAATGACGTCAATATGCGGATGATCGAGTCCCGCCCGATCCCGGAGGAGAGTTGGCAGTACCGCTTCTTCGTGGACATCGAGGGAAAACCTGGAGGATGCCGGTGTGCAGAATGCACTGTACGGAATC
>ENA-OQES01000958-OQES01000958.1-human-gut-metagenome-genome-assembly--contig:-NODE-958-length-11491-cov-3.071014_pt1 | contig 11491 bp, 10 predicted proteins | sample MGYA00242798_ERZ504641 | MGnify/ENA primary metagenome ERZ504641 (study PRJEB26092, sample SAMD00036327) | human gut metagenome | host: Homo sapiens | study: EMG produced TPA metagenomics assembly of... | reverse complement strand
TACTTGAAAGCGGAAGTTCAATTCCATAGATAAGATAAAACACACCATACAGTATGAATACTGCGATCACTGTAAAAAGTATTCCTGAAAAAAGTGTATACATTATAACGGAATGTTCCCCATGTTCTCTCAAGGGCTGAGCCAAGGGAGTAGTACAATAATACTAGAAACAGTAAAGAAATCAAACTTCCTGTCGGTGGAATCAATACCCAGGAAATAATCCTCCAAACCTGTCCTCTTAAAATATATGCCGGTTCCAGTGTCAGCCATCCTAAAAAGTCCCGGTGCTAAATAATAAATAGCGAAGCCTATCACATACCCGGCCAGCAGATACACCGTAAGATTCGGTATTGCAAAACGACCTAATTTTTTTTGCTAATTTATCAAGCCAGTTCAACTCGTATCCTCCTTCTATTTTCATTTTATATTACTGTCCACTACGTGTGGCCAGCACTCATCACATCTTTGTATAGCAGTAATTGTACAAGGGAAGACTTGTTTTGTCAAACGATTGTTTTTATATTAATACACTTTTAACAAGAATATGATATTTTCCTTTCCTTTCTACTTAGACATTTTGCCATATTGCAGCTCATTTCTTCACACTTACTACACTACAATGACCATTGTCTTTTTGAGAATCTTGTCGTATAATGTTATTTATTGCGAGCTAACAAACGCATTTAATAGGTAGTAACTCATATAAATTTGACAAATTAACTGAATTACAAAAGATTGGGGATATTAATTATGAACGCAAAAAATCTACATACTTTAGGAATCGACATTGGTTCCACAACAGTAAAAATTGCAATTCTTAATGATGAAAATGAAGTCCTCTTCTCTGATTATGAGCGCCATTTCGCTAATATCCAGGAGACGCTTTACCGATCTGCTCGGCCGTGCGCTTTATAAGCTTGGACCAATCCAGGTTTCTCCTGTCATCACAGGAAGCGGTGGTCTGACACTTGCCAAACATCTCGGTGTTCCATTTGTCCAGGAGGTAATTGCAGTCTCCACTGCACTACAGGATTACGCTCCTCAGACAGATGTAGCAATTGAACTTGGCGGAGAAGATGCGAAGATCATTTATTTTGAGGGTGGAAATGTAGAACAGCGTATGAATGGTGTCTGTGCCGGTGGTACAGGTTCTTTCATTGACCAGATGGCATCTCTTCTTCAGACAGATGCTTCCGGTCTGAATGAATACGCTAAAATTACAAAGCATTGTACTCTATCGCTGCGCGCTGCGGTGTATTTGCCAAGACAGATATCCAGCCACTGATCAACGATGGTGCCGCTAAAGAAGACCTTGCCGCATCCATTTTCCAGGCTGTTGTGAATCAGACCATCAGTGGTCTTGCCTGTGGAAAACCGATTCGCGGTCACGTTGCCTTTTTAGGAGGTCCGCTTCATTTCCTCTCAGAGTTAAGAGAAGCCTTCATCCGTACACTGAAACTGGATGATGAACATATTATTGCACCGAACCACTCACATTTGTTTGCTGCGATTGGTTCTGCACTGAATTCCAAAAGAGATACTCCGATGGAACTGCGTGATATGCAGAATCGTCTCGAGAATAAAATCCAAATGGATTTCGAAGTGGAACGTCTGGATCCACTGTTTGCAACAACTGCTGATTACGAGGAATTCATTTCCCGCCATGCAAAGCATCAGGTGCCGGTAAAAGATCTTGCCTCATACAAAGGAAAAGCATTTCTTGGAATCGATGCCGGTTCAACAACTACAAAAGCGGCTCTCGTTGGTGAAGACGGAACACTTCTTTATTCCTTCTATCACAACAACGACGGAGATCCGCTTGGTACAACGATCACAGCAATCAAAGATATTTACGATCAACTCCCTGAGGGTGTAGAGATTGTTCATTCCTGTTCCACAGGATACGGCGAAGCACTGATCAAAGCTGCTCTGATGCTTGATGAAGGAGAAGTTGAGACTGTTTCTCATTATTATGCAGCATCCTTCTTTGAGCCGGATGTAGACTGTATTCTGGACATTGGCGGTCAGGATATGAAATGTATCAAGATCAAAAATCAGACTGTCGACAGTGTTCAGCTGAACGAAGCCTGCTCTTCCGGATGCGGTTCTTTCATTGAGACATTTGCAAAATCTCTGAATTATTCGGTAGAGGATTTTGCTCACGAAGCACTTTATGCACAGAACCCAATCGATCTCGGAACACGCTGTACAGTATTTATGAACTCCAAAGTAAAACAGGCCCAGAAAGAGGGTGCTTCTGTTGCTGATATTTCAGCCGGACTCGCTTATTCCGTTATCAAGAACGCTCTGTTCAAGGTAATCAAAGTATCTGATGCATCTGAACTTGGTAATCATATTGTTGTTCAGGGAGGTACCTTCTATAATAATGCAGTTCTTCGAAGCTTTGAGAAAATCGCGAACTGTGAAGCGATCCGCCCGGACATTGCCGGAATCATGGGTGCATTCGGTGCAGCTCTGATTGCCCGAGAACGTTATGTTGACTGCGAAGGCACAACAATGCTTTCCATTGATGACATCCGTTCCCTTGAATACTCCACAACAATGACAAAATGTCGTGGATGTACAAACAACTGCCGTCTGACGATCAACCATTTCAGTGGTGGACGTAAATTCATCACAGGAAATCGCTGTGAGCGCGGACTTGGAAAAGAGAAATCAAAAAACAGATGCCGAATTTATTTGAATATAAATTGCATCGCTATTTTGATTATGAACCGCTTTCCGAAGAAGAGGCAAAACACGGATTAATCGGTATTCCTCGTGTGTTGAATATGTACGAGAACTATCCGTTCTGGTTCACATTTTTTACAAAACTTGGATTCCGTGTTGTTCTGTCACCAGCTTCCACAAGAAAGGTTTATGAACTTGGTATTGAATCTATTCCAAGTGAATCCGAGTGTTATCCGGCGAAACTGGCGCACGGACATGTACAGTGGCTGATCAATCAGGGAGTGAAACACATTTTCTATCCTTCAATCCCGTATGAGCGGAAAGAATTTGCTGATTCTGATAATCACTACAACTGTCCGATCGTTACTTCTTATCCGGAAAACATCAAGAATAACATGGACCCGATCGTCAACGGAGAAGTTGATTTTATCCATCCATTCTTGAATTTTGAAAGTGAAGAGACGATTTCTTATCGTCTTGTAGAAGAATTAAGTAAGAAGTTCTCTCTTTCCGAAAGCGAAATCAAGTCAGCAGTCCATGACGCATGGAATGAACTGGCTGCCTGTCGTCAGGATATGAGAAATAAAGGGGAAGAAACAATCCGTTTCTTAAATGAAACAGGAAACCGCGGTATCGTACTTGCCGGTCGTCCATACCATATCGATCCGGAGGTAAATCATGGTCTTCCTGAATTGATTTCATCCTACAATATTGCAGTACTTACAGAAGACTCTGTCTCTCATTTGAATCCGGCAGAGCACCCTCTGAATGTCATGGATCAGTGGATGTACCACTCCAGACTGTATGCAGCTGCAAATTATGTGAAGACAACGGAGAATCTTGATCTGATCCAGCTTAACTCCTTCGGATGTGGACTGGATGCTGTTACAACAGATCAGGTTGCTGAGATCCTTACAAATTCAGATAAGATCTACACAACTTTGAAGATTGATGAAGTAAACAATCTTGGAGCTGCAAGAATCCGTGTGCGTTCCCTTCTCGCCGCAATCCGTGTGCGTGAAAAGAAACAGGAAAAACGCATCATTCATCCGGCTTCTATCAAAAAGGTTACATTTACAAAAGAGATGCGTAAGGATTATACAATTCTCTGTCCGCAGATGTCTCCGGTTCATTTTGAACTGCTTGAGCCTGCTTTCCGCGCTGCCGGATACAACATCGATGTTCTTCCTAACGATAACAAACAGGCTGTCGATATGGGATTAAAATATGTAAATAACGATGCCTGCTACCCTTCTCTGATCGTTGTCGGTCAGATCATGGATGCACTGTTATCCGGGAAAATATGACTTGAATCATACAGCTGTTATCATCACACAGACTGGTGGTGGCTGCCGTGCTTCGAACTATATCGGATTTATCCGTCGTGCACTTAAGAAAGCCGGCATGGAGCATATTCCGGTTATCTCACTTAACTTAAGTGGACTGGAAGATAATCCTGGATTCAAGCTTTCTCCTGCACTGGTTCTCCGCGGAATCTACGCAGCAGTATTCGGAGATATCTTTATGAAATGTGTTTACCGTATGCGCCCTTATGAGGCCGTACCGGGAACTACAGATAAGATTCACCGCAAATGGGCTGAAGTTGTTAAGAAGTTTGTGTCCGAAGGATATCCATCCCGTAAGAGATTTAAGAAGCTTTGTAAAGATATCATCAATGATTTTGATAATATCGAGACACTCGACATTAAGAAACCTCGTGTTGGAATCGTTGGAGAGATCCTTGTTAAATTCCTTCCGGCTGCCAACAATCATCTGGCAGAGCTTCTGGAAAGTGAAGGCGCCGAAGCAGTTGTTCCGGATCTTCTCGACTTCCTGCTCTACTGCTTCTACAATCAGAACTTCAAAGTTTCCCATCTGGGAATGAAGAAGACCAAAGCAACAGCAGGAAATCTTGGAATCAAAGCTCTGGAATGGTTCCGTGCTCCGGCTTCCAAGCAATTGCAGAAAGTAAACACTTTGATCCGCCGGCTCACATTGAAGATCTTGCGAAAAATGGCTTCAGAGATCGTATCTCTCGGAAACCAGACTGGTGAAGGATGGTTCCTGACCGGTGAGATGCTCGAACTCATTCACAGCGGTGCCGGAAATATTGTCTGCACCCAGCCATTCGCCTGCCTGCCAAACCATGTTGTAGGTAAGGGAGTTATCAAAGAACTCCGCCGCAGACACCCTGAATCCAACATCGTAGCAATCGACTTCGATCCGGGCGCAAGTGAAGTAAATCAGTTGAATCGTATTAAACTGATGCTGTCGACGGCGTTTAAAAATCTGGAGAAATAAAGATTTATCGTAGGGATTCTTTTCGAGTTCGGACGAAATCAGATATCGCATATAAAGTTTATTCGAATAGACAGACATCGAGGGTTTGATGCAGGCTCCGGGTTCTGTATACAGGAAAGACTAAGAAAACGAGAGATTACTAAAACAAAGCAATGCTCGGCAAACTCGCTGCCGCTTCAGACAGCTGCCTCACATTGCTTCAACGTAATCTTTCGTTTTTTGAAGTCTTTCCAAGCACACAGAACAGTCACCTGAATCAAACCCTCGATGTTTGTCTATCGGTAAGTTTTCAGCGATATCAGATTTCTACTTTCTCGAAAGAAGAACTCTACTTCAAAACCAAAACGTAGCAGATGGAAATTTACATAAGTTATTTAGCCAAAATGTCAACAAGACAATATACTGGCTTCCAACGTAATTTTTCAATGAAAATTTAGCGTAGAAGTCTATCGTTTTTCAGTAAACAGAAAACAGAAAATATGAACTTCGAGAAGTTTCATGTTAGAAGAATGATACAGGGGCGAAGACGAATGTGGAGCATGCTTGCTCATACTTGAAAAACAACAGATTGCGTTAAAGAAAGGATTGACAGCTGTTTGAGCAGCAGCGAGTTTGTCAATCCTTTCTTTGCTTTTAGCAGTCTATTGTTTTTCCCTAGTATGAACAGCGTGCATAACCCTGAGTCAGCGTTCCTGTATCGTTCTTCTAACAATCGACTCTCCAAAATCATATTTTCAGTTTTCGTCCGATACTCAAATAAGAATCTCTACGCTAAATTTTATTTCTGATACAAGTAAAGGATTCCCCCGAAAAGTCCCAGGAAAATTCCTGCGTATCCTCCTGCACAGAGGATATCTGCCAGACTCTGTATCAGATCTATCCTGATTGCAGAACATACTCCTAATCCAAACAGTGTTCCTATGATTGTCCATCCTACAATTAAAATTGGCAGATATACTGCAAGTGCATGATCTGCATCTATATAATGATTTACAAAACTCCAAAGTTTTCCATACATAAAAATTTACCCTCTTTCTACTAAAAATGTCTAAGTGTTTTTCCTTTTGACAATTCTTAGTATATAGGGTTTTTGTAAAGTCTCATTTTCTTCCAATGCTAAATCTATGTAAAATAAATCAAACTATTGTTAAATCGATTTACTTTATTCTGTTTCCAGAACCAGTTCGGCTACTTCCTGTGGTGTTGTTGCCAGAGCGTCTGCACCTGCCTCTGAGAGTTCTTTTAAGTCTCCGTATCCATACAGAACACCGATCACTTTCAGCCCTTCCGCATGGCCTCCTAGTATGTCATAAGAACGATCTCCGACCATTACGATTTTATCTAGTTCTTTCTCTTCGCACTGTTCCAAGACATAACGGATAACATCTTGTTTTTCTGTACGTGTCTCATCCATACATGCCCCGCCGATCACATCAAAATATTGAGCCAGTCCAAAGTGATCTGCGATGATTTTAGCAAATTTTTCCGGCTTGGATGTCGCCATCGCAATCTTGATTCCCGCTTGTTTCAATGTCTTGAGCATCTCTTCTACGCCATCATACACACTGTTTTCAAAAATTACCTGTCACTGTGAAATATTCTCGATAAAGAGTAACCATCTCTGCTGCTTTTTCTTCATCAATTCCACAGTGTTCCATAAACTGACCCTTCAGCGGTGGTCCAATAAATTTACGTAATTCATCTACGTCAGGTATCGGTTCTCCCACCTTCTCCAGCGCATATTTTACAGAATTCATAATTCCCGGACCTGAATCTGTGAGTGTTCCGTCCAGGTCAAACAGTACAGTTGTTGTTTTCATTTCCAATTCCTCACTCTGTTAAATTTTCTAATCTGATCATCCTCTTCACTTTCTGTTTTAATCACTTTACGGATCACCACATAATAGCCGAAATCATCGTTCACTTTAATATAGACTCTCTCGCCTTCTTTATGTCCGAGCAGGGCTTTTTCCGATTGGTGATTCTATACTGACCAATCCATTCAAAGAGCTTCCTCTTACAGATGTCACTATACGATATGTTTCGACTTCATCATCATCTTCGCAATAAAGTTCTACGGTATTATTCAGGCCAATTTCATCCTCTTTCGAATGATCTTCCACAATCTCAGCTGTCTTGAGCATTCTTTCCAGATAACGAATACGACTTTCGTTCTGATTCTTCGCTTTTTTTCGCTGCGTGATATTCGAAGTTCTCACTCAAGTCTCCATGAGATCTTGCTTCTTTCACTGCTTCGATCAATTCTTTACGTTCTACTAATTTTCGATGCTCAATCTCTGCCTGAATCTTTTCTACATCATTTTTTGTCAATCTTTCACGCATGACTTTTCCTTTCCTCTCTGAACTATAGTTACTGTTCACACGATGTGCGACCAGCAACGCATCTCGCCATTTTAAATCGCCTTTGGCGATGGGGCGAGATGCATTCAAGTCAAAACACGCATCCTCCGTGTCAATCAGCGGAGTGATTGACACGGGAGTGAACAGTAACGAGCCATAGAAATTACTGTGTACAACTACTTTGAACAGTAATCTATAGGGAAAAGGAAAGCTATCAATTACGATAAACTAAAACAAGCACTGTTGTTATCGCAGTCAATAGCTTTCCCTTTTCACTTCTATCTTAATCCACGCAATTTTCGTCTAGATTCTTTTCTCTTGAAAGAATCATTCAAGTTGCCTGAATCCAAATTCAACACTTATGAATTATTTCACTAACAGAGATTTTCCTGTCATCTCAGCCGGCTGCTGCATTCCCATCAGCTCGATCAGTGTCGGAGCGATGTCTGCCAGGCATCCGCCTTCTCTTAATTTGTAAGCCGGATCAGCATTTACAAGGATAAACGGTACCGGATTTGTTGTATGAGCTGTGAATGGCTCACCTGTCTCCTCGTCGATCAGCTGCTCTGCATTTCCGTGGTCAGCGCAGATGAACATCTGTCCGTCTACTTCTTTCAGAGCCTCTACAGCCTTTCCTACACACTCGTCAACTGCTTCTACAGCCTTGATCGCAGCTTCCTGAACACCTGTATGTCCTACCATGTCAGGGTTTGCAAAGTTGATCACGATCACATCATAGTTTTCAGACTTGATCGCTCCAACAAGCTTGTCACATACTTCGTAAGCGCTCATCTCCGGTTTCAGGTCATAAGTAGCAACCTTAGGGGATTTCACAAGGATTCTGTCCTCTCCCTCATTCGGCTCTTCTACTCCACCATTGAAGAAGAATGTTACGTGAGCATATTTCTCTGTCTCTGCAATACGAGCCTGTTTCAGTCCGTTATCTGCAAGGAACTGTCCAAATGTATTCGTAATAGATTCTTTTACGAATGCAACCATCTTATTCTCGATTGTCGCATCATACTCTGTGAAGCATACGAATGTAGTCTTCACTCTGTCTCCTCTTTCAAATCCGTCAAAGCTGTCATCACAGAATGTTCTTGTGAGCTCTCTTGCTCTGTCAGGACGGAAGTTGAAGAATACAACAGAATCATTTTCTTTAATTGTAGCTGTTGCAGCACCGTCTTTTGTTACAACAAATGGTACTACGAACTCGTCTGTTACATCTTCATCGTAGGAAGCCTGGATTCCTGCTGTTGCGGATTCTGCTGTATTGCCTTCTCCTGCAACTAATGCTTTGTAAGCTTTCTCCACACGATCCCAACGGTTATCACGATCCATTGCATAGTAACGTCCGGATACAGATGCAACTTCACCTACACCAATCTCTTTCATCTTTGCTTCAAGCTGCTCTACATACTCTTTACCTGATGCCGGTGGTGTATCACGGCCGTCAAGGAAACAATGAACATATACTTTCTCGATTCCCTGTCTCTTGGCGAGCTCAAGAATTCCATAAATATGAGTAATATGACTATGAACTCCTCCGTCAGATACAAGTCCCATCAGGTGAAGTGCAGAATCGTTCTTCTTTACATTCTCACAAGCTGCAAGAAGAGCTTTGTTCTCAAAGAAATCTCCGTCTTCGATAGACTTTGTGATCTTTGTAAGTTCCTGATAAATGATACGTCCGGCACCCATATTCATATGTCCTACTTCTGAGTTACCCATCTGTCCATCCGGAAGACCTACAGAAAGTCCGCTTGCATTTCCTTTTACAAACGGATACTCTGCCATCAGTTTATCCATAACAGGAGTATTCGCAAGTGCTACTGCATTACCCTCTGTCTTATCTCTTAATCCATATCCATCTAAAATCATCAATACGGTTGGTTTTTTAGCTCATCTCAATATCTCCTTTGCATTAAGATTGTCTATTTTTTAACTCTACGCTTTATTGTACTAGTTTTAGCACAATTTTGCAAGTCAGAGCTCTGGTCAAATATATCCGAAAATAAGCAGATTTTCGCCTGAATTCATGTAAAAATCACTACATTAAAAATCTTATAATGTCGGAAGCAATTCTTTCATCAGCTTTAACACCATGAACAATCGCCTGTTTCTCAAATGTAGGATAATCCACCTGTGCACTTCCATCTGCCTTATCTGAGATTGCACGAATGATCACACATGGAACGTGATTCAGATATGCACCGTGAGCAATTGCTGCTCCTTCCATCTCAGCACATTTCGCACCAAAATTATTAACAATACGTTCTTTTACTTCTTTTTCAGAAATAAACTGGTCTCCGCTTGCAACTCTTCCTGTAAATGTACGAATATCTGAATTCGCCTTTTTATTTGCTTCCACTGCTTTTCTCACAAGTTCTTTATCTGCCGGAAATGCAAATACATCCATACGCGGCACCTGTCCGACAGGATCTCCCAATGCGCTGACATCCATATCATGTTCTACTGCATCTGTAGATACAACAATATCTCCGATATTGATCTCTGCATCCAGAGAACCGGCTACACCTGTATTGATCAGCTGATCCACCTGATAAAAGTCTGCAAGAATCTGTGTACAAATTGCAGCATTCACCTTTCCAATTCCGCTCTGTACAACAACTGCTTCTTTTCCATAAAGCATACCTTTATAAAACTTCATGGATGCTCTCTCCTGCATCTCGCATTCTGTCATATCCTCGATCAGCTCACGGACTTCTTCTTCCATTGCTCCGATAATTCCTACCATAGCTTCTCAATCTCCTATCTTTTCTATTCCCTTTTCTTAGTTGCTTTATTTTCTTCATTAAGCTGTTACTTTATTTTATCAATCTCCTCTATGATACACTCAAATGATTTTCAAAGTCAAGAAAAAATGGCCATCCGGTCAGAATTACTATCTCTATTGCTACTGTCCGCACTACCTGTGCCCGGCAATATAGATATCTTTCTGACCAGATGACCTTTCTTAATTATCTGTTATTATAAAACAGCTTTAAGATCTTATTATTTGTAGTTTACGATCTTTCCGAAATCAGCCTTAAGGGAAGCTCCACCTACAAGACCTCCATCGATGTTAGCCTGTGCCAAAAAGTTTCAGGAGCTGTAGCTGCGTTTACAGATCCGCCGTACTGGATACGGATTGCTTCTGCTGTAGCTTCATCATATACTTCAGCGATGCAAGCACGGATTCCTGCGCAAACTTCTTCAGCCTGCTCTGTTGTAGCTGTCTTTCCTGTTCCGATTGCCCAGATTGGCTCGTAAGCGATAACTGCTGTCTTAGCCTGATCTGCTGTAACACCCTGGAATCCAACCTTAACCTGCTGACGGATGAAGTCCATTGTTACGCCCTGCTCTCTCTGCTCAAGAGTCTCTCCACAGCACATGATTGGTGTAATACCATGCTCAAATGCTTTGAGGACTTTCTTGTTAACATCTTCGTTTGTTTCTCCGAAGTATTCTCTTCTTTCGGAATGTCCGAGAACAACATATTTAACACCTGCATCTACAAGCATGTTCGGAGAAATCTCACCTGTGTAAGCTCCACTCTCCTCGAAATACATGTTCTCAGCTCCAACCTGGATGTTTGTTCCTTTTGCAGCCTCTACAACTGGTACGATATCGATAGCAGGTACGCAGAATACTACGTCTACTTCTTCGTTAGCTACAAGTGGTTTTAACTCCTCTACAAGTGCTACTGCCTCGCTTGGAGTTTTGTTCATTTTCCCAGTTTCCTGCAATAATTTTCTTCTTGCCATTGTTCTTTTCTCCTTTAGAATCTCTAAATTTATACACAGAGAAGCTGTCACAATCAGCTTCTCATGCATACGTTTCATATTATTTATCGTTAGCTGCTGCTACTCCCGGAAGTTCTTTTCCTTCAGGAATTCAAGAGAAGCTCCACCACCTGTAGAGATGTGTGTCATCTTGTCACCATATCCCGAGCTGGTTAACAGCTGCTGCGGAATCTCCACCACCGATGATTGTTACAGCATCTGTGTTAGCAAGTGCTTCTGCAACTGCCTTTGTTCCATCAGCGAATTTCGGCATCTCAAGCATCCCCATTGGTCCGTTCCATACAACTGTCTTCGCAGATTTAACAGCGTCTGCAAACATCTCAGCTGTCTTT
>ENA-OQES01000957-OQES01000957.1-human-gut-metagenome-genome-assembly--contig:-NODE-957-length-11494-cov-3.486848_pt1 | contig 11494 bp, 11 predicted proteins | sample MGYA00242798_ERZ504641 | MGnify/ENA primary metagenome ERZ504641 (study PRJEB26092, sample SAMD00036327) | human gut metagenome | host: Homo sapiens | study: EMG produced TPA metagenomics assembly of... | reverse complement strand
GACATAATATCCTTGTCCGTCAAATGTACCATTATACGGATTGTCTGCTGAACCGATTGATTCTGTCATTGTTTTACCGTTTCCGAAAATTGTGTTCATCAGCTTGAAGTTTGCACGATTGTCTTCTTAACATTTCCGGAATTTTCTTAAATTCTTCAAATGTACGAATCTCGTAAGTTTCTTCTACAGGTTCTTTCTCATAATTCGAATAGGTTCCATCTTCCCAACGATAGACTGTGCCATGTGTATCATCCAGAACCGGATAGCATCCGGAGTTTCTCCGTTATCAATATTCTGATACCATACTTGAGAGCCGTCTGTCACCTCGTTATTTAAAAGATATGCCTCTTCACCACTCTTGAACTGTTCTGCCGTCTTTGCCTTTGCCAGTTCTTCATCATTCGCAATCTCAGCTTCTCCCAGGAAACCATTTTTACCGGAAGTGTATCGAGATAATAATTATTCTTGATTCCATCTTTCTTCGCCGCACAGTATCCGGAAATTGCACCATAGATCTCCTTCCACTCTTCAGCAAGCACACTGCCATAATTGTAACAATCAGAAAGAATGAAATCCTCTTCACCCAATGCAACCTGTCCGGTGATTCCACCGCTGTAACCACGTCCTCCGTGATTTTCCACTTTATAATATGTGATCAATCCGTAATTTGCACAATCCTTGATTTTTGTGCCGCCTGCATATGTATCATCATCAGTTACAAAACCTACAATTCCACCGACTCCGTAGAAACTATAATCCAGTACGATCTTACCTGAATATGTACTCTCCTCTATAGAAGTTGCTGCATTGATCTCTCCGACAATTCCGCCGATATAGTATATCAATCCACTTCCAATATTTACATTTGAATTCACCCGCCTGATCACACTGTCGGAAGTTGTTCCTACAACACCACCTACTGCACTTGCCGCCTCTGCTGTTGTAACGATTGTTCCATTCAGTGTAAAGTTCTTAAGCGTCGCTTTCTTTGCCTCGTCTGTCTCGTTCGGGTCACTCATAAGGTTCTGGAAAAAGCCTATTGACTGATCATTTACTTTCGTCATACTGAAATCAGAAATCGTATGATTCTGTCCGTCGAAAATTCCTTTGAATTCTCCGATTGGTTTCCATTCATAGTTTTCATCCGCCGGATTCTTAAGTGAAATGTCAGACACCAGCACTCCATGTGCATCTGGCTTTGCTTCCTGAATCTGTGTATGTTCACCGTCCCCATTTACAAGAGCGGCAAACCAAAACATCTGTCCACCATTCCCAATCTCATAACTGCCTGTAGATTCATTATAGTCTGCCGGCTGATATCCACCACATTTCGTACAGAATCCATTGTCATAGGAATGTTCCTTGCAGACTGCATTATAATATAATGTAATATCCTTCGCCGGCATTACGAAACTTCCTTTTCTGTCACCCTCATAATTTTCTGTTAATGCAAGCTCTTTATAAGTATTTCCCTCATAATATCCGACACTCTTTACATTATCTGATACATAAAATTCAACATTTTCTCCTTCTTCAAAGTAATCTACATAGGAATCCAATTGAATTGCATCTTCAAATGACTGATTCGTACCTTTCACATATACCTTATGTCCTACTGCTCCGTTTAAAACAAATGTTGCATTTGAATATGGTGCACTGTATGTATATGTATAATATCCTTCTTCATCCGGACTCAATGTCGCGATCTGGTCTTTTGTCAACAACGTTTCTTCCGAAGTTACTTCTGATGGATTTTCTGTATTGTTATGTCTCTGTAATGTAATGGATTCCAGAACAGTTGTACCTTCCGCCTTAAACCGAAGTGTTACCTCTTTTCCTGAAGGAACAATATTTTCCTGACATGTTGTCCCATCTTCCTGAACCATTTCTAACTCTGTATCTCCGACTCCATTCGTAGCAACATCAACTTTCGTCTTATAATAACCATCTTCTTGTGGGCGGTTCTTTAATATAACGGTATATGCCGAATATGCCCCCGCTGATTTATCCGGTTGAATTTTTTCTGCACTTAAAGTAGAACTTTCAAGACTGCTTCCCGGATACTGTCCTGTTGTATCAACCACATGGAAAATCGTATAGCTTGTCGCCCATGCATCATGATAATCAAAATCATAATCCGATAAAGCAATATATGTTTTTCGTATCTTTTTTCGTAAGCAGGTATTCACTCAGATAATCACCAGGTATACTTGATAATGCACTGAATAGTCCTGTAACGAATAAGCTCTGAAATTCCGCCGTATTTTTCGCGCAACTAAATTGATTCTGCCCATCGCTATAATTTTCTTTTGTTAAATTAATAAAATCACAAGATGGAATATGTTGATCTCTCGCCAAAGTAAGATCTATTTTCTCTTCAAATTGATAAAACCGCAAATTTTCAGGAACAGAATCGTCTGAATTCCAAGCCCAATCCTCTTCCGCATCGTGTGGCTGTGATGTATCGAAAATATAATAAATATCTATTCCCGATGGATTCTCCTCCGTTTTAGATGTCGGCACAGCAATTCTGTGAAAATTAATAAACGGCGTAATTACATCAGCATTGGATTTCCAACCATACTCCTCAATAAGGTAAAGATAACCTTCGTTAAACGCATCGATAATCGGTTGCTCATTCTCATAGAACTCGCCTGTTAATTTCTCATGGTAATTTTCATTTTTCATACGTACAGATACCATGTCTTCTGGCTTTACAAATTCATCCAATTTCATCCGAATCGAACCAACCGTTGAATCCGAAACTAATATTTCTCTGTCAAGCATAGTATCCATAGCTTTGGCAACATCTTCATTCAACTTATTTAAATCATTCGTCCATGCAGCATAGCTCTCCCATTTACTTTCATCATCTGGATATTTCTCTTCAAAATAATCACCACGCTGTGCAATAAATTCCTGATACATCATCTCCATCTTAATGATTTCCATAAATTGTTTATCAATACTTGAAACTATGTAATTATATTGATCACCAGAAAATCCATAAGCCCTATATGCAAATTGTGCCGCAGCATCCGCATAATTTTTCTCATCACTTGGCTTATTCAACGCATTGATCATACTCCAAATCGATCTTTTGAATACACCATCTATCGTGTCATTACAAAATATAGCGTCCATTTTTTTCTCATCGGTTGGATTTTCAAAGCTATTTCCAGCCGCTTTATAAACCTCAATAAAATTATCATAAAGATGTTGCTTACTCTCTTCGACAGCATTCATATCCGTCTTACCATCCATATACAGTTGCGCGGCTTTCATATAATCTTCGTAGGCGCTCAATGTATTTCCTACATTTCCGGCAGTTTCATATACATCTATATCTTTAGACCATTGCTGATTCAGCTCATTTTTCGCTTCTGTGTACTGTATTTTCTGAAGTGTATTCTCTATTTCTGCATCATACTCTTTAAGATGTTGATCAACGATCTTAACTTCATTAAGTATCTCATTACAAAGAGCCTGAATTTCTGCCAGTGTCTGTCCAGTGTTATTGCCTCCACAAATCCATTTATTAACAAATGAAGCTACTTTCTGAAATCCTTCACTCTCTGTCGCTCCGGCAATTCTGACAAGTGCTGACCCACAAGTAGTCAACCCTACTGTGTAAATACGATTGACAAATGCTTTTTCCGGTACTCACCCATAGATTATTTTGTTTAACTGCCGGTGCAGCAGTCTCTGCTTCTGCACTTACCGATAAAGGCATAATCGAAAATGCTACGCAAAGGCTCATTCCAATTGCAATAATCCTTTCGAAATTCTTCTTTTCATCCGCTTCCCACTCCTTCCTTATTCCTGTCTCTGCCTGATGATTCGTTTTGTATCATTATTTATACCTTTTTATAATACCACTCACACGGTTAATCAGCAATCCTTTTTTGCTCAAATCTGCGCTTTTATTTGATGTTTCTTAGATAAATTGTTGTGAAACTCAATTAAAGTGCATTTTATTTTCATTAATTATTGCATTTTAATTATTTCTATTGTATTTTCAAAACAACTATAGTAATATAAAATTATCACAATAAAGGAAGGTCTCATATGCGTTATAATGTTCCACTATATTTCGAACGAAAGAATATCAAAAGTTCAGATACTTTTTTTACCTTACCAGACAGAATCCTCACACAATCATTACGCTTTCCTCGGGAGAAAGCATTACGACTACAATCCCGATAAAAGAACTTATGCTCTACTTACCGGAAGAAGATTTTCTAAACATCTCAAAAGGCGTTGTTCTTCGAAAAAATCAAATTGTTCATATATCTGACGAAGGACTTTATACAATGACTGATGGTGCTGTCTTTCAAGGAAGGAAAACGTAATCTGAGTCAGCACAAACAAATCCGTAAGGAACTTGGTTTAAATACGCAGGACCTTTCGGATGTTTCAGAAGACAGCTCTCTTCAATTATTTGATAACTGTAGCTTTCTCAATGATATGCCACTTGCTTTTTGTATTATTGAGCTTGTATTTGATGCGAATGGACATGGTGTAGACTTTGTATTTCGTTACTGCAATGATGAAATGGCTGTTGTTGAGGGCGTTCCCGTTTCAGAAATGTTGAATCGTTCATTTTATGAAGTCTTTGAAAACGGGATAAAAAATGGCTTGTTACTTATGCGGATGTAGCGTTAAACGGCAATAAACATATCCTGCATGATTATAGTCCGGAAATCGACAAGACTCTGACCATCTACTGTTTTCAACCAGCTCCGGGATATTGTGCATGTGTGTTGATTCCGTCTTAAAAAAGTGCCAAAACTATGAAAGACCTATCGTGGATAATGACTCCACAATAGGTCTTCCAACTACTTTACTGCTCTTGTCAATGTCGTTGCTGTAAATGGAAGCACTTTTCCGGCTTCTGCAATGTACAATCATTTCTTCCACCAGATCCCGAATATATTGTCTGGATGGATTTGCTTGTATTATATCTTATTCTCAAAGCCAATAAGGACGGGGAAAAATCCGTTTTCCCCGTCCCCAATGACTTACACTTCTTTAAATTTCGAATGCTTGGATAATGCCATTGTCACTGCAAATCCAACAACAAGTGAGATCAGAATTCCGATCATATAATTCAGCATTCCGCCGGACTTGATGCATACGAATCCGATGATTCCTGCTGCTCCCGGGGAGATATTCTGAACATTTGTCAGTGTCACATAAGCACATCCTACAGCAGAACCGAACATTGCTGCATAGAATGGATATTTCATCTTCAAGTTGACTCCGAACATTGCTGGTTCTGTAATACCAAGCAGTGCTGAGATACCGGAAGAAACTGCGATACTCTTCATCTTCTTATCCTTTGCACAGAACATTGCTGCCAGTGTTGCTCCACCCTGAGCCACATTGTTGCATGCTGCGATTGCAAAGAGGAAAGATCCGCCTGCTGCAATCAACTGGATATCAACCGGAAGAAGACTGTGGTGCATTCCCGTCATTGTTAATGGCGCATAGATAAATCCGAAAATAAATCCACCGACAACACCTAATGTATCATGGAGCCACAGAATACCATTTGTAATCCAGTCTCCGGCTGTACGCATCACTCCACCTACCACTGTAAATGTAAGGAATGCTGTTACGAGTACGGAAAGTGCAGGTGTCAGGAGGTTGTCCAGATATTCCGGAACTACTTTGTGAAGTTTCTTCTCGATAAATGCAAGGATTGCTGCCGCTGCAAGTACCGGAAGTACAGTTCCCTGATATCCAACCTTCTCAATTGTCAGCGCTCCGATATGCCATACCGGAACCGTTCCCTCTGTAATGGCTGTACCATAAGAATATGCATTCAGAAGATCACCGGATACCATGATCATTCCCATAACTGCTCCAAGATAAGGATTGCCACCGAACATCTTTGTTGCTGAGAACCCTACAAGGATTGGCAGGAATGCATATGCTGCACTTGCAAATGTGTTGATCATAGATGCAAGATCTGCAATATTCGGATATACTTCAACAAGTGACTTTCCTGAGACAAAAAGTCCTTCTGCTGTCAGAACATTGTTCAGACCCATCAGAAGACCGCTGGCAACCAGTGCCGGAATAATCGGTACGAATACATCCGCCAGCATCTTTACCAGTTTCTGTAACGGATTCATCTTCTGGTCAGCAGCCTTTTTCACTTCAATTTTTTGTACTTTCTTTGATGTCTGCATACTGAATAAAATATTTGTATACTTCATCTACTGTACCACTTCCAATGATGATCTGGAACTGACCGCCTGTGGAAAACTGTCCTTTTACAAGCTCTGTCTTGAGAATTCCATCTACATCTGCTTTGCTCTCATCTTTTAATACCAGACGTAATCTGGTTGCGCAGTGAGCCGCGCTGATTACATTTTCTTTTCCGCCTACCAGACGCAGAAGTTCACTTGCTGCATTCTGGTAACTCTGCTCTTTACTCATTCTAACTCCTCCTGTAACTTCATTTCTTTTCTATCTCAATCAGGATTTTCTTAGTACCATCGTTGTACTTGAAAAGTCCTGTCTGATTCTTGGTATTCGGATTCCTGCATACATCAGTTCATCCCCGCCATACTCCTGCCCGGTCTCACAATCTGTGTAAACTGCATCCGGATCCAGTCCTTTTAAGCGAATTACCGGAACCCTGTAGGCTGAGCGTGCAAGGATCTGCACGTGAGTGAAGATGACTTCCATTCCATCTTCTGAAACAATATTCCAGGCACTTTGATTCTCCTGAAATGAATCCGCCAGCCGGTAATAAGTTCCGAACTGTACGGTTCTTCGTCTCCTTTTATATTCTGCAATCTGCTCTCTGACTTCTTTCTTCTCTTCTTTTAAAAGCTTCTTCAAATCCAGTTCATATCCAAGATTGCCTGCTGCCGCCACGGCAAATCTTGTAGCAAGCGGTGTGGTCCGTCCGACCTGATGATTCGGACATGCTGACACATGCGCTCCCATTGTAACTGTAGGAAACAGAAAGCTTGTTCCATGCTGGATTTTCAGCCTGCAGACCGCATCTGTATTATCGCTGGTCCATGTCTGTGGCATGTAATAAAGCATTCCTGCATCGAATCTGCCACCTCCACTGGAACAGCTTTCAAACAACACCTGTGGAAAACGTTCTGTCAATGTCTCCATTACCTGATAAAGTCCAAGCACGTAGCGGTGTGAAAGTTCATTCTGAGTTTTTCCTGTCAAGATAAGCACTTCCAAGATCTGTCAGATGCCGGTTCATATCCCATTTCACATAACTGATATTTCCCGGTACCAACACCTTACTGACTGCTTCGATCAGATATTCGCAAACTGCCGGATTCGACAGATCCAGTACTAGCTGATGTCGGCTGAGTATTGGTTCGTAAAGCGGACTTCGGATCACCCAGTCTGGATGCTCCCTGTAAAGGTCACTTTCCCTTGAAAATCATCTCCGGTTCAAACCAGATTCCGAAATCAATCCCCTTCTGTTTCACCTTTTCGGCAAGACTCTGCAGTCCATCCGGAAATTTCTTCTTATCTTCCGTCCAGTCCCCCCAAGGAAGTCGTATCTGTATTTCTTCCCTTGAACCAGCCATCATCCATCACCAGAAGTTCGATTCCAAGTTCCGCTGCTTCTTCCGCTAGCGTCAGCATTTTCTCTTCATTGATCTCAAAATACATACCTTCCCAGCTATTCAATAGAACTGGCCGTTCCCGGTCTCTGTACCATCCCCGGCAGACGCGCGTTCTGTATAACTTATGAAATGTATTCGACATTCCGGAAAGTCCATTTACACTATAGACCAGTACAGCCTCCGGTGTGCAAAAGCTTGTTCCCGGTGCAAGCTGCCATCCAAACTGATACGGATTAATTCCAAGCTGTACCCTGATTGTTCCATATTGTCCACACTGAACACATCCATAGAAGTTTCCACTGTAAATCAGGTTGATCCCCAGCACTTCCCCCTGCTCTTCCGTAGTCCCGGGACTTAACAATCCGATAAATGGGGTTGCCTGTGGGCTGCTCGTTCCACGACTGCTTTCAATCGTGACTGAATCCGCACACAATGGACGTCGATACACGCTTTTTCTCTTCTGTATGTGCACCGGATAATGTCAGTACATCATATTCCTGTGTTGGAAGATCCATGTTCATGCTTAAGAATCGACAGATTTCTATCGGTTCTGTTCCGTCATTGATCCATTTTGCGAATCGTGTGACCACTGCATCTTCATAGATGGTGTAATATAACAGAATTCTCTGATTTCTCACCTTATCCTGAAGCGTAATCTCCAGTGTCATTGCCTCGGTGTCCGCATCAGTATAGACATGTGGCAGGCCATCCGGAGCGATCTTTCCACTCAGAATGCGATAGCCGTTATAGAAAAATCTTGCGTTTTTATCTCCATTTCTATCTTCTAGTTCGTAAGCTGGACTTCGGAAGTCCCCCTGTCCGGACTCCGGAAATTTCCCTCAACTGTGTATCCAGAGAAAATGTCCTGTCTTCCGCTATCGGATTCGCACAGAATCCACGGTCGTAATAATAATCCTTGATGCTGCTGTGCCATCTCTTTATTCTTTTCCCGTAGTAACAATGCTTTAAATATCGTTGTTTTTCTACTTGAATCACATAACTGATCTTATCGTTGTATAGATGAAAAACCTGCTGTTCTTCCTCAAAACTGATCTGCATTCTATTCCTCCACTCTCTCATTCTGCTTCATTTCATCGCTTGACTAAATGCATTATAACTTCCATCTCTTTTCACTTTCAATGGTAATGCAGATTAGTGAATGGTAATTTCTTGCTATTTTTTTATTGATTGCTATATTTATAATATCGGATATAAAAACCCAAAACTAAGATTTCTACAGATTGTTTCGTGTTGCGCCCCGCAATCTTCATTTATTTTGAAAGGAGTACTTTTTATGACAAACACAAAATCATCTGCCCAACCGCCTTTTGATTCCGTCGGTTTTCATATAACCTCTGCGCTTCCCCTCCAGACACTTCGTGGAATCGGCATGCATCACATCACTTCCCATGACTATCATTGGGATAACCGAGTCCGCAAAAAACTCTTATGTATTACTTCAGTACACGATTTCGGGAAAAGGAAGTTTCCAGACACCAGACCATACCTATCCTCAACAGGCGGGTGATCTCTTCCTTGTTCAAGTACCCGGAGACAGCCAATACTCATTACCCGATGATTCGGAATGTTGGGATGTTCTTTATCTAGAATTTTCCTCCGAGTGTCTCCCTCTTCTCTACCACATTCATCAATCCTGTGGACCTGCTTTCCACCTGGAAGCATCCAGTACTTTACCTGAACAGATGAAACAGCTCTATGCTGATGCGATTTCCAATCAGTTAGCATCGGTATTTGATAATTCCAAAGCGGCCTACGCTTTTCTTTTAGATCTGGCAGATTATGCATTGGAACACCCGGCACTTTCTTCACCTCGTGTTACACTGGCCAAGAATTATCTGGATTCCAATTATTACAACACGGATCTGAACCTTGACGAAGTCGCTGATGCCGTCGGGCTGTCCAAGTATCATCTTTGCAGAGAATTCAACCATCTCTATGGAATCTCGCCCGGAAAATATCTGGCGAATCTGCGTCTTCAGAAATCCTGTGCGCTTCTTTTACAGAGCCGCCAGCACACAATTGCCGAAATCGCCTCCATGGTCGGATTTTCAAATGATAATTATTTTTGTAAGGTCTTTCGAAAAGCTTTCGGAACTACACCAACTCAATATCGGCTTCAAAATCAGAACTATGATCTTGTCCGCGTTCTCCATGATTCGCATCCCAGGATTCCATCTGATAAATAACCGCCTCATATGGTCTGAGTTCTGTAATTTTTTCCCGCGGCAGGCGTATCTGCATAATTACTAAGCATGACCTGCCCGGCTCTCTTACACTGTAACTTTCTTGTCTTCTCATGAAAGTTACAGACAATCAGCCATTTTTCCTCCTCCAGCGTTCTTGTATAGATATAAAGGTCTTCATCCTCCGGGAACAGCAGTTGATAAGTTCCGTATACCATAACTTCATGTTCTTTCCGAAGCTGAATCAATTTCTGATAATGATAGAAAACGGACTCTGGATCCGCTAATGCCTGTTCTACATTGATTTCCTTATAATTTGGATTGACTCTGTACCATGGAATTCCTTCTGTAAATCCTGCATTCTTTTCGGCATTCCACTGCATCGGTGTCCTTGCATTATCCCTCGCCTTCGCCCGGATTGCATACATGGTCTCTTCCTCTGTGAATCCCGCTTTCAGACGTTCTTGATAAATGTTCTGTGTCTCAATATCAGGGAATTCATCAATCGTCTGAAATGGAACATTCGTCATTCCAATCTCTTCCCCCTGATAGATATACGGTGTCCCCTTCATTCCATGAAGCAGTGTCGCAAGCATTTTTTGCAGACAGAACACGATAGTCTCCGTCATTTCCCCAACGGGAAACGATTCTTGGGAGATCATGATTATTCCAAAATAAACTGTTCCATCCATGACCTTCTAACTCTGTCTGCCATTTGCTGAAAACATACTTCAGATCCGGCAGATAAAGTGGTTTCAAATCCCATCTTTGTCCGCCCGGTTTCTTATCCAGCTGAATCTGTTCAAACTGGAAGATCATACTAAGTTCTTTTCTTGCCGGATCAGTATATAATCTTCCGATCTCCGGGGTCGCCCCCCAGCACTCACCAACCGTCATGCTGTCCCTGTGACCAAAGGTCGCTTCGTTCATCTCTTGCAGGTATTTATGAAGCATCGGCCCATTCTCTTTGATCTTCTGATCCGGTATCTTTCCAATCAGATCAATCACATCCATACGGAAACCTGCAATCCCCTGATCCAGCCACCAGTTCATCATGTCATAAATTTTCTGTCGCAACTTCGGATTCTCCCAGTTCAGATCTGGCTGTTTCTTACTGTAAAAATGCAGATAATACTCATCCGTCTCCGGAGAATACTCCCATGCACTTCCACCGAAATTTGACATCAGATCATTCGGTGGCTGTCCATCTTCACCTTTCCTCCAGATGTAATAGTCCCGATATGGATTATCCAAGCTTTTCTTTGCTTCTATGAACCATGGATGTTCATCTGATGTATGGTTCACTACCAGATCCATAATGATTTTGATATCATTATCTTGACATTTTTGTATCAATATCTTCATATCTTCCATTGTTCCAAACTCCGGGTAAACCGTACGATAATCAGAGATATCATATCCATTGTCATCCTGCGGCGACTGATAGATTGGACAGATCCAGAGTACATTGACTCCCAGTTTTTTCAGATATTCAATTTTCCCTATAATTCCTGGAATATCGCCCATTCCATCTCCATTGCTGTCCGCAAAACTCCGTGGATAGATCTGATAAACAACACTGCTTTGCCACCATTTCTTCTCCATCTTATGCCCCCCATTCTTGCTTTTTTTCATTTGAACCAAGTATAATACAAAAAGTAAGAAGATACTTTC
>ENA-OQES01000955-OQES01000955.1-human-gut-metagenome-genome-assembly--contig:-NODE-955-length-11521-cov-3.546603_pt1 | contig 11521 bp, 19 predicted proteins | sample MGYA00242798_ERZ504641 | MGnify/ENA primary metagenome ERZ504641 (study PRJEB26092, sample SAMD00036327) | human gut metagenome | host: Homo sapiens | study: EMG produced TPA metagenomics assembly of... | reverse complement strand
ATGCAAATGAGGTGGATTTTCATAAGGGCAGATGGCGATTGGCCTTAGGCCGTCTGGTGAATTTGCGGTATATCAACCGTTGGATCATTTTTAGTGCGGACCTTTTCGTCTCGCTCTCCGTATCGTTGCTGGGCGTACTAGGAATGTTCTCCATTCTGCATATACGTATTGGAGAGTCTGATGTGCTGAAAGTGGGCCTCTCCTCATTTGTGGCCAGTATCGTTTCGTTCTTGCTGTTCAAAGCATATCATGGGGTTATTCGCCATTCCACGCTGCGTGGCTTGTGGCGGATCGGTGGTGCTGCGATCGGCAAGTCGCTCTTGATGTTCCTGCTGCTTTGGCTGTTGAAAGCCCGTTTCAGCCCTTCTATCTATTGGTTGGGTGGAATCATGGACAGTACGTTGACGATCGTGATGTTGGTCACGTTGCGTGTCTTCGTGATCAATGTCTATAACAGCGTCCTTCTGCAACTCGGCAAGAAACGCAAGCGGGTACTGGTCTTTGGCACGGAGGAGGAGAGCGTGATGATCGCCACATCGGCGAACCGTCAGGTATTCATGCAGAATTATAGCATCATGGGCTTCCTTTCCTTTGGCAATTCCAAGAAAAGCATCCGGATCGCGGAGTTACCGGTCTACCAGATCGAGAACGTGGAGGATCTGTATCGCTTGATCCCTCGCAACAGCTTGGATGGCGTTCTCTTCCCGAATATAAAGGTTGCCCATCAGGAGCGTGACCGTTTGATCCGTTATTGCGAGCAGGCCTCCTTGAAGACATTGGTAGTCCCGGAGATGGAGGAGCTACGTGGAGGTGAGGCGAAGCGTTCGGTCCGTGAGATCCGTATCGAGGATTTGTTGGGTCGTGAGGAGATCCATATTAATCTGGATGAGATCGGCAATCTGTTGGAAGGGAAGACCGTGCTTGTCACGGGAGCCGCCGGTAGTATTGGTAGCGAGATCTGTCGCCAGCTGGCTCATTTCCCGATTAAGAAGTTGGTTTGCTTCGACTCCGCTGAGACCCCGATGCATAATCTCCGTCTGGAATTGGAAGAGAAATACAAGGAACTGAACTTTGTCCCGGTGATCGGCGATGTCCGCAGTCCGGACCGTGTGGATTATGTGTTCCGCAACTGGCACCCCCCAAAGTGGTGTTCCATGCGGCGGCCTATAAGCATGTCCCCTTAATGGAAGAGAACCCCTGCGAGGCGATCCGAACAAACGTGTTCGGTACTCGTGTGATGGCGGATGCCGCTGTAAGCTATGGTGTGGAGAAATTTTGTGATGATCAGTACGGATAAGGCGGTGAACCCCACGAACATCATGGGATGTAGCAAGCGCTTGGCCGAAATCTATGTACAGAGCTTGAGCCTTGCGATCGAGCGAGGAGAGGTGAAAGGCGAGACGCGTTTCATTACGACCCGCTTTGGCAATGTTCTAGGTAGCAATGGGTCGGTTATCCCCCGTTTCCGTGAACAAATCGCTCAAGGAGGTCCCGTGACGGTCACCCATCCCGATATCATCCGTTACTTCATGACCATCCCGGAGGCGGCCCAGCTGGTGCTGCAGGCCGGTGCCCTGGCCGAAAGCGGCAACATCTATGTGCTGGACATGGGGGGAGCCGGTCAAGATCATGGACCTTGCCAAGCAGCTCATCCGCTTTTACGGCTACGAGCCGGGCGTGAACATGGAGATCCGGGTGGTGGGCCTGCGCCCCGGCGAGAAGCTCTACGAAGAGCTGATGATGGACGAGGAGCAGGACAAGATGCGCCGCACCCAGCACAACAAAATTTTTGTGGCAAGCCCCCGCACCATCGACCTGGCGCAGTTCTACGAGCAGCTGCAGGCGCTGGAAGCCGCCGCCGCCCACAACGACGAGGGCGTGGTGAAGCAGCTTGCCGCCATGATCCCCACCTTTACCCCCACCCGCGAGAACCTGAAGCTGTAAGGGAAAGAGAGCAAGTTGGCAACTGCGGCAATGGGCCGCGTGCATAATAAATGAGAGGGATGTAACTATGGAAAAGAAACCGTTCCTGACCGAGGCCATGGCACAGGAGATCATTCAGGATGTGCCCACGCCCTTCCACGTTTACGACGAAAAGGGCATCCGGGAAAATGCCCGCCGCATCAACAAGGCGTTCAGCTGGAACAAGGGCTTCAAGGAGTATTTTGCCGTCAAGGCCCTGCCCAACCCCGTCATCCTGCAAATTCTGCAGGAGGAGGGCTGCGGCGTGGACTGCTCGTCCCTGACCGAGCTGATGCTCAGCGAGGTGTGCGGCTTTACCGGCAGCGACATCATGTTCTCGTCCAACCAGACCCCCGTGGAGGACATGCAAAAGGCCTATGAGCTGGGTGCCTACATCAACCTGGACGACGCCACCATGGTGGACTTCCTGGACCGGGTGGCCGGTGTGCCGGAGACGGTGTTCTGCCGCTACAATCCGGGCGGCACCTTCAGCCTGGGCGAGAGCGAAGAGGGCTTCCAGGTGATGGACAAGCCCGGCGATGCCAAGTACGGCATGACCGAGGAGCAGATGATCGACAGCTACAAGAAGCTGATGGCAAAGGGTGCAAAGAACTTTGGCATCCATGCCTTCCTGGCCTCCAACACCATCTCCGATGCCTATTACCCTGAGCTGGCAGGCATCCTGTTCCAGCTGGCAGTCCGTGTGCAGAAGGCCACCGGTGCCCACATCGGCTACATCAACCTGTCCGGCGGCGTGGGCATCCCGTACCGCCCGGAGCAGACCGAGAACGACATCATGGCCATCGGCGAGGGCGTGCGCAAGAAGTTTGAGGAGATTTTGGTGCCCGCCGGCATGGGTGATGTCGTCATCTTCACCGAGATGGGCCGCTTTACCACCGGCCCCTACGGCGCGCTGGTGGCAACTGCCATCCACGAAAAGCACATCTACAAGGAGTACATCGGTCTGGATGCCTGCGCTGCCAACCTGATGCGCCCCGCCATGTACGGCGCTTACCACCACATCACCGTGCTGGGCAAGGAGAACGCCCCCCTGCGACCACAAGTACGATGTGGTCGGCGGCCTGTGCGAGAACAACGACAAGTTCGCCATTGACCGGATGCTGCCCAAGATCGACATCGGCGACCTGATCTACATCCACGACACCGGCGCGCACGGCTCCGCCATGGGCTACAACTACAACGGCAAGCTCCGCAGCGCTGAGGTCCTGCTCTGCGAGGATGGCTCTCACCGCCTCATCCGCCGCGCCGAGACCCCCCGCGACTACTTTGCAACGCTGGACTTCCTGCCTGCCATGAAGCCCCTGTTCGAGGGCTACGACGACTGAGTCCCCCTGAAAACCTGCGAGGTGTGATATGTTTTTTTGGATTCCAGCTTACCTGCGGCCTGATGATGGTCTTTTACGGCTACTCGGTGATGAAGAACCCCCGTGTGTGGGGAGATCAGGGCCGTCAGGCGGTCAAGGCGGAGAATTTCCCGGAATACTGCCGCCAGAACGGCCTGTTCTTCCTGAAGGCGGGCCTGATCATGGCGCTCATCGGCGCGCTGGACGCACTGGTGAGCCTTTCCGGCGCGCTCTACGTCCTGCTGTATCTGTTCGGGCTGGCGTTCTCGTTCTATCCGCTGGTCAAATGGTGCCGCGAGAACGAGGGCTTCTCCTGGCCCTGGCCCCATGTGGAAAGCGAGAAGAAGCGGATCAAAAAGCTGCGCAGGGAGCAGGAACAGGAGCAGCAGAGCGGCTCTGAGAAAAAATAAGAGAGAACCGGAACGCGGCGCTCTCCCTGAAGAAGGGAGGGCGCTGCTTTTGTCTGCTGAAGTTTCGACCCTTGACAGCCGGAGCTGCAGAACCTATAATGAAACCACGATGACCCCTCTTGAAACACATTTGGAGGTACAAAACCATGATCAACTATCCCAAGAATTATGCTCCTCTGGCGGAAGAGGAAATGGAGTACACCAGCGGCGGCCTGTCCATCAACTGGATGGCACTGGGCTCCACCGTTATGGGCCTGGCCACCAGTATGCTGGCCTACCTGAATGTCTCCAACATTGCCGGTGTGGCGGTCCAGCTGCAGAAGAAGGACCCTGAGAAGTACCCTGAGCCGGAAGGCACCATCAACGGCAACCTCATCATTGATTCCACCCTGACCTACTTCTCCAGCGTAGCCGGCATCGGCATGGGCCTGCTGAACATCGCTGCGGGCGTGGGCACCGTCTACCTGGGCATGAAGTCCGGTTCTTTAAAAATTAATACTGGACATTTGAGCCAAAACGTGGTATAATTCATCCTGCATTCGCGGGCATCGTACATCGGCTAGTATATCAGCCTTCCAAGCTGAGGAGGTGGGTTCGATTCCCATTGCCCGCTCCATGCAGAAAAAAGGCCCTGAGTTCTCCGGAACTCGGGGCTTTTTTGGCATATCTGGGGCAAAATGTTTGGCGTTCATCTCTTGTTTACAAAAAAAATGTTGACATTGTGCATACAACGTATTATATTAAAGGCAAAGGAGCGTGATTTATATGTCTCAGACAACGGTAAGCATCCGTATGGACAATGAGTTGAAGAACAATTTTGACCATATCTGCACCGAGTTGGGCATGTCGATGTCCACCGCCGTGACCATGCTGGCCAAAAAGATGACCCGGGAACAGCGCCTGCCTTTTGAGCTCTCGGTAGACCCGTTCTACTCCGAGCAGAACATGGCCCGCCTGCGCAAGTCCATTGCGGAGATGGAAGCCACCGGCGGCACAGTCCATGAGGTAAATCTGGATGATTAAAGCGTGGACAGAGGAAGCATACGGTTCACACTATCGGGATAAGTGATGCAAAGCAGATGGCCTGCGGGCTGTCTGCATTTTTTGATGGGGAGAGCTTGTTCACTTTACCTGTTTACTTTGAAGCGATTTTATAGTAAAATAAGATGAATAAATCAGGGGCAGGGGAAACTTTGGCCTGATGAGAGAAATGATTTAGGTGGTGTATTGATATGGCATTGAAATATCAGCGGATCCTTCTGAAGATCAGCGGCGAGGCCCTGGGCGGCGAAAAGGGCACCGGCTTTGACGAGCCGACCATGGACGCGATTTGCGGCGGCGTGCAAAAAAGCCCACGACCTGGGCGTGCAGATCGGCATCGTGGTGGGCGGCGGCAACTTCTGGCGCGGCCGTTCCAGCGGTAAGATGGAGCGCACCCTGGCCGACAAGATCGGAATGCTGGCGACCGTGATGAACGCGCTGGCTGTCTCCGACAAGCTGGAGCAGCTGGGCGTGGAGACCGAGGTGTTCACCTCCATCACCATGCCGCAGGTGGCCCCCGCCTTTACCCGCAAGGATGCCCTGAAGGCCATGGCAGACGGTAAGATCGCCATCTTCGGCGGCGGCACCGGCAACCCCTTCTTCTCCACCGATACCACCACGGCCCTGCGTGCTGTTGAGGTGAGCGCAGACATCATGTTCAAGGCCACCATGGTGGACGGCGTGTACGACAAGGACCCCCACAAGTACCCCGATGCCAAAAAGTACGACACCCTGACCTTTACCAAGGTGCTGGAGGATCGTCTGGCTGTGATGGACGGCACTGCCGCCACCCTCTGCCGCGACAACAAGCTCCCCATCCTGGTCTTTGACCTGGCCGACCCGGACAACATTGCAAAGGCCGTGCAGGGTGAGAATGTGGGCACCCTGGTCTACGAGGGCTGAGCATAGCCCGCATCCCCGTACCATAGAATGGAACAGGCAGCAATCACAGCGCCTGTGCAGAACAATATATAACAGGAGAAAAGGACAATGAGCAGCAACACCAAGGCATTTGAAGAAAAGATGAAGAGCTCCGTGGAGCATCTGGACCGCGAGCTGGCCGCTGTGCGTGCAGGCCGCGCCAACCCCGCCGTTCTGGACAAGGTGAGCGTGGACTACTACGGTGCCCCCACTCCCATCCAGCAGGTGGCCTCTGTGGCCGTGAGCGAGGCCCGCACCCTGACCATCACCCCCTGGGACCGCACCCTGCTGCGCGCCATCAGCAAGGCCATCATGGCCAGCGATGTGGGCATCACTCCCATTGATGACGGCTCTACCATCCGCCTGAACTTCCCGGCTCCCACCGAGGAGCGCCGCAAGCAGCTGGCAAAGGAAGTTGCCAAGCTGGGCGAGGAGGCCAAGGTGGCCGTGCGCAATGTCCGCCGTGACGCTATGGACAAGGCCAAGGCCATGAAGAAGGCCGGTGAGCTGACCGAGGACACCCAGAAGACCATGGAAGAAGAGGTCCAGAAGCTGACCGACAAGTATATCAAGAACATCGACGCAGCCGTTGAGGAAAAGCAGAAGGAGATCATGTCCGTCTGATCGCCGCGGCGAAACGAAACGTGTGAGGTGCCGTGCGCTGGAACGAGTGCGCGGCACTTTTTGCCGGAACCGGGGCAGGGAACACCCACCCCGCAAACGCAGGAGAATGATTATGAACCATCCCAAAGAATTTGCCGAGGGCCTTTCCATCGGCATCATCATGGACGGCAATGGCCGCTGGGCCAAGCAGCGGGGCCTGCCCCGCACCGCGGGCCACAAAAAGGGTGCCGCCGTATTTCAGGATATCGCCAACTACTGCGAGGAGCTGGGCGTTTCGTCCGTGACCTTCTACGCCTTCTCCACCGAGAACTGGAAGCGCCCGCTGGAAGAGGTCTCTGCCATTATGAAGCTGTTCGGCGAGTATCTGCTCAAGGGCTTCAACTATAAGGACCGCAACATCCGCATCAAGTTCCTGGGCGACCGGGCCGCGCTGGATGCAAAGCTCCAGAAGCTGATGAACGAGCTGGAGGAGGACTCTGCCGCCAAGACCGGCATGACCCTGAACATTGCCGTGAACTACGGCGGCCGCCCCGAGATCGTGCGGGCCGCCCGGCAGCTGGCCCAGCAGGTGGCAGAGGGCACCCTCAAGCCCGAGGACATCACCGAAGAGATGATGAGCGACCACATGTATACCGCCGGCCAGAAGGACCCGGATTTCATCCTGCGTCCCTCGGGCGAGAAGCGCCTTTCCAACTTCATGCTCTGGCAGGCCGCCTACGCCGAACTGGTGGAGATGGATGTGCTCTGGCCTGATTTCACCCGGGATGACCTGGATGCCGCCATCACGGAGTTCAACAAGCGCTCCCGCCGGTTTGGCGGCATCTGACCCTTGCAATTCCCAAAAGGAGAAATTTGAATGAAAACTCGTATCATAACCGCAATTGTGGGTATCCTCGTCCTGATCGGGGTGCTGTTCACCTTTGACACGCTGGTGTTCAATTTTGTCATTGCCGCCATCACCCTGATCGCCATCCACGAGGTCTTCAAGGCCCTGGGCTTCGGCAGAAAGGACTGGCCCATGTACGCCGTGTTCGTGCCCTACACCCTGCTGATCATGCTGTCCAGCTATCAGGTGTGGCGGCGGCTGGTCATGCCGGCCTCCTTCTTGATGGTGCTGTTCTTCGGCATCTATCTGGTGGTGCGCAACGCACAGGTGGATTTTGCAAAAGCCAGCGGTCTGGTGATGTTTTTCCGGCATCGTGATCTTCTGCTTCTACTCCTTTATCCGTTTGAAGGAGCTGCTGCCGGTGGAGACCTACGGCTATGACGCGATGTTCTTTATTCTGCTCATCCTCTGCTTTGCCTGGGGCGGCGATACCTGCGCCTACTTTGCAGGCAGAGCCTTTGGCAAGCACAAACTCTGCCCCGTGGTCAGCCCCAAAAAGACCGTGGAGGGAGCCATTGGCGGCGTGCTGGGCACCATGGTGTTCGGCGTGGTCGCCACCGTCATCTACTCCATTGCGGCCAACCGGATGGAGGCGTTCACCCGCACCAACATCGGCGTTTCCATGTACCTGATCATTGCCCTGCTGGCCTGCGTGGCCGCTGTGCTGGGCATCTACGGCGATCTGTTCGCCAGCGTGGTCAAGCGCCAGTGCGGCATCAAGGATTATGGCACCATCTTCCCGGGCCACGGCGGCATTCTGGACCGCTTCGACAGCGTCATGTTCATTGCGCCGTTCGTCACCATGGTGGTCATCGCTGTTTTCTATCACTGAATGCAGGAGGTAGCTTATGTCTAAAAAAATCACGCTGCTGGGTTCTACCGGTTCCATCGGCACCCAGAGCCTGGATGTCATCCGTGCCCAGGGGTATGAGGTGTTCGGCCTTTCCGCCCACAGCCATGTGGAGAAGATCCTGGAGCAGATCGAGGAGTTCCACCCCCGGTATGTCTGCATGACCGACCCCGATGCCGCCGCCCGGCTGGACGCGGCACTGGCGGGCCGTGCCAATGTCCCCCCGGCTGCTGACCGGCCCCGAGGGCCTGAAGGAGCTGGCCGCCATGGACGGGCCCCGATGTGGTGCTGAACAGTGTGGTGGGCATCGCCGGTCTGGGTGCCAGCCTGACCGCCATTGAGAGCGGCCATGATCTGGCCCTTGCCAACAAGGAGAGCCTTGTTACGGGCGGTCACCTGGTGACCCAGGCTGTGGCAAAGCACGGCGTGAAGCTGCTGCCTGTGGACAGCGAGCACTCCGCCATCTTCCAGTGCCTGCAGGATAAGGAGAGCGCCAAGAGCCTGACCAAGATCCTGCTCACGGCCTCCGGCGGCCCCTTCTTCGGCATGAAGACCGAGGAGCTGCGGGGTAAGACCAAGGCCGATGCCCTCAAGCACCCCAACTGGAACATGGGTGCCAAGATCACCATCGACTCCGCCACCCTGATGAACAAGGGCCTGGAGCTGATCGAGGCAGTCTGGCTGTTCGGCCTGCCCCCCTGAGAAGATCCAGATCGTGGTGCAGCGCCAGAGCATTGTCCACTCTGCCGTGCAGTACAGCGATAACTCCATCATCGCCCAGCTGGGCGTGCCCGATATGCGCATCCCCATCCAGTACGCCCTGACCTACCCGGCCCGTGTGCCCGGTGTGGTGCCCGAGCTGGACTTTACCACCCTGAAGCTGCTGACCTTCGATGTGGCCGACGAGGAGACCTTCCGCTGCCTGGCTGCCTGCAAGAAGGCCATCAAGAAGGGCGGTCTGGGCCCCTGCGCCGCCAACGGTGCCAACGAGGAGGCCGTCAAGCTCTTCCTCGAGGATAAGATCGGCTTCCTCGATATCGGCCGACTGGTGGAGGCTGTTGTGGACAGCGACAGCTTTGGCGGCGATTACACCCTGGCCGATGTGTATGAGTGCGACAAGATGGCCCGCGCCTTTGTGAGAGCGCACCTGTAAGGAGAACTGATGTCTTTTATTGTCACCTTTATTGCTGCGGTGTTCGTGTTCAGCGCCGTGATCGCCATCCATGAGTTCGGCCACTTCATGGTGGCAAAGCTCTGCGGTGTGCAGGTCAACGAGTTCTCCATCGGCATGGGGCCGGTGCTGTGCAAGCGGGTGCGCAAGGGCACCCAGTACAGCATCCGCGCCCTGCCCGTAGGGGGGCTTTGTGGCGCTGGAAGGGGAGGAAAGCCCCGAGAGCAAGCAGGCGGAGGAACGGTCAAACCCCTCAGCCGCCGATGGCGGCAGCTCCCCTGATAGGGGAGCCCTTGGCATAGCGGAGACTTCCCCCGAGGAGGAAAAGCCTGCTGGTATTCCTCTGAATGAGGCCCCTGTCTGGCAGCGGGCCCTCATCATGCTGGCGGGTGCCGGGATGAACTTTGTGCTGGGCTTTGTGGTCATGGCCATCCTCATCACGGCCCAGAGCGAGCCCATCACCAGCAAGGTCCTCTATCAGGTGGAGGAAAACGCCCTCTGCGGCCAGACCGGCCTGCAGGCAGGGGATAAGATCCTTGCGGTGAACGGCCGCCGCTGCTTTGTGGCAAACGATATCCTCTATGAGCTGATGCGCACCGAGGACTACACCGCCGATTTCACCGTTCTGCGGGACGGCAAAAAGGTGGAGCTGCCCGGTGTGCAGTTCGACACCTGGCAGGATGACAAGGGCGAGACCCACATGAGCCTGGGCTTTACGGTCTACGGCATCAAAAAAACACCGCTGAACGTGCTGAAAGAGGCGGGCAACAGCGTGCTCTACTACGGGCGCATTATCTTTGCCTCCCTCTCCGACCTGCTGCGGGGGCGGGAGAGCATCAACGACCTCTCCGGCCCGGTGGGCATCGTAACGGCCATCGGGCAGGCCGCCAGCTACGGCTGGCAGGACCTGCTGGAGCTGCTGGTGCTCATCACTGTGAACCTGGGCATCTTCAACCTGCTGCCCTTCCCGGCGCTGGACGGCGGCAAGGTGGTGTTCCTGCTCATTGAGGGCGTGACCGGCCATGCCGTGCCCGAAAAGATCCAGAGCGGCCTGACCGTGGCAGCCTTTGCGCTGCTGTTCGGGCTGATGAATTTTTGCAACTTACAACGATATCCTCCGGCTCATTACCGGGGCAATGTGATACGGAAAGGAAAACGACCATGCGGCAGCTGAAACGAGAAGTGAAGATCGGCAATGTGACCATTGGCGGCAACAACCCCATTGCGGTGCAGACCATGCTGAATGTCCCCGTGGAGGACATTGAGGGCAACGTTGCCCAGGCAAAGCGCTGTGAGGCGGCGGGCTGCCAGATTCTGCGTGTGACCTGCCCCAGCGCGGCGGATGCCAAGTGCATCGAGGCCGTGAAGAACGCGGTGAACATCCCCATCGTGGCGGATATCCACTTTGACTACAAGGCAGCGCTGGCCTGCGCCGACGTTGGTGTGGACAAGATCCGCATCAACCCCGGCAACATCGGCGACGACGACCGGGTCAAGGCCGTGGTGCAGGCCTGCCAGCAGAAGAACATCCCCATCCGCATCGGCGTGAACGGCGGCAGCCTGGAAAAGCACATCCTGGCAAAGTACGGCGCGCCCGTGCCCGAGGCCATGGTGGAAAGCGCCCTGTACCATGTCCGCCTGCTGGAGAAGTTCGATTTCAACAACATCGTCATCTCCATCAAGAACTCCAACGTGCCCCGCATGATGGAGGCCTACCGCCAGCTGAGCGCTGTGACCGATTACCCCCTGCATGTGGGCGTGACCGAGGCCGGTACTTACCAGATGGGCCTGCTCAAGAGCGGCATGGGCATTGGCGGGATGCTGCTGGAGGGCATCGGCGATACCATCCGCGTCTCGCTGGCCGCCGAGCCTGAGAAGGAAGTGGAAGCAGGCTACAACATCCTGCGCGCCGTGGGCTTCCCCGTGGCTGGCCCCGAGGTCATCACCTGCCCCACCTGCGGCCGCACCCAGTACCCCTGCACCGAGATCGCCAACGAGGTGGAAAAGCGCCTGCAGGGCTATAAGAAATCCATCAAGGTGGCCGTGATGGGCTGCGTGGTCAACGGCCCCGGCGAGGCCCGCGAAGCCGATATCGGCATTGCAGGCGGCAAGGGCGAGGCTGTCCTCTTCATCCACGGCCAGCCCAATCAAAAAAGCTGACCGGGGATAATATCCTCGACCAGTTCATGGAGGAGATCTATAAGATTTTAAGAGACAATAAACCCCACCGTCATCCCTGCGGGATGCCACCCGCCCCTAATAGGGGCCGGCCTTGGCAAAAAAGATGAAAGC
>ENA-OQES01000954-OQES01000954.1-human-gut-metagenome-genome-assembly--contig:-NODE-954-length-11521-cov-6.315078_pt1 | contig 11521 bp, 19 predicted proteins | sample MGYA00242798_ERZ504641 | MGnify/ENA primary metagenome ERZ504641 (study PRJEB26092, sample SAMD00036327) | human gut metagenome | host: Homo sapiens | study: EMG produced TPA metagenomics assembly of... | reverse complement strand
TGGACAAGAAGAACCGTATCAGGTATATGGTCAACGAGACTACCGTAATTGTGTTCATCATTTCAGCCTGGGGGCATTATGACGATAAATGAAAAAAGCTTAGTTATCGAGATTTTGCGACAACTAAAGCTTTTTCTTCTTAACCCAATAGGGAAAAATTATTCAACTTTATATTTCTATATATCTATATTTCTATACATCCATATATCTGCGCATTTATATTTCTGTATATCTATATTTCTGCGCATCTATATGTGTGGATATATAACTTACTATTCTGAGCATTTTTGAAAATTAAATCTCTCATTTATTGCGCAATACAAAATGTTGTATTACTTTTGTGATACAATATAATACAGATAAAAATGGATGCAGTAATAAGAAAACAGACCTCCTTCCGCTTGCGTGAAGACTTGCTGAAGGTCTTGCAGCAAGAAGCGAGAAAAGCAAACAGAAGCCTAAACAACTTCGTTGAAAGCACACTGATGGAAGCAATGTATTCAGTACCTAACGAAGAAACAAAAGCTGCCATTGAGGAAGCACGTGCAGGGAAATATGCTGGAACCATAGACACCAGTAGCATGGAAGCTTTTATTAAATCCTGCGAATGATGAAGACACTACGTTATTCGACACAGTACAAAAAGGATTTCAAAAGGTATCGGAACAACCCCAGCAAGCTGGCGAAGCTACTGGAAGTCTTTCGGATGCTGGAGAAGGAAATAGAACTACCAGCTAAATACAGGGCTCACATGCTCAAAGGTGATTATCTTGGCTGTATGGAGTGCCACATAGAAAGTGATTTTCTTCTGATATGGTTGGATCCAGAAACAGATGTAATCGAGATTTTAAGGCTCGGAAGTCATTCTGAACTATTTTAAAAATATTGATTATTTGTCAAATCGGACATTATGACGATAAATGAAAAAAGCTTAGTTATCGCAGATTTTGCGACAACCAAGCTTTTTCTTCTTAACCCCGGTGCATCACTGCAGCGGGGAAATTGTTAGATGTATAGAAAAATATGAGTTTTCAATTAATATACCAGTCTTCTAAAGATACATTAATGTAATTCAATGTTTCGTCCCAGACATCTGCTCCCTGATAATCGTTATTGAACAGATAGTCCGCATCCAGACGAAGGAGCGTCCACTCAGATGATCCTTCCGGCTTCCAGTACAGATGAATCACAGGACCTGCATATTCATTTCCATTTGCACCCGTCGGCTTAGCGTAATACTTAGATACCTTACACTCCATTATACCTTTCCAGTAGCGGATGCCAGGCTGTATACTGACGCTTACCCTGCCTATTTCATCCGCCCACTCTACGTCATCGGTTGTATTCTGTTTCCGCGTACTCGGTCTGTAGGAGTTTGACTTGAGCTTGAACTCACGTTCCCATACCGCCTTGATTTCCCCTTTCAACGCTCCCTTGCCTTTATTGGAAATGGTGTACACCACATTGAAGAACTCATTATATGGAATCCTATAAGACAGGAAATTCGTATTGTCTCCTTCCTTTTCCAGGAATATATCCCTTAATGCCGGCAGGTCATCCGGTGCAGGCGCCTTGACCTCGTACATCCATTCCTGATCCGAGCCATTCTGCTCATACCCCAACGCCTTGAACCAGGTAGATTCTCCTTTTCGCTGGAACAAGGGTACAAGCTGGTATGTCCCGGGGGTCTGAAGTCACGTAACACTGGATCTTCTTTCCGTCCCAGTTTCCCTGAATCTTGATGTCAATGGGCTGGAACTTTTCCACTATCTGACTGCCCCGCATGAATACAAAGCGCACCTTTCCCTCAAAGGGTTCACTGCCTGCATGTGTATAGAACAGTCCGAACGGCTTGCCTTCATTCTGGTAGCAGTCATATCCGAACTCAGTATGATTTGTATTTATGAAGAACATATTTTCAAAGTCGGTATAATCTACATTTTTAAGGACAATTTCATCTGTCTTGCCGAACTGGCTCCAGTATTCCACGTCAATGGGCACGTCATCCTTGTTAACTTCACCATTGTAAGCTCCCTTGATCTTGATAGTATAGGTATAGATATTGCCAGCTTCCCATTCATGCCAGGAGGGGAAAGTATAGCTCATTTCCTTTCCATCGAGCTTGAATGAAAGTGATACTCCATCCGGATGGTAGAGTGGTGGAAGAATTGCTTCGGAAACCGCCGGGTTGTCATCATTGAGCATGTATCCTCCTCCAATTGGGATATCACTTTTTCCTTCCTGAATCCATATGTCCCCGTCCAGTATGTTCATTATGAGTGAAGATGATACGTTTTTAATCATCACATCCGTAATGAGTCCCTTTCCGATATATTCATCCCTCATGAGCTTAATCCTGATAAGTGAAAGTGCATGATTCATTACGGGTTTGGCTGTCGGGAAATCGGGAGTAACGGCGCACTTTCCATACATGACATCTTCCTGTTTTGACAAATCGATGTCAAGTTTCATGTCGGTCGCATTCTGGTCATATGGGTGATAGGCATAAACGGTCTGTTCTTTCTGAACCTCGTATTGCTCTGCCGCAATCCACCTGTTTCCGTCATAGGTATACTTGAGGTTTCTGTCCTGCGTGTATAGTCCTATTTCATTGCCTGCCTGCCAGGCATTGATAACCCCCCCGTTCGTGATTCCACCATGTTATTCAGTGTTGCGTCCAGTCCGAGCAGAAGTTCTTCGTTGACGGGTTTGTCTTCCGGATCTTGTTCGGGATCATCTTCCGGATCATCAGTCTGTTCGGTGTTATCGCTGTTCTTTTCGGGAACAGGTATATCTTCCGTATGACACGATGACAAAAATGCTGCAATAAATGCAATAAATATAATTCTTATTCTCATATTGTTGTTTCTGGAGTCAATCATCTATCTTCTGGTTCAAGGTCCATTATGTACCACCAGCACTTTGAGCCTGCAGGATATTCTTCGGGATCTCCGCAACACCAATTTTGGTTAGCTAACAGAGCCTCTATTTCTATTTCTGGCTCGTCGTACTCCATTTCATAGTCTTCATTCCAGATAGCCGAAATAATGGTTTTGTCTTTTGATATTTCTACCATTTTAAAGCATGGCAGAACTTGTAATACTTTCAGAAACTTTAAATTGTCTGTTGAACCAAGTAAGAAAAAATCAGGTGTTCCCATAATTATATTATTTTTAGTTACGTAAATCCTTTCTATTTCTAAAGCATCTTCAATACGTTGGATGACATCTAATCCTGGAGAGTATTTCCCTAATTCTATTCTGGAAATATTGGCATAGCTGACTCCGCTTAAACTGGCTAATTCTCGCTGTGTGATATGTCTGATTCTTCTCATATCAGCAATCAGACTTCCGTATTTTATCCTTTGATTCTTTTCCATACAGCAAAGATATAAAAAACATTCTGCTATCTAATCAAATAGTAGGATGTTTTTTAGAAGCTCAAGATTGTAGATCTTGAGTGATGACTGGTAGGGAAGAGCAAGAGGTGTTCCCGCAACGCGAAAATATGATTAACGCAAGGCGTTAATATTCAGTTAGTTATAAGATATTAAGTTAACATATATGTTTACAAATGTAAACTTAACTATCGTAATATACAGTATATCAATTTGATACCAAGTTAACACGAAGTTAACATTACTTTTTAATATGTTGATTATCAGGATTTTACAAAAATAGATTCAGAGTTATGTTTACATTACCCTGAATCTATAATATAAGTTATTGGATTACATTATTTTATGTGTTTACTTTCTTCCCTATTTGTGCCCTTTTTTATGCGGTATTGACAGACCGGCGTCGATGAAGTTCTGTATGGTTACACCATATTTGTGTTGTTCGTAAGCATTAATTATTTCAGCTCTGGACATTTCCCTCATTCCGGCTTTTAATATGAAGGAAATAAAGGATTGGCATGAGTCACTTTTGTAATCAAATATTATTCCCATATCATTAAAACTCTGTTTTGACTTGCGTTTTGCCAAGGAATGGCTGTTCGTCACGTACCCGGCAAAGTTCCCGGTATGCTTTTTCCTTGTAGGCTTGTAGTTCTTTGATTTCGTAACGTAATCGGTCGTTCTCTTTCTGAAGGAGCTGAAGGTCTTTGGCACGTTCTGTTGCCAGGTTCTCCGCTTTGACCTTTGCTTCGGTAGCCTGGGCTATAAGTTCTGGAGCCGGTAGCTGTTTTGCAGTATGTTCTCTGACTGCCTGTAATAACTGTCGAACAGCTTCTGTTCCCTCGTTGCTTGTCTGCATGGTTACTTTTACCTCATTCAATTCTCCGATAATCTTTTCCAATGGGGAATAGTCAAGTGCGTTACTCTTCAGGTCGAATCCTGTACGCTCAAAGTATTCCAGAGCGAGCGAAACGAAATCTTTACGCAATATGCCGTTTGTCCGGCAGTATATTTCAAGCCGTTGGGAGGTTTCACCGCTTATCGAAATGGTTGTCTTTTCCGGCTTGCTTTTGGGCTTTAAGTTTGCTTTATCTGTCATTTTTTATCTACTGATTTGAATATGCTTAAAATATGCTGAATATGCCGATAATATTACTCTTGGTTAGCTTTGTTTTTCTTTGTGCGCTTTACCGTATGCTTAAACTTGACAGCCATGAGATTTAACTCAATGGTGGATTCGGTTTCAGTTGTTTCCGTATCATCAACAAGCAGGTCAGACAGTAGTTCTCCTGTACGTTGGATAAGTCCTTTTTGCTTGGCATTGTCCGGCTCATTGTGTATGGCTTCTATATTCCGTGTCAATTCTCGTAGCTTTGTGAACGAATCAATGATAGCCATTGTCGTTTGTGTGGCTCTCGGACTTTTCAAGATTGTAGCCAGCATGTAGAGTCCGGATTCTGTAAAAGCTCTTGGTTCTACAGTCGATTTTTTCAGATTCTCCATGCGGTCGAAATTTTCGACTACATACTGTTTCTCAGATACTTTCAGGTAAAAACAATACCTTTCTGGAAACTTTTCCGGGTTATTTCTTACAGCTTCGTTTATACGTTTGGTTTCCACACCATATAGTTCGGCAACATCTCTGTCAAGAATGACCTTCTTCCCACGAAGCTCGATAACACGTGCTTCTACTTCTTTGGTTCCAATTGTTTGAGGTAAGTTTTCCATTTTGTTTTAAATTATGCTGTAAATATACCGAATATGCCCGAAATATACTGCGGTTGCTATGTGTTTTCTTTGCTTAAAGTGATATGAGAATCCACAAAGCACCCTCCGAAGCCAGATAAGGCGTCTGGTTGCGTGTAAGTAACAGTTACAAGGGTTTGCCCATAAACATCTCAATCTTGTCTATAACGGCTTCCATTGGCTTGCCCAAGCCTGTAGCTTCAGCTGATACCAATATCAAGTCTCCTTCTTTCATGTCGTTTTTTTTTAGATTTTGTTACAGATTCAAAGTTTCTTTCTATCTTTAATTTTTCCCTTGATAGCATTGATTATATAACCTTTGGGATTCTTCTTTTCCCTTGATTTCCCTTTTAGGATGGCAAGCTCGTTAAGTAAATCCGGGAGTAAGGTTTGTGCTGATATAAACAGATCCAGGTTGTTCTTAATCTCTTTATCTGAAAATTCAATCGAGTTTTTAAGATAGCTTCTTACTTCAGGAGCCAAAGACCAGCTTAAAGCTGTCTGTTTTTGAAGATAATGTTTTTCCAGATCACTGTCACGGTGTTCCGGTTGATATACCGGATAAAACTTTATGGACGTTATCTTTCGTCCTGTTTTGAGTGGTGTGTACTCAAAGGTATATGGGCTGACTTCATCAAGCTCCTTTTTTTGCAGCTTCTACTACTTTACGCATGAAATCATTTATTCGCTCATACTTATCTGCCACACAAAACATTTCCTTTAGCTGTTCTATAGAGTATATCAGAGGAGTTTTCTGGTTGCTTAACAACTCATAAAAACGCATTGAAAACTGGCTCTTAAAGCTCATGGCTGCTTTCAATTCGTACTTCCTGAAACCCTTTGAGAAATCAAGTATGCAGTCCCATACACGAGGGTGTACCTGAAAGGATAAGACTGAAGAACGTTTCCGTATATAAGGCAAGGCTATGATAGATATACTTTGCCAGATCTCATCATCTTCATACTCGAAAATCTTTCGCTGAAGCGACTGTAGGGCTTCTTTTACTCTTGCATAATTCTTGTCATCCTCCCCATTAAGCAGACAGGCGATAGGCATGGTTATATTTACGCAACTGAAAAGATCATGCTCTATCTTTTGACAGTTATCAGCGAATTTTATGCCTTGCAGCTCACCTTGAGCCATCTCTACAAGACGATAGATGATACGCTTTTCGTACACGTTAAAGTCATATTTTGCAGTAGTCATAATATAACTTTGAATAAGATCTTTGTTTACTATTGCCATAATTATCAGTGCTTTGCACAAATATAAGTATTAAAAACGACTTTAACAAATAAAAGTCGTAAATTGTTGTAATTAGTATTCAAAAAGTCGTAGTTAAACTTTGAAATAGTATTCTAAAAGTCGTAGTTAGTATTCGAAAAGTCGTAGTTAGATTTCTTTGTTTGCTTGTAATTTATTGTTTATCATATTGTTAAGATGTATTTTTCAAAGGTTGATAAGCATATAACAAGTAATGCTTAAAAACAAGTCATAAAAATTTTAATCAGAATGTGGCTTCCAAACCTCCGAATCCGCGAAAAACGACTTTTTGAATGTTTGTGAAAGCAAAAGCCAGCGCAGCGTTCTTTGAGGAACGAACCTTCCGCGCGTGTACACAAATAAGTACACAGGATTTTGTTTTATTGGTTTTTATACCTATTTTTGCAGTGTAAACCAATATATTAGAACTATGCAGATTGTTACGACACGCGAATTTCGTGCCAACCAGAAGAAATACTTCGAAATGGCAGAGAAGGAAACGATTCTGGTTTCCAGACGCAATGCGGCACCTATCATGGTGTGTGCGGTCAGAGAAGGCGATTTCCCTTCAAAGGAAGAACTTGCGGCTATCCAGAGAGGTATTGATGATGTCAGGAACGGAAATACCTTCAGAATAGCTAAAAACGAGTCTCTGGACGATTTTCTTAACCGTATAGAGGTCGAAGGCAATGTATGAGATAGAATTTTCCAAAGAAGCGGTAAAACATGTCCTGTCGATGAGAAAATCCTCTCCGCAGCTTTTCAGGAAGCTGGAGAAGCTGCTGGATGAACTCCGGGAACACCCATATACGGGTACAGGGCATCCGGAACAGTTGAGATACCTGGAGGGTGTATGGTCAAGACAGTTGGACAAGAAGAACCGTATCAGGTATATGGTCAACGAGACTACCGTAATTGTGTTCATCATTTCAGCCTGGGGGCATTATGACGATAAATGAAAAAAGCTTAGTTATCGAGATTTTGCGACAACTAAGCTTTTTCTTCTTAACCCAATAGGGAAAAATTATTCAACTTTATATTTCTTATTAGAGCAGGAAAAGGCGGAGACGGTCATGTGAGTTTCCGGCGCGAGAAGTATGTAGCGAATGGAGGTCCGGATGGCGGTGACGGCGGACGTGGCGGTGACGTTATATTTGAAGTCGACGAAGGACTGAATACGCTTCAGGACTACAGGCACAAGAGAAAATTTACAGCAAGAGACGGTGAACAGGGCGGTAAGCGCAGATGCCATGGTGCGGACGGTGAAGATATTGTCCTGAAAGTTCCGGAGGGAACGGTTATTAAAGAATCAGAATCCGGTAAAGTCATCGCAGATATGTCCGGAGACAACCGCAGACAGATCATCTTAAAAGGTGGCAAAGGTGGTCTTGGGAACCAGCATTTTGCAACTGCAACCATGCAGGTTCCGAAGTATGCACAGCCGGGACAGCCTGCAAAAGAATTGTATGTTGATCTGGAATTAAAAGTGATCGCTGATGTAGGGCTTGTGGGATTTCCGAATGTCGGAAAGTCTACGTTCTTATCACGCGTAACTAACGCACAGCCGAAGATTGCCAATTATCATTTTACAACACTGAATCCAAATCTTGGTGTTGTAGATCTTCCGGATGCGAATGGATTTGTAATCGCAGATATTCCAGGACTGATCGAAGGAGCATCAGAGGGTGTCGGACTTGGACATCAGTTCCTGCGTCATATCGAACGCACCAAACTGATGATCCATGTAGTAGATGCGGCTGGAACAGAAGGACGGGATCCGGTAGATGATATCTATAAGATCAACAACGAATTAAAGGCATATAATGCTGACATTGCGAACCGTCCACAGGTGATCGCAGCGAATAAGATTGATGCGATCTTTACCGATGATGATCCGGTACAGCGTCTGAAAGATGAATTTGAGCCACAGGGAGTAAAGGTATTCCCGATTTCCGGGGTAACCGGACAGGGTATCAAGGAATTGCTTTACTATGTATCGAACGAATTGCAGCATCTGGAACAGGATACGATCGTATTTGAGCAGGAATATTTCCCAGAGGAAGAGATCCCGATGAATGATCTTCCATACACAGTTGAAAAGGAAGACGATATGTATGTGGTAGAGGGACCAAAGATTGAAAAAATTGCTTGGTTATACGAATCTGGATTCCGAAAGAGGATTTGCATTCTTCCAGAAATTCCTCAAAGATTCTGGTATTCTGGAACAACTTGAAGAAGCTGGTATCCAGGAGGGTGATACAGTACGTATGTATGGCCTGCAGTTTGATTATTATAAATAAAAGATCAATTGCGGTCCGTTGATTGTGATAAAGAGGAGATTAAAGATGACAACAAAACAAAGAGCTTATTTAAAAGGTCTTGCCATGAATTTAGATCCGATCTTCCAGATTGGAAAGAACAGCATGACACCGGAAGTTACCAAAGCAATCCAGGAAGCACTGGACGCAAGAGAACTGATTAAGATCAGTGTGCTTAAGAACTGTGCAGATGATCCGCGTGCGCTTGCAGAAGTGATTGCAGAACGTACACGTTCACAGGTAGTTCAGGTAATCGGTAAGAAGATCGTATTATATAAAGAAGGCAAAGATAAACATAAGAAGATCGAACTGCCAAAATAAATACAGGTAGGAGATTTGAATGAAGATAGGGATTATGGGAGGAACCTTCGATCCGATCCACAACGGACATTTGATGCTGGGACATGCTGCATATGAGACATTTTCTCTGGATCAGATCTGGTTTATGCCAAATGGAAATCCTCCTCATGAAAAAGAGTGAGACAATAAAATCTACTGCTGAGGACCGGATGAAGATGACCAGTCTTGCAATTGCACCGTTCCCAGAGTTTGTGTTGCAGCCGTATGAGGCATTGAGAGAGGAAGTATCCTGCTCTTATCAGACGATGGAATATTTTAAGGAAATGTATCCGGAGGATGAATTTTACTTTATTATCGGCGCAGATTCGCTTATGGCAATTGAGACCTGGGTACATCCGGAGCGGATCTTCCCAACGTGTACGATCCTTGCGACGTACCGTGACGAGATAAAGACGAAAGAAGAGATGGATCAGCAGATCCATCATCTGTCTGAGAAATATGGGGCGCAGGTCCTGCTTATAGAGACACCGCTTATGCCAGTATCCTCTCATGAACTGCGTGCCAGTCTTCAGGTCGGTGAATCTGTCTCGGCATATGTTCCGGATGCTGTGTGCGGTTATATAAAGGAACACCAGTTATACCGGTAACAGCTTTGAAAAAGCATGTGAAAAAGCAAAAGAGGAAAACGATGATGGATGAAAAAACTTTTAAAAATTACAGCATACGTTAAAGAAAGAACTGGATGAAAACCGCTATCATCATACACTTGGTGTGATGTACACGTCTGCTTCAATGGCCATGCGTTACGATGTAGACGTACAGAAGGCACTTTACGCGGGATTACTGCATGATTGTGCAAAATGTATCCCTAGCGATAAGAAAATCCGTCTGTGCGAGAAATACGGCCTTCCGGTGTCATCTGTAGAAAAGGAAAATCCAAGTCTGTTACATGCCAGACTCGGTGCGTATCTGGCTCATGCAAAAATATGGTGTGAAGGATGAAGAAATCATTTGTGCGATTGAAAGCCATACAACCGGACGTCCGGGTATGAGCATGTTGGAGAAGATCGTCTACATTGCGGATTATATCGAGCCGGGTAGAAGAGAACTGCCGAATATGGCAGATGTAAGACAGCTTGCATTTTAGGGACATTGATGAATGTCTTTACCGGATTTTAAAAGATTCACTGGTATATCTGGATAGTAAGAATATTACAGTGGACCCTATGACACAGAGAACTTATGATTATTATTAAAAAAGAAATGGGAAAGGAGGATTAATATGGATCAGGCAAAAGAAATGGCGAAAAAATTGCTTTTGAAGCGTTAGAGGATGAAAAAAGGTGAAGATGTATGTGCGATTGATATTTCAGCGGTATCTGTACTTGCAGACTATTTTGTAATTGCAAATGGTAACAGCGACAGCCAGGTACGTGCACTTGTTGAGAATGTAGAGGAAAAGATGCACAAAGCAGGCTACGCTGCAAAAGAGACAGAAGGACACAGAAGCGGAGCATGGGTATTGATTGACTTCGGTGATGTGATCGTGCATATTTTTGATAGAGAAAACCGTCAGTTCTATAATCTGGAACGGATCTGGAATGATGGAAAGAGAATTGATGATGTAAATGAATTTTAATAAAAGTTTATTGTTGTAAAAGATTTTATGAAAGCCCCGTGCATATAAAATATAAAACTGATTCCGCTCACTTCGTTCGAAGTTATCTGTTTTATATTTTATATATTGCACGGGGCTTTTGAACGTTATTGATTTTGCAACAATAAATATTGAATGAACGCTTGAATGCTTGGAATTGTTTGTGTTTAAGCGAAGAAACGGAAGACTCCGATTACTTTTCCCATGATCTGAAGATCACGGACGATAATTGGTTCCAGTGCATCGTTTTCCGGCTGGAGGCGGAAGATGCCTTCTTCTTTGTAAAATCTTTTGACAGTAGCGCTGTCATCGAGTAATGCAACTACAATATCACCGTTATCGGCAACAGAAGATTGTTCAACTAATACGAGGTCACCATCAAGGATTCCGGCATTGATCATGCTTTCTCCGTGTACCTTAAGCATAAAAGTCTGCTTATTCGGCATGTATTCCATCGGGATAGGAAAGTAGTTTTCTATATTCTGTTCGGCAAGAAGAGGTTCTCCTGCAGCAACATGCCCGATCACAGGTACGTTTACCATCTCTCTGCGATTAAAATTAAAAGAATCATCCAAAATCTCGATTGCACGAGGCTTAGTTGGATCCCTGTGAATGTATCCATTCTTCTCTAAAGTTTCCAGATGAGAGTGGACAGAAGAAGTAGACTTCAGATGTACTGCCTCACAGATATCTCTGACCGATGGTGGAAATCCACGCTCCAGTATCTGGGATTTTATATATTCCAATATTTCTTCCTGCTTTGCACTTATCTTACCTTGTGCCATATGTATGTCCTCCTTAAGTGGGCTTTCTTTCCGTTAAGTTTTTATATATTTAAT
>ENA-OQES01000953-OQES01000953.1-human-gut-metagenome-genome-assembly--contig:-NODE-953-length-11522-cov-4.168934_pt1 | contig 11522 bp, 16 predicted proteins | sample MGYA00242798_ERZ504641 | MGnify/ENA primary metagenome ERZ504641 (study PRJEB26092, sample SAMD00036327) | human gut metagenome | host: Homo sapiens | study: EMG produced TPA metagenomics assembly of... | reverse complement strand
GAAAGCGGCTGCACACTTTCTGCACACCGTTTGCACATTTGCCCGAATCAGGGGCTTTTCTGCGCAAGGTTTGCACAGCCTGCTTTCCTTTGCATAAAAATGAAGAGAAGTTAGGCGAACAAGGCTCTCGTCAACTCTCTGCGTTCGTCTGCATCCATCAGCCGGATGGCTTCAAGGATCTCCTTGCCGGAGATTTTTGTTGCCGCCGACTTTTCATTTTGCCGGGGCTGAGGTGCTGCCGGAGTCAGGTCTTGGTTGTAGAAGTTCGCTTCGATCTTTTCTGCCAGTTCCAGTCGGGGTTTGTCCTGCGTGTGGGCGTAGGTGTCCATCAGGACGGCGGCGGTTGCATGACCGGTGTTTCCCTGCACCGATTTGAAGTCGCCATCCGACTGCAAGAGCTGGTAGGTGGCACTGGAATGCCGCAGACCGTGGAACACGATCTGCTCAAACTCCGGGTGTTCGGCTCTCCACAGACGATACCACTTTGTCAGCAGCTCCGGCGCAATGGGCAGACCATCCGGGAGCCGGAACAGCTGCCCACAGTTGCTGTACTTCTCCGGGGTGCTCTGCTCGTCCTGTTTGAGCTTTTCAAGCCATGCAAGAAGCTCCTCTTTTCAAGGGCTTGGTCATATACAGGATGCGGTTGGACTTCTTGGTCTTTGGCTTTTTCAGGATAAGAGAGGACTTGCTGCCCTCGCGCCTGTCCGGGAAGGTGTGATACACCTGATTGGGCTCGAGTTTTTCCAGAGCGTCCTTGTTGGCTCGCTGCATGGTCTTGCTGACTGAGATGGTGCCGCGCCCTTCGGCGGCATCGAAATCCAGATCACTCGGCTGCAAGCCGAGAATTTCGCCCTCACGGAGCGAAAGGATCATGCTCATGTGCACCGCCAGATGTAGGGCGGGGTTCTCGATGGTCTGCAAGGCTGCCAGCATGGTTTTCTCGTCCCAGATGGTGCGTTCCTCGATATTGACCTTGGGGGCATCACGGGGCAGGGGAATCTTGTGGATCAAGTCCCATTCCACCGCATAGGAAAATGCGGTCTTGAGCAGCGTGTGGACTTCGTGGATGGAGGTGCTGGACAGCAGCCGCTTCTTTTGCTTGTCGGTCAGGGTCTGCTTTACGCCGTGGACGTACTGCCCGCAGGGGGTCTTGGCAAGGGTGGCATAGAACTTCTCAATGTCATAGGTGCGCAACTCCTGCACCTTCCGCTTTCCGATATACGGCACGATGAGGTTCTGCACCATCGCCACGGACTGCGTGTAGGTCTTGGGGAACCATTTGTGTTTGGTGGACTGGATCGGGATCCACTTGTACAGCATTTCCTCTACCGTCATGGTATCGGGGACGAGGAATGTGCCGTCCAGCAGTTCTTTTTCGACCGTGATCTTTCGCTCCTGCGCCTCCTTCTTGGTCTTGAAACTTTCCCATCCCTCGCAGGGCTTGCCGGAATGGTCTTTGTACTTGTAACGGACGGAGTAGGAATCTCCGCGCTTCAGAATAGATGCCATAGGTTACCTCCCTCAGACCGCCGCAAACCAGTTGTCGAAACTCTGCTTGTTCACCCGGATGCTGGTTCCGATGCGCAGCACCCGGAAATCCTTCGTGGTGTTGCACAGGTTGTACGCCGCACGGGGAGAAATCGCCAAAAGCTGGGCGATTTCCTCCACCCGGTAAACAAGAGGTTCGTGCTTGACTGCTTTGGTCTGGTCAGAAGATTCTGTGGCAGGGGATTTGGACGCTTCCATTGTAACCGGGTTCGTGTCCGTTTGCAAGGATTTATTCGTATAATCTTTAGATTTCACATCTTCGGTCATGCTAGGCCGATTCAAATTCATAGGCAGACCTCCACTTCCTTGTAACCGGGTGTCTGTGATCGGGCAGGAAATTGCCAGTCCTGCCCCAGACCGTACCCGATGGGGTGTCAAATCTCCGAATACTCTCCCTTTGTTCGAGGCTGTGCGGCAGGTTTGTGCGCCCGCTCTGCCTGCAAGCGGTTCAGTAGTTGCAGCACCGAATCCCGCGCCTTTTCCTTGACCTGCTCCTTGCCTTTCTGTCGGACTTCCGATTTCAACAGGGTTTCCTGCAAACGGGCAGAAGCAGTCTGCATCGTCTTGAGGAACTTGTTCAGAACACCGTCCAGATGCTTGGCAGTGTACTCCCGTGTGGCCTGTGGTGCTTTGCGCTCCGGGGACAGTACCCACCTTTTCGTGTCCTCGATCATCCGCATATCTTCCTTCCGGGTCTCCGTTCGGACAGCATCTGTCACGACCTCCACTGCCTTGTCGTAGGCTGCTGCCGAAACATCGTCCAGAAGGGCCTCCATGTCGCTGACCTTGAGGGTCAGTTCATCCAGCTTGCTCTGTTGGGCGGAAAGCTGCTCCTTCTGCTTGGCAAGGATATAGTCCTGCTTTTCGAGATACTGCCGGTTGCCGTACTCTGCTTCTTCCTCCAATTCCAGCCCGTGCCGCTTGGCGATGTCAAACAGCATCTTCCGGCAGACGGCATCAAAGGTGATTTTGCGGTTGTTGCGGCGGCTAAGAGGCTTATCCGGGTCGGGCGGGTCGAAGCCAAGTGCCTCCAATGCCTTTTGCCTGCTGGGGAGCCACCTCGCCGTACTTGTTCTCGCAGTCGAACACATGACGCTCGTGGATGTGGGGTGTGCTTTCGTCCAGATGCAACGCCCAGTCCAGCACATGAACGTGTTCGCCAAACTTGGCCTTGAACTCCTCGATGAACTCGGTGACGATGTTCAGCAAGTCCTCTGCGGAAGCGTGTTCGTCCAGCGTTCCAAGCTGATAGATAGTTTCTTCTGGGCAGGTCTTGCGGCTGGACAACAGGTCGGGGATGCTGCGGTTTCGTTCGGTGTGTCGGATCTTGGCGTTGCGCTCGTTCTGGCTTTCCACAAAGTTGAAATAGCGGCTCTCGTAGAATTGCCGTTCCACATCCGAGAATGTCCCGGCCAGATCATCCGGGTCTTGTGGGACGATAGTGGAGCGAAATCCGTGGAAGCAGTCCCAGTAGATGTTGCCCTTGGCTCGTTCGGGGTCGATGTGCTCGCTGTTGGTGAGGTCGAAATTCCGGTCGTTGTGCTTGGGGTTATAGGTGCCGTGTTTTCCGGCTCGTCCATTGTGTCGTGTCAGCTTCAGATAAACATCCCTCCATTTCAACGTCTTGGTGGGGTGGGTGCGCAGCAGCTTTGCTGCTGAATCTGCCGCCTGCGGTGCGCCAGATAATACCCAGTAGGATATGACGCACAGCATCATATCACTGGGGCAAAGGGCTGCACCCTCTGCACTCCTGCACCGGGCAAGCTGTCCCGAATGGACAGCTCGTCCGGCTTTTTCAGGTGGTCGTTTTGACCACCTGATTATGGCAAGCTGTCAAATTGACAACTTGCCATAGAACCCCCTATAATGTGCGTTTTCAGTCAATCGCTGCGTACGTGCGTACGAAGAAAGGGCAGCTGCCGCGTACGCACGTACGCAGTAAAACGCCCAAGTTCTCCGTTATAGGGGGTCATGCCCGCCAGCCGTTTGGCGTAAGGTCAGGCTGCACAAGGGCTTCGATGCCAACAAAGCCCCGGACTCTCCGCCCGGACGAGTTGACGATGTTGTTGGTGGATTCCAGATTATACCTGCGCTGGTTGGCGGTCAGGGCATCGCTGAACCCTCTGGCTTTGATCGCGTTCAGGCTGTTCTCCTCGCACCACATTCGGTAGACCTCATACAGCTCTTTCGAGCTGGTACTGGCATCCGCCTTCAGGCGGATGTAGCCCTCGGATTCGAGGAAGTCGAACACATTGTTGTTGTCCCGCTTCACCAGTTCCCGGTTGCGCTTGGCACGGTCACTCTCGGTGAACTGGAAGCCATTCTTCACCAGCCGCTGCAAGCCCTCAAATGCCCACAGCAGGATGCCATCGACCTCTGCCGCCATCTTCTCGGCAATGTCCGGGTCATCCACACGGGACAGGAGCTTGTCCTTGGTGGTCAGGATGAGCTGGCGGCGGTAGAAACCGTCCGAGCGATCATACAGAGCTTGCAGATCGCCGTTGCTGAACGCCAGCAGGCGGGCGTACATCCAGCCCTGATAACTCTGCTTGCCCTTGCGCTCCAAGTCCATCTGCCCCTGTGCGGTCACGATGGACTTGACATAGTTGGTCTGGCGCAGGGCTTCCATCCGCATATCATCGTCCACGCAGAGCAGGGTGTGTTCGAGGTCGGCACGGGCGAAGCGGTTCTCCGGGATCTTGCCGATGCTGCCATCCTTCATGTTGCAGCCGAACAGCCGGGACAGCACCACGCCGATCTGCGACTTGCCTTCACCGCCGCTGCCTTTAACGACCATCATGCGCTGTCCCTTGTTGCTGGGAATCAGGCAGTAGCCGATGAACTCCTGCACTGTGGGAATGTCCTCCGGGTAGAGCAGGTCGGACAGAAACCGCAGCCAATGGGTAGGCTGTGAGGCTTTCGGGTCATATTTAACCGGGAGCCGGTTGCGGACGATCTCCGGCTTGCCTTCCTGAAAAGGGTACCGTCCAGATACAGGGTGCCGTTTGCCAGCGCAATGCGGTCGGTGATGGGCGGGAAGTCCTCCACCTGTGCCGCCAGTTTCAGAACATCCACGACATTGCTGACCCGTTTGGCGATGTTTGCGCCGATATGGTCTCGCAGCATATCGAAAATTTCACAGCGCAGGTTCATGGTGTCTGTGACCCTGCCTTCCGGGGTGAAAAATGCGCCATTCACATAGATAAGCTGATGCGTGCTGAGAAAATCGTCACAGAAGATAGATTCGTTGAAGAAGCCTTTCTTGATCCATGCGGGGGTAAAGTTGTTTCCCATAGGCATACGTCCTTTCTTCGGTGCTGCGGCTTTTCCATGTGGTCAATTTGACCACATGGATTTCTTCCACCGCAACGGGTAGATAAACGTCCGTTTCACCTCATGTGGACATTTTGACCACATGAGGTGAGTGGATGGCGGTTGCCGTTCTCTCTGCATGGATTTCCTGCCCCCTTCCGGCGGCGTTTTCCGGCTCTCCCTCGTGAGGGGTCATCGCCGGGTATCCCATGCAGACGGTCATGCGGTTGTCAAGGTTCGGTGCTGGATTTGGCAATAAAAATCGCCACACAACAACCTGAACCTGACCATCCCTTCCGGGATGGCCTTGGTTCGGGTTCGTTATGTAGCGATAAGAAAGTCAAAAACTTGCTCCGGCTCCTTCGGGAGCCGAGCTGGAACTCTAAGTAAATATGTTATATTAAATTGTTGAAATAGATTACCACAAAAAACGAGCTTTGTCAACAAAAAAATCCGAGAATACGTTGCTTTCGGCAGAATGCAAGAAAATGCATCAAAAACTTTGGCAAAAAGAGAGAGGGCTGGACGATGCCAGCCCTCTTGTGGGTCACAATTGCGCGATAATAGCGCCAATATCTGCATGAATGCAGACAGACTGCCGCTCGATCTCCGGCGGGCAAATGGCCTGCCCCTGATTGATGCAGACGTAGAATGCGTTTGGAATTTTTAGCGGTCATCCGCCAGAACGGATACTTGATGATGACCGGGGTGTTGTAGCCAACACCCAATTCCAGAAAGAGGATGCGCTGCCCCTCGTGACGGCGCAGAAATTCACGGTATCGCTCTGCCGCACGGTGCCAGCCTTCATCCTCTACAAAGGTATCGTCTGCACGCAGGTTCATGCTCATGGGTCTGCTGCAATGCGGACAATGTGGCACAAGCTCGGACGGGATATAAGTTTTCAGGATGGTATTCTCCGGCACGGTCAGCTGACCATCCGGTGCAATGATATACCCCTGCGCTTCCACCATCTGCCGGATAAGCTTATCATTGTCATACGTTTCCTGACAGCAGGGCTCACTGCACTGGAACAGACCGTAATCCCCCTGCGTGTAGAACAACCGCTTTTTGTCGAACCCTACTTTCTGGAAGCAGTGGTCCACGTTGGTGGTCAGTACAAAGTAGTCCTTGTCTTTCACAAGAGAAAACAGACCTTGATACACCGGCTTGGGTGCATCCTGATAGCGATTGATGTAAATATAGCGGCTCCAGTATGCCCAGTATTCCTCCATGGTGGGGTAGGGGTAAAAGCCGCCGGAGTACATATCCGTAAAGCCGTACTTGCTGGCAAAATCGGAGAAATATTCCCGGAACCGCTCCCCGTCATAGGTAAAACCTGCCGAGGTAGAAAGCCCTGCACCTGCACCGATGACCACTGCATCGGCATGGCTCAGAACCTGCCGCAGCGTATCAATCGGTCCGGAGCAGTCGTTCGTAGATTTTTTTGTCCATATCTTTGAAAACATTGAAGATCACCTTCTTCACACTGGTTTGCTTTTTGAGAAATTCTTTCACAGTCTGCACCGCAATCTCTGCTGCAAGCTGGTTTGGAAAGTGAAACTCTCCCGTGGAAATGCAGCAGAACGCCACGCTTTCCAGTCCGTTCTCTGCCGCCAGCTCCAGACAGGACCGGTAGCAGGAAGCAAGCAATGCCCGGTCCTGCTGAGTCACCCGACCATGGATGATGGGGCCAACCGTGTGCAGCACATAGCGGCAGGGCAGATTAAATGCGGTCGTGAGCTTTGCCTGTCCGGTGGGTTCCGGGTGTCCCTGCCTGTCCATGATCTCTGCACAGGCAAGACGCAGCTGCACCCCGGCATAGGTGTGGATGGCGTTGTCGATACAGCCGTGGTTCGGGCAGTAGCAGCCGGTCATGCCGCTGTTGGCGGCGTTGACAATGGCATCGCATTTCAGGGTGGTAATGTCCCCCTGCCAGAGGTACAGCCCCGGCTGCAGGGGCGTCAGGTCAGCCGCATCGGTGATGCCCTTTGCAGCGGTTTCCTCTTGCAGGTACGCATCCTGTATTTGCAGAAAGTCTGTGCCGATACGCCGTGGTTCACGGATATTCAGCAAGCCCCGCAGGAGCTGCCGCTGGGCGTCTGCGTCTGCCGGTATCCGCAGTCCCCGATACTCCGGGTGTTCTTTCAAAAGCACCTGAATAAGGATCGTTCGCCGCTCACTCTGGTTCATAGTCAAACCCTCTTTTCGATTGTCTGCTTAGGGCAGGCTTCCGCACACCGCCCGCAGTGGAGACAGTGGTGCTGGTCAATGACCACCGGCTTCTTGGTAATGTCGATGCACTTCTGCGGACAGACAGAGTAGCACAGCTTACAGCCGATGCAGCTTTTGCCTACATAGTAACCCGGTGCTTCCTGTGTTGCTTTGCCAATGGTGAAGCTGTCCCGGACAATGTGCGCCGGAACACTGATGTCAAAATATTCGCCGTCCGCCTCATACAGGCAGAACACCTCTAGGGCACTGCGGGTATCGCCGGGATAGATGGACTGCATATAGGTGTTTTTCTCGAAAATCTCATCTAGTTTCTCTCTGCCGATATTTTTGATTTTTCCGCGCAGGGAGATCGAGAGCTTATCTTTAGTGGCGGACAAGGCGATATAGCCCTGCTCTATCAGCTGGGCGTAGAACGCTTTGCCCTTGGCTGTGAGAAAGTACACGCCCTGTTCATCCCACAGCATCATGTCGATCACGCGGGTCTGGGGATGACCGTCCGCCCCGATGGTTGCCACGGTGGTGGAATGGATATTTTTCACCAGTAATTCCAAATAATCTTGTTTCGTCATACCGTCAACGACCTTTCAGAATCGGCGCAAGCCGCTTGTACATCAGCATTGTCACGCCGCCGATGACAAGCCCTTTCAGAAGATTGAAGGGAAAGGCATTGAACAGCACAATGTCCAGTTTTGTGTGGATGAAGGGCAGGAACGTGCCGAAAGAGGCGATGAGTTGATCCAACGGCATAAAGGCTTCAAACAGAGGAAGCAGGATGAAGTAGTTCGCCAGTGCGGCGGCAATACCCATCACAAAGCTGGCGGTGACACAGGCAATCCATGCTGTTTTCTTGGCTTTGTGGCGTTTATAAATAGCTCCGGCAGCGACCACATAGGAAGCACCCATCAGAAAGTTGGCAATCTCTCCGATGCCTCCCGTGGAGGTGGTCATAAGTTGCAATGTGTTTTTGGACAAGTTCAATGAGCAGACCGGAGAGAGGTCCGAAGGCAAATGCACCGATGAGTGCCGGAAAAATTCGGCAGATCCATCCTTGCAAAGGGAACGGAGACAGCGGCACAGGAAATTCCACAAAAGCAAGCACATATGCCATTACAGAAAGCAGTGCGGTCATGGTGATGGTTCGGATATTGAGGGCGGCAGCTTTTTTGCGACTGCTGCAGGATGATAGTGCGGTTCATAATGCTCCATTGAGAGGATATGCTTGGATTTGAAACAGCCCCACAGGACGGGTTTTCCTGCGGGCTGCTTCCTCATATCTTCTTTCATCCGGACTATACCGTCGGTTGCGGAGTTTCACCGCATCGGGCGCTTTTGCGCTTCGCAGACTTTACTGCCGGTCAGGAATTTCACCTCGCCCCGAAGATGTTGAATTGAGAATGCTATTTAGAACTCGTAGGGAGGGTTGCCGGAGAAGTCTGCAATGATGCCGTGGGCATCCTCCAGATAGAACACCTCAAAGATGGGGTTTGGCAGTCTCGCCGTACTGGCTCTTCACGATGGGGTTTGCGATGCACATCTCCTTGGCGGTCATGTTGTTTTCAAACACAGCCTTGCCATGCAGACGGATCCATGCGTACTCCGGGCTGGAAACGGAGATCTCGATATTGGGGTTTGCCTGCAGGTCCTTGTAAACATCCTTCTGGTTGTTGGTGCAGAACCACAGCTTGCCGTCCAGCTCACCGGCAAACATGAAGGGACGGCACTTGGCCTTGCCGTCACGGCCTACGGTGGCCAGATACTGCACCGGGTTTGCGTTCAGAAATTCTACGACTTTATTCATGGGATGTACCTCCATACATTGGTTTTTTTTTTTCGGACAGCTTTATTGTAATGCGCTTTGTGCGGCTTGTGAAGTACGCACAATATTGTGGTGTAGTTACCAAAAAGATACCATTGCGATGCTGCTTGCATTTTTTTGCTGTTGAAAGCTATAATGATGCCATAAAGCGGTTTGTGGTATCCGTGCATCCGGCACGATGACCACTTGAAATTCCCTTGGAGGTAATTATGGAAAAGGAAATCCTCAAAGAGCTCCCGGCCTGCCCGGTGGAGACCACCCTGACCCTCATCAGCGATAAATGGAAGGTGCTGATCCTCCGGGATCTGATGCCGGGCACAAAGCGTTTTGGAGAACTGAAAAAGTCCATCGGCCATGTGACCCAGAAGGTTTTGACCGCTCAGCTGCGGCAGATGGAGGAAAGCGGATTGCTGACCCGGAAGGTCTATGCTGAAGTGCCGCCCCGGGTGGAATATACTCTGACCGAATTGGGATATAGTTTGAAACCGGTTCTGGATGCCATGCGGGCATGGGGCGAAGGGTATAAAAACAGGCTGGAAGGGAAGGCGGAATAAGCGTATTTGCTTGCGCAGTTGTGATATGCATAAAACAGAAACAACTGCTAACCCGTATCAAAAGAAATACGGATCAGCAGTTGTTTGGTTCATTAGACTTGATCTTTTGGTCTGCCATGCTCACATCCCAGTGACAGATAGTGCGCAATCTCCCCACTCAGCACGAGCTGTGCGTATTCCAGCGGCCTGTTGTACAGCAGCCAGTCCAGTTCTGCCCGCTGTGCCGGGGTGTTGCCGTATTCGTCCTCAATGGCGGTGCAGTCGATGGCAACGGTGGTGCCACCCTCGAACCGGGCTTCCACTCGGTTGGTGTCCATGTTGTAGCGGCAGGAAAGCAGTTTGTTCATAGGAAATCTCCTTTTATATAGAGTGGTGTCAGTTCGATTGTCCATATCCCTGCCAAGAATCAATGTTGATGTACATTTGATGTATGGTATAAACTGGTAATTTGAGGCGCGTCATTCGCCGGACAAAATCGGCTCATTTTCACCCCATTGCATAAAATCAGGTGCCGTTTTCAGGGGCTGATTTTAGCTCTGCACATTTTTGCACACTTTTTGCACACCGGAACGGCTGGATAACGGATGCAAGAGGGAACAACAGGTGCAAAGAATGCAGCGGATGCAAAATGTTAATTTACGATAAAACGCTAAAAACGACGAATTTGCGTAATTCCGGAAATTGATGATTGTTGCGCGTTGGTTTCTCTTAATCAGTGGGCCCAGGGTTCGAGTCCCTGGAGGTGCACCACAACAACAAAATCCGAACTTTTTTTCCGATAGGAGAAGGGTTCGGAATTTTTTGTATTCTTTGGAAAACAGAACGAATTCCTTGCTTCCATCGAGAAACGTCCTAGACCTTATCATAAGGAGAATCCGATGAAATAAGAGCAAAACAAGATGGTGCAGAAAATGATTATGGCTAGGCACATTGAAGTTTGTCGTAGGTTATATAATAAAGATAACCGTTCGATAAAATTGTGGATTTTGCTTGGAAGTGAGTTGATTCAGTATGAGTTTAGTGCCTGCCACAACGCATCTGAAGCATCGAACACCGCCACGCTGTACCCGGCAAAGCGGCTTTGAACATCCACAGTCTGGCTGCCGTCGGCGGCAGTGGCATAGCTGCCCAGTTCCAGCGCGGAAATGGCGGGCAAATCGCTCCACGGAATGAGCTTTGTCTGCCAGTCGGTGCCCAGCTTTTCGCTCAGCGCCCCATAAGCCTGCTCAAAGCCCTCTGGGTCTTCGAGGATCCAGATTTTGCTCTCGCCGTTGGCAAGGTCGGTGTTCATCTGGGTGGCACCGGCCATTTGCCCGTTCATGTCGGTCAGGGCAGCATCGGCGCTCCATGTGTAGTTATTCACCTGCACGATGACCGCCCCGTCCCCGTTGTCATCCTCCGCATAGTCTGCCAGCGCAGTCTGCAGGCGCTGCACAGCCTCATCCGGCAGAGCATCTGCCGTGACCACGGCCACGGTGTAATCGGGGTCTACGGTGGTCAGCAGACCGTGCGCTACATACACCACGCCCACAATGACCAGCGCCGCCACCGCCACGATGCCCCAATTATAATACCACCAGTTGGCGCGGGAGCGCGTTTTTCTGCTCCTGCACGGTCAGGGGCTTATCGGGCGCTGCCGGGCGCGGAATGGTGCGCACCGGTACGCCGTACTCCTGCCGCGAAAACAGGGAACAGGGTCTGCATCGCTGCCAGCCCCGGCAGCCAGAAGCCGAACAGCACCGCCCAGAACACGCTGACCGGGAACAGCAAGATCATGCCGCCGATGCCCGCCAGCATGAGAACGCCTGCCAGTACGCAGCGGCCCGGGGCGGTGACCAGAAGATTGACCGCCCGGCGCAGCAGCCTGCCCAGAGAGAGCTTGTCCGGTGGTTCCAGGGGCAGGGCGGCGGCGCAGAGCGTGCCGCCCACCGCCAGCACCAGAAAGTCCAGTGCCAGAAACACCAGACTGCAAGCCCGGGGTAGTAACCCCTGTTGTGCGGCGGCTTCAAATACAAAGGCCGATACAAAGCACAGCAGCCCCAGCACCAGCGTGCCAATGC
>ENA-OQES01000952-OQES01000952.1-human-gut-metagenome-genome-assembly--contig:-NODE-952-length-11533-cov-3.402507_pt1 | contig 11533 bp, 18 predicted proteins | sample MGYA00242798_ERZ504641 | MGnify/ENA primary metagenome ERZ504641 (study PRJEB26092, sample SAMD00036327) | human gut metagenome | host: Homo sapiens | study: EMG produced TPA metagenomics assembly of... | reverse complement strand
AAGCGGGAAGCAACCAGGCTTTTCAGCCGTTTTTCCGTGTTCTGCCGTCCTTCCAGTTGCCGGGTGAGCGCCCGGTATTCGGCACGGGCCTCTTCTGCCAGCAGCAGGTAGCGGTCGTTGCGTTCGCGCTGGATGCGCAGGCGCTGGCGGATGATATAAACAGCTATTCCGGCGAGGATGAATATGCCGCAGATAACGGTGGTTTCCCAGAAGATGCGGTTCTTCATCCGGTATTCGGCAAAGGCGGATTGTTCCTGGAAATACTCTTTCTCCGTTATACCGGCGGAGACCTGCATGGTGGAGCGGGTGAGGGAGTCCGTGAGATAGATATAGCGGTGTATATGGTCGGTCGCTTTCCGGAAGTTTCCGGAGAGGGCCTCTATCCGGTAGGCTGTGTATTGCAGTTCGGCCAGGTCGAGCACGTCATTGTCTTGCGCCTCTGCCAGTTGCAGGTAGTGGCGCGCGCTGTCCGTATGGTGTTTGAGGAGCTGGACGTCCACCATGGTGTGTGCGCTGTAGCGGGATGCCTTGCGTGCCGACTGTTCGATGCGTTGCAGCAGGTCTTGGGGGATTTGTTTTCTGCCCGGATTTTGACATAGAGGGAGGCAAGGTTTGCTGAGGGGCTGCTCCGGCAAGACGTTCGTCTGCCTGTTCGTCGGCAAGGTCGAGGGCAGCCGAATACAGCCTGATGGCACGTTCCAAATCTTTCTGGCGGTAGGATGAGGCTGCCATATCAAGCGTGGCTTCCGTTTCCTTACGAAGACTGTCGGATACTTGAAAATTTTCTCTGGCCTGCTTGAAGTAGTGGTAGGCGCGGACGTAGTTCATCTGTCCGTAGTATATACTGCCGATGCGTTCGTAGAGAAGCCCTTTATTGTAAGGGTCTTGCCGGCTTTGCAGCTGCTCTTCGATTTGCAGGAAGATGCGCAAAGCTCCGGATTTATCGCCGGCATCGGTCAGCAGGCTGTCCGCGAACTCAAGGCTGGGAGCGGTTTACGTTCATGGCATCCCGCCAGCGACAAGAGCATACATATAATAGGTATGATAAGGCGTTTCATGCCGTGAATGTAGTGATAAAAGATGTTTTGCACAAGTGAAAGGCGGGAAATGAGGAGCTTTGCGTGAATTTCCTGCATTTCATTTTTTAGGCTTCGCGGAACTTCCTATCTTTGCACTTCTAAATGTAGATAAAACCGTAACACTCTGGATAATCCTTTTTCTGCTTTTGCTTTTGCATTTTTCGGCTACACCTGGAGCAGAACCAAAGCAAAAATATACGTCCTTTTTTTCGCAGGAGCATTAGCAAATAAAGCTTGTACTAAATCAAAACCTGCTACCCTCTCTGGCATTTGCACTCCTAAATAATTAGAAGCCCAAACTGTACCTGCACCATCGGGAACTACTAAATCAGCAGTGTTTAAAAATTTCTTTCAATTCAGTATCATGTGTTGCTCGCATAATCATCTCTGCATTAGCAGTTGCTATCAAATGCGGTTTTTCACTGTCCATAAAAGCTTCAGCTGTTTTCACAGCTTCACCCATGGTCAAAGCTGCGACTCTCACTCCTAATATATCTGCTTTACGAAACTCCAAGAGAAACTCTCCTTTTTTATAACTTTTTATGATAAAGTCCATAATTCACAAATATATATTTTAGCATAAAGAATTATATACATCAATGAAATATCTATCAATTATACTTGCAAAACCTATCCTATTTATATTATACTACAAATTTGCTATACTCTTTACAAATTATTATTTTTTTGGGTATGTTTAGTGCCATAGAATATTTTTTGGTAATTTAATATTAATTTTATTTTAATAAGGTAGGAAAAAATGCAATTTATTGACAGAACAAAAATTATTGTAAAAGCAGGCGATGGTGGACACGGAAAATCTGCTTTTCGCCGTGAAAAATTCATACCCAAAGGTGGACCAAGTGGCGGTGATGGCGGTCGTGGTGCTGACGTCATTTTAAAAGTTGACCGCAATATGAATACACTTTTAGATTTCCGTTATCATCGCAAATTCGTTGGTAAAAAACGGTGGCAATGGTGATATAAAAAATCAATATGGTAAAAATGCACCTCAATGCATTATCAAAGTGCCAGCTGGTACTTTAGTCAAAGATGCTGAAACAGGTGAAGTTTTAGCTGACCTCGTAAATGAAGGTGATGAAGCAATCGTTGCTAAAGGTGGTCGCGGTGGTCGTGGAAATGCTAAATTCGCCACTAGTGCTAATCGTGCTCCTACATTTGCTGAACTCGGTGAACCTGGTGAAGGTAGAACACTTCTTTTAGAATTAAAATTATTAGCTGATGTTGGCTTAGTAGGCTATCCAAGTGTTGGTAAATCTAGTATCATCGCAAGTGTATCAGCAGCTCGCCCTGAAATTGCTGATTATCACTTCACTACTATAACTCCAGTTTTAGGTGTAGTAAGTCTAGGAGATGCTCAAAACTTTGTCATGGCTGATATTCCAGGTCTTATCGAAGGAGCTTCTGAAGGCGTTGGTCTTGGTCATGATTTCTTACGTCATATTGAACGCACAAAAGTTATCATTCACGTTTTAGATGCTTCTGGCATTGAAGGACGCGACCCTGTAGAAGACTTCTACAAAATAAATAAAGAATTATCTTTATACAGCCCAAAACTTGCTAAACGCAGTCAAGTAATCGCAGCTAATAAACTTGATTTACCACAAGCTAGTGAAAACTTAGCTCGAATTCAAGAAATGGCTGAAAAAGAAGGCTTAAAAGTTTTCCCTGTATCTGCAGCAACTAAAGAAGGTCTTCAAGATTTAATGCGTTATGTATATCAAATGCTTCAAGATTATGTTGAAGAAGTAGATGAAGAAGATAATGCAGAAAAAATTTACAATGCTCAAGAAGATGACGCTGATGATATCACTATCAAACGTGATATGACAGGTCAAGGCTTTATCGTTTCTGGTAAATCTTTAGAAAAACTCGTTGCCATGACTAACTTTGGCAATGATGAAGCAATTCGTCGTTTCCAATATATTTGGAGATTAAAAGGTATTGATGAAAAACTTCGCGCTAAAGGTATTAAAGAAGGCGATACTGTATATATCGGTGAAATGGAATTTGAATATAGACAATAATATATAGCTATTGTTTTAATTTAAATTTCTAAATTAGCAAATCACATAAAGAATTTTTATTTTAGTGGGTATTTTAATTAGGTAAAAAGCTTAATTATACCCACTAAAAAATTTCATTTAATTTTAAAACTTATTTATAGGAGGATTTTTGCATTGATAAAAAAGCACACTCACAGGTAAACAAAAAAGGATTTTTACGCTCTTTAGGTATGACATTAGAGCCAATCGTTCCAATCGGCAAAGAAGGCATCACTCCTGCTGTTGTAAACAGTGCTGATGAAGCTATTGAAAAACGTGAACTCATCAAAGTTCGTGTTCTTCAAAATTGCCCAGAAGATATTGAAGTTGCTATCACTACTTTAGCAGAACGCACTAATTGTGATTTAGTTCAAATCATTGGTCGTAACGGTCTTTATGGCGTCGCAAATTTCGAAAAAACCAAAAATTGAACTTCCTAAATAATATAATTTAACAAATCAAAAATATAAATAATGAAATGAGTAAAGATTATGTTACCTCGTCAAGAATTAACTAAAGCCAAACGTATTGTAATCAAAGTCGGCACTAGTACTTTAAATTATGATACAGGAAAATTAAATATCTCAAGAATAGAACATCTAGTACGTGAACTTTCCGATTTAGCTAATAAAGGAAAAGAAATAATTCTCGTTTCTTCAGGAGCTGTAGGTGCAGGTCTTGAACGTATGAAGAAAAAATACTCGACCAGCAAGTATTCCCGTAAAAACAAGCAATGGCTGCTGTAGGTCAAGGAATATTGATGCATATATATGAGAAATTATTTGCAGAATATGACCAAATAGTAGCTCAAGTTTTATTGACTAAAGAAAATTCTCGTCAATATTCTCAATATATAAATTCACGCAACGCTTTGATGGCTTTATTATCCATGGGGGTAATTCCTATCATCAATGAAAATGACGCTGTTGCTGTTGATGAATTGAAAAATTGGCGATAATGACACTTTATCTGCAACTGTTGCAACTTTAGTAGATGCTGACGCTTTAATAAATTTTATCCGATATTGATGGATTATATACTGCTAATCCAAGCAAAGATAAAAACGCAAAACTTCTCCATGAAGTACCACATATCACTCCTGAAATTGAAAATATGGCTGGTGGTGCTGGTACATCTATGGGAACAGGAGGAATGAGTACTAAAATCAAAGCAGCTAAAATAGCTATTAATTCTGGCTGTACAATGGTCATCGCCTCAGGTTCAGAGCATGATGTTTTACGTCGTTTATTAAAAGGTGAAGAACTAGGCACTATCTTCCCTGCTAAAGAAACTCATCTTAAACAACGCAAATCTTGGCTTGCTTTTGGCAAACAAATAGCTGGCGATATCATTGTCGACAAAGGCTGTGAAAAAGCTGTGCTTTCTGGTTCTAGTTTACTAGCTGTAGGCATTTTAGCTATAGCAGGTGAATTTAAACAGGGAAATACTGTACGTATTTTATCTCAATCTGGTCGTGAAATTGCTCGTGGCAGTGTAAATTATAGTTCTCAAACGCTACAAAAATTAAAAGGTTTACACTCCGACGAATTTAAAAATATTTTATTGGACAATTCACCAATATTTGATGAAGCTGTTCATCGTGATAATATGGTTATTATGGTCTAATTAAAAAAGGTGATTATATGAGTTCAAATGCACAAATAGATATAAAAGAAATCATTACTAATCAAGCAATGATGGCCAAAAAGCCTCTCAAAAATTGGCTACATTATCTTCATTAGAAAAAAATAAAGCATTGCTCACTATGGCACATGCTTTAGAAGTAAAAACTCCAATTATTTTAGAAGAAAATAATATTGATATGGAAAATGGTCGCCAAAAAGGCTTATCTGCTTCTTTGCTAGATAGATTGCTTTTGACTACAGAACGAATTGCTCAAATGGCTAATGGTCTTCGTCAAATTGCTAATTTAAACGACCCTGTTGGTAATGGCATCATGTCTTGCCGTCGTCCTAATGGCTTAGATATTCGCTGTATTCGTGTACCACTTGGTCTTGTTGGCATAGTTTATGAAGCTCGTCCAAATGTTACAGCTGATGCCATAGGTCTTTGCCTAAAATCTGGTAATGCTGTGATTTTACGTGGCGGTTCAGAAGCTATTCATTCAAATAAAATCTTAGCTTCCATCTTAGCTGAAGCTGCTTATAGTGCAGGTATTCCTCATGGAGCTATTCAATTTGTCAGCATAACAGAACATGAGGCTGTAGATGTGATGATGCGTTTAAATAAGTATGTTGATGTAATCATTCCACGCGGTGGCGCTGGCTTAATAAAACGTGTAGTTGAAAATAGTTCTGTTCCTGTAATTGAAACTGGTGTAGGCATTTGTCATGTATTTGTTGATGAATTTGCTGATTTAGAATTAGCTACAAAAATCATTCTCAATGCTAAGACTTCTCGTCCTGCAGTCTGCAACGCTATAGAAACAGTTTTAATTGACCAAAAAATTGCCAACGAATATCTTCCTATGATTTGTCAAAAATTATCAGAGGCTAAAGTTGAAATTCGTGGCTGTGAAAAATGTTTGGCTATTTGCCCTGAATTAAAAACAGCTACCAAAGAAGATTGGTCTACTGAATATGGAGATTTAATCATTTCTATAAAAATAGTTGAAAATATTGATGAGGCTATTTCTCATATCAATACTTATGGCAGTGGTCATTCTGAAGCCATCATCACAACTAATTATAATAACGCTTTGAAATTCCAAAAATTAGTAGATGCTTCTGCTGTATATGTAAATGCTTCTACACGCTTCACTGATGGAAATGAATTTGGTTTTGGTGCAGAAATCGGCATTAGTACACAAAAACTCCATGCACGTGGGCCAATGGGACTAGAAGCTTTAACTACCATGAAATATTTAATTTATGGTGAAGGTCAAATTCGTTAATGTTTAAATATTTATCTAATTGTCTAAAATTATTAAAACAATATTATTCCACATCCAAAAGGTCATCATGTATATTTTTAGATTATAGTCGTTGCATTTTTTCTTATTTATATTTTATCTATAAGTTTTTTCCCTTATTTTAATATATATTTTCTATTAAAACTATTAAAGTTTGGAGATATTTATCATGCAAAAAAATAGGTATTATGGGTGGTACATTCGACCCAATCCACGTCGGACATTTAATGATAGCGGAAGCTGTTTGGGATGAATTTAAACTAGATAAAGTTATCTTCATTCCTTCAGCTAATCCCCCTCATAAACACAGTGTAATGACCTCGGCTAAACATCGTTTTAATATGACATTACTTGCAACTTGCTCCAATCCTCATTTTGAAGTATCTTCTATTGAGATGGAACGTTCTGGTCCATCATATACCATAGATACGATAAAAGCGCTTAAAACTATCTATGGTGAAGATACTGATTTTTATTTTATTATCGGTGCTGATTGTATCAATGATTTACCTACATGGCATAAAATTGATGAACTACTGGCAAGTTGCAAATTCATTGCTACAAAACGACCAAGCTATACTTTAGATTTAACTACCATTCAACAACATTTTAAAAATTTCAATATAACACTTCTAGAAACACCTGAACTTGAAATATCTTCTACAGATATTAGACAACGTATAAAAAAATGGATATTCTATACAATATATAACTACAGAACAAGTTCAGCAATATATTCGTAAAGAAGAACTTTATTTATAAACAAGCTTATTGTATAATGTTTATAATTAAATTACACTTAGAGAAGGAGAACCATGATGTTAGGTGATTTATTACGTGAAACACGTGAACAAAAGAAATTATCATTAGAAGATGTAGAACAAGGTACTAATATACGTAAATTATATATAAAGTCCATTGAAGACGGTGATTATGATAAACTTCCAGGCGAAGTATTTTTAAAAGGTTTTATCAAAACATATGGTAAATTTTTAGGCTTAAACAGCCTAGAACTTATTGAGCAATACAAAAAAGGAAAAAAATTGCGTCTGCCTCTGAAAAAGAAGTAGAACCAACTAATCAAGTTCAAGAACAACCTGTTTCTCCTGCTCAACCTCCAAAAGTTGAAGAAAAAATTAACTGAAAAAAGCTGCTGAACCAACTAAAGAAAAAAAGCATTCCTAAAATAGACTCTTTTGCTAGCAATCAAGCATATTTGCAACCAACTAAATCCAATAGCAAAAAAAATTATTTTTCTCGTTATTATCATCTTAATTGTTATAATCGGCGGTGCAGTATTCTTTTTATCTAGCCAAGATACTTCTGATACTAAAGCTCCTGTACATACTACACAGCAGGAATCTACACAACAACCAGAGCAACAAGCTCAACAACCTGCTCCAGCTCCAGTTGTAAATGGCGCTGAAGTAACAGCTGTATTCAATGAAGATTGTTGGACTGAAGTAAAAGTTGATGGTAACGTTGTTCTTTCTGAAACTGTAAAAAAAGGTAGCAATTTAAATTGGAAAGGTAATAATCAAATAGATATTACTGTAGGTAATGCTGGTGCTATTGATATTACATTCAACAATCAACCAGTTGGCAAATTAGGTGATATCGGTGCTGTTGTAACTAAGTCCTTCGTTGCTCCAAATGCACAAAATGCTCAAAATCAGCAACCAGCTACAGCTCAACCACAAAATCCAGCTCCTGCTAATAATGCACAAAACGCACCTGCTACCAATGCTCAAAATGCTACTCAGCAACAAGCAAAATAATTAAAAAATTACAGACTTACTTAGAGGTGATATTATGAAATGCCCATTCTGTGCAGCTCCCGACAGCCGTGTAGTAGATTCCCGTACTACTGATGATGGTAATTCTATAAGACGACGCCGCGAATGTACAGTTTGCGGAAAAAGATTTACCACTTATGAAACTGTGGAAAAAGTACCTTTAATGGTCATAAAAAATGATGGTAGTCGTGCTGTATTCGCTAAAGAAAAAATTCTTCAAGGTATTATTCGCTCTTGTTATAAACGAGATATACCTACTGAAAAAATCATCAAATTAGCTGATGATATTGAACGCGAAATCTGCAATACGATGAAGCATGAAATTCCCAGCAAGATTATTGGTGAAATCGTCATGAAACATCTCAAGACTTTCGATAAAGTTGCCTATATTCGTTTTGCTTCTGTTTATCGTAAATTCTCAGATATCGATAATTTCAAGCAAGAATTAGAAAATCTTAATTCTATGAATAAAGATAAACTAAAATAAATTTATTCAAGCTCACTTTTGTGAGCTTTTTTCTTATTTATTATCATAAATTTAACTATAAAATAAAGGAGAATACGCCCACTTTGAATTGGAAATTAAAACAACAATTACAAGAAATGCTCAAACAAGAACAAGGATATAAAATCTTTCCTGGTGGCTTTCGCAAACGATTTGCCCTAGCTTATCCAAATTCTTATTTTGTTGGTATGTCTAATCTAGGTTTTCATATAATTTATGACCAAATAAACAACCGCAACGACAGTGCTTGTGAACGTTTCTTTTTGCCTGATAAAAATTTAATAGATGATTATACACGCACTCATACTCCGCTTATGAGTATGGAAACACAAACACCACTCCATGATTTTGCTTTAATTGGCTTTGCTATTTCTTTTGAAATGGACTATTTCAATATTTTACAAATGCTTTCTTTAGGTAAAGTAAAATTATTAGCTAACGAACGCACAGAAAAAGACCCAATTGTCATCGCTGGTGGTCCTTGTGCTACATTTAATCCTGAACCACTCTCATTATTTATTGATGCTTTCATCATTGGCGAAGGAGAAGAAACTATCAATAATTTCTTAGATGTATATAATGATCCATCTAATGAAAATTTATCCCGCAAAGAATTATTATTTAAACTTGCTCAAGTGCCAGGTGTCTATGTACCTTGTTTTTATGACCATATATATGATGAAAATAATAAACTTTCCGCCATCAAAACAAATGATGACGTTCCTCAAAAAGTCTCTCGTCAATGGATAAGAGATTTAGATGCTTATGATGGTAAAACTGTCATCACTACAGAAAATACAGAATTCAATTTATTTCTAATCGAAACCTCTCGTGGCTGTGGTCGTCATTGTCGTTTTTGCATGGCAGGATATTGCTTTAGAAAACCTCGCCATCGCAGTTTAGATAAATTATTATCATATTTACCACAAGCAAAAAAGTCTGAATAAAAAAAGTAGGTCTAATGGGCCCTGCAATATCTGATTATCCGCAAATCAATGAACTTTGCTCACATATTCGCAGCCAAGATATGCCTATGTCTGTCGCTTCTTTTCGTGCTGATTCTGTAACACAAGAATTAGTAGACGCCCTTGCTCAAAGTGGACAAAGAACATTGACTCTAGCACCTGAAGCAGGCAGTGAAAAAATTCCGCCATATCATCAACAAAGGCATCGAAGAAGAACATCTCTTTAAATCCATCTCTATGGGTATAAATGCTGGTGTTAAAAAGTTACCGTTTATATATCATGGTAGGTCTTCCTAATGAAGATAAAAAGTGATATCAAAGCCATTGTCGATATGACTATTCGCTTAAAACAATATATGGAAAAACTTGGTTCTAAAGGCACTTTAACCTTGAGTATCAATCCATTTATCGCTAAACCATGCACACCATTTCAATGGAGTGCTATGGCAGATTTAAAACAAACGGAAAAATATTTTAATATATAAAATCTGAACTAAAAAATATAAAATATCGAAGTTCAATTTGAATCCACCAAAGAATCATTTATCCAAGGCATATTAGCTAGAGGAGATAGAAAAATTTCCCAGGTAATTTATGAAGCTCATTTAAATGGCGGTAGCAAAGCATTTAAACGTGCCTTAAAAACTTTCAAAATCAATGCTGATGATTATTTATATCGCAATTTTGACAAAGAAGAATTACTTCCTTGGGATAGCTTAGATATGGGCTTTACTAAAGATTATTTATGGAAAGAATTACAAACAGCACTTCAAGAAAAACACACTATACAATGTTTTGATGGTTGCAAGCGCTGTGGTGTCTGCAAATAATCCATATTTATTATCTTTTATCCTTTATATGTATATTTAGGAGTTGATATTTTTGTTCAAATTAATTCACGCTCAAAATAATTTATGGTATGGACAATTTTCTATTTTCCCTCAAGATAAAGTAATTCATGCCATATCTACTAGATTTAACGGTCATAGTAAAGCACCATTTGATGGCTTAAATTTAGCTCTTCATGTAAATGATAATCCAAATGATGTCATCGCCAATCGCCAATTATTTTGTGAAGGTTTAAATTTAGATAGTCAAAAAATGACTACTTGTAAGCAAGTTCATGGGAATAAAGTAGCTTGTATCACTGAAGAAAATATCGGTAGTGGTGCTATTTCTTTTGCAAATTCCATCGACGATACAGATGCTCTAATCACCAATCTAAAAAACTGTACCACTCACTTTATTTTTTGCAGATTGCACACCTATTATAATTTATGACCCTAAAAATCAATGCTATTGGCGTAGCTCATGGTGGTTGGCGTGGCACTGTAGGCGAAATTGCCAAATATACAGTAGCAGAAATGACTAAACATTATCACACTAATCCTAGTAATTGCCTAGCTTCCATAGGTCCATCTATTGGAGCATGTTGTTATGAAATAGGTGATGAGGTAGTTGAAAAAATTTAACGAAGTCTTCCAAAAACGACAGCGATAAAATCTTGCATTTTAATCAAGATAGTAAAAAATATCATTTAGACCTTTGGCAAGCAAATGCTATTATCTTACAAAGAGCAGGAGTTATAGCTGATAATATTGATATGGCTAATACTTGCACAGCTTGTAACAAAGATGTATTTTTTCTCTTATCGCGCAGATAATGGCAAAAACAGGTAGAATAGCTTCCATTATTTCACTTAGATAAATAATTTTACCTAAACTATGGATAATTTTCATAAATTATTATATTATTAAATAGATTATAAGATTTTCAGGGGATGAAATTTCTATGATTAAAGAAAATTTAAAAACTGTTCAAGAACATATTAAAGAAAGTATAGCAAAAAGACATAATGCTGCTAGTGAAGATGTTTTATTAGTAGCAGTAACTAAAAATCATGATGTAGCTTCTATGCAAGAAGCTATTGATGCTGGTGCTAATGTAATCGGTGAAAATCGAGTACAAGAAGCCTTGCAAAAACATGAAACTTTAAATCGTGATGTAACATGGCATTTAATTGGTCATTTACAGACTAATAAAGCTAAATATGCTGTAAAACTATTTGATATGATTGAATCAGTAGATAGTATCAAATTAGCTGAAGCTCTAAATAAAGAAGCACAAAAAAGTCGACAAAGTTCAACAAGTACTAGTACAAGTTAATTTAGTCAAAGAAGCTTCAAAAAA
>ENA-OQES01000951-OQES01000951.1-human-gut-metagenome-genome-assembly--contig:-NODE-951-length-11536-cov-2.535454_pt1 | contig 11536 bp, 12 predicted proteins | sample MGYA00242798_ERZ504641 | MGnify/ENA primary metagenome ERZ504641 (study PRJEB26092, sample SAMD00036327) | human gut metagenome | host: Homo sapiens | study: EMG produced TPA metagenomics assembly of... | reverse complement strand
CATTTCAAGAAAACTGCGCAAAAAATGCACGCTTAAAAAGCCCGATAAAAGGCAAAATCCCGCTGCGGGGGCTTGCTTTTTGCGGCAGAGTATGGTATATTCTTAGTGTTCGATGATGATTTTACTGAAAGTGGGCCGCAAGGTCCGCTTTCTTTTTATGATTGGAGCATTTTTATGGCAAAACCCGGTAAACCGCAGCAGGGCAGCGCGGTCAAGGTCGTCGAAGCGCTCGTCCGCCCCGTTGTTGAGGGGATGGACCTGCGCCTGTGGGATGTCCGCTTTGAAAAGGAAGGCCCGGATTGGTTCCTGCGCGTGCTGATCGACCGCGATGAGCCGCTGGACACCGACACCTGCGAGGCTGTCTCCCGCGCCATTGATCCGCTGCTGGACGAGGCAGACCCCATTGAACAGAGCTACTACCTCGAGGTCGGCAGCCCGGGCCTGGGCCGCCGCCTGACCCGCCCCGAGCACTATGAGCAGCTCAAGGGCCAGAAGTGCGCGGCGCATCTGATCCGCCCCGACGAGCAGGGCCGCCGCGACTATGCGGGCATCCTGCAGGGGCTGGATGCCGACGGCAATGTGACCCTGACCGACGGGGAGGAGACCTACGCCTTCCCCGTCAAGAGCGCCGGCTACGTCAAGCTCTGCGACGACGAGGATCTGTTCGGCTGATTTGACCTGCGGGGCTGGCTTGTAGGGGCCGGGCATGCCCGGCCCGCGGCTTTCCCGCAAACTCGATTTTGCCCTTCTGTGCAGGGCCGGACATGTCCGGCCCCTACGGAGGCAAACCCTTTAAAGGGAAAGCAAGAGAGCGATTGTAACTACTGTATTGCGTGTACTTGAAATATAATTGGGAGGAAACCAGAAACATGGCTACTGCGAACAACGAATTTTTTTGAGGCCCTTTCTGCACTGGAAAAGGAGCGCGGCCTGCCCGAGGACTACCTGATCGACAAGATCAAGGCGGCCATCGTCATTGCGGTCAAGAAGGACTACGAGGTCGAGGACGACAATGTCGTTGTGGACATTGACCCCGAGCTCGGCGCGTTCCGTGCCAGCCTGCTGCGTGACATCGTGGAGGAGGTCGAGAAGCCCCCACACCCAGGTCAGCCTGGAGGATGCCCAGAAGGTCCGCAAGAGCTACAAGGTCGGCCAGCGCATGGTCACGCCCCTCAAGACCAAGGAATTTGGCCGCATTGCTGCCCAGACCGCAAAGCACGTCATCCGTCAGGGCCTGCGCGAGGGTGAGCGCAACCTGCAGTGCAGCGAGATGCAGTCCCGCGCACATGAGCTGATCGCCGCCACCGTCGTCTCCATCGAGCCCCGAGCGCGGCAACGTTGTGCTGGATCTGGGCAAGGGCGGCAGCGCTGTGCTGCCCCGCAACGAGCAGGTCCCCGGCGAGACCTTCACCGAGGGCCAGACCGTGCAGGTCTATGTCGTGGATGTACTGGCAACGGACCGCGGCCCCCGCGTCACCATCAGCCGCACCCATCCCGGCCTGGTCAAGCGCATGTTTGAGCTGGAGGTCCCCGAAATCTACGACGGCACCGTTGAGGTCAAGGCCATCGCCCGTGAGGCCGGTGCCCGCACCAAGCTGGCTGTCTGGAGCAAGAACCCCGATGTCGATCCCGTCGGTGCCTGCATCGGTGCCCGCGGCGTCCGCGTCGAGAAGATCGTCCAGGAGCTGAACGGCGAGAAGATCGATGTCATCCGCTGGAGCGAGGACATCACCGAGTTTATCTCCGCGGCCCTGTCCCCGGCCAAGGTCGTCAAGGTCGAACTGCTGCCCGGCGAGACCAAGAGCTGCCGCGTGACCGTGCCCGACCACCAGCTGAGCCTGGCTATCGGCAACAAGGGCCAGAATGTGCGCCTGTGCGCTCATCTGACCGGCTATAATATTGACATCCGCCCCGAGTCCGGCTACTACGGCGAGGACGAGGAGTAAATAATAAAGATAAAAGATAATAGATAAAAGATAATATAAAATGTGGAGTTTTAGCAGGGCCAAAACCGTAGGGGCGGATTCCATATCCGCCCGGCCCGCTCCCGTAAGGCAGCACGGGCGCATATAGAATGCGCCCCTACGGCGGCAGAGCAATTTCGAGCGGCGTGCAGCGCCGCGGTCCACTATACTTTTTTATCTTTTATCTCTTATCTATTCTCTAGAAATGAGGTCTGCCAGTTGCAGCAGCTAAAGCGAAAAAAAGATCCCCGTGCGCCGGTGCGTGGGCTGTAATGCCCAGCGCCCCAAGCGCGAACTGGTGCGCGTCGTGCGCAGCCCCGAGGGGCGAGATCAGTATTGATCTGCGCGGCAAGGCACCCGGGACGTGGCGCGTATCTGTGCCCCTCGGCTGCCTGCCTTGCCAAGGCGCGCAAGGCCAAGCGGCTCGAACGCACATTTGAGGTCCCCATCCCGGACGGTATCTATGACCGCCTGACCGAGGAGATCACCTGTGCGGAGCAAAGTGCAAGGAGGCGGCGAGCCATGAATAACGATCAGCACCCGCTGCCTGGGTGCACTGGGGCTGTGCCGCAAGGCCGGCAAGCTGCTGCACGGGTATGACCGCGTACAGGAAAACGCACTGCGCGGCAAAGTGGCCCTGGTGCTGCTTACCTCGGACGCCAGTGAGCGCACGGTCAGCCATATGAGGACGCCTGCGACGGCATCGTCGCCTGTGAGCAGATGCCCCTGACCAGCGCTGACCTGGCCATGCTTACCCCCAAGCCCGCCGCCGTGTTCGGCGTGACCGACGAACACCTTGCACAGCTGTGCGCAAAATACCTTTGATGAGGAGGATCACACTATATGGATTTTAAATACAAGATCGCTGATGTTGCCAAGGAGTTCGGCATGCCCGCCAAAAAGGTCGTTGAGACCGTTTCCGGCGTGACCGGCGAAGCCTATAAGACCGCCGGCACGTTTGAGGAAAAAGAGCTCAACGTCCTGCTAGAGACCCTGACCCGCGAGAACGCCGAGGACAGCCTCGACGCCTACCTTGCCAGCGGCAAGGAGCCCGCCCCGGCCCCGAAGGCAGAAAAGAAGCCCGAGCCGAAGAAGCAGCCCGCCGCAGCCCAGAAGCCCGCTGCCAAGCCCAAGCCTGCGGAGCAGCCCAAGCCTGCGGAGCAGCCCAAGCCCGCCGCCAAGCAGGAGCCGAAGCCCGAGCAGAAGAAAGACAGCCGCAAGCCCGAGAAGCAGGCGGAAAAGCGCAGCGAGAAGCGCGTCACCCTGCAGGAGCTGGCCGCCGATACCGGCATTAAAGAGCCTGTCAAGACCGAGCAGGTCCAGGTCAACCGCGTGCAGGTCTCCGTTGACAACCCGCACCGTCGACGTGAACGTTGACAAGTTCAACGCCCGCTATGACGACCTGGCCGACAGCCGCAACATGCCCAGCAAGCGCAAGAACCAGCCCACCGGCAAGAATGGAAAAGTTCAACAACCGCAACAACCGCCGCGGCCAGCAGTTTGGCCGCCGCCGTGAGACCGAGGCCGAGCGCCTGCAGCGCATCCAGCTTGAGAAGGCCCGCAACGCGCAGCTGAAGATCTCCATCCCCGACGAGATTACCGTCGGCGAGCTGGCTACCCGCCTGAAGCAGAGCGCCGCCAAGGTCGTGGCCAAATTCATGCAGATGGGCGAGATGCATGCCATCTCTGATGTCGTTGACTTCGACACCGCCGCCCTGATCGCCGAGGAGTTCCACGCCAAGGTCGAGCATGAGGTCCATGTCTCCATCGAGGAGCGCCTGTTTGTGCAGGAGGAGGACAACGCCGCCGATCTGGTCGAGCGCCCGCCCGTTGTTGTCGTTATGGGCCACGTCGACCACGGCAAGACCTCCATTCTGGACGCTATCCGCAAGACCAATGTCACCAAGGGTGAGGCCGGCGGCATCACCCAGGCCATCGGCGCGTACCAGGTCAAGAGCAATGACAGCGTCATCACCTTCCTGGACACCCCGGGCCATGAGGCGTTCACCTCGATGCGTGCCCGCGGCGCGAACATGACCGACATTGCGGTCCTGGTCGTCGCTGCCGATGACGGCATCATGCCCCAGACCATCGAGTCCATCAACCACGCCAAGGCCGCCAACGTCAAGCTGATCGTCGCCATCAACAAGATGGATAAGCCCACCGCCAACCCGGAGCGCGTCAAGGAGCAGCTGACCAAGTACGAGATCGTGCCCGAGGACTGGGGCGGCGACGTCGCCTGCATCCCTGTGTCCGCCGTCACCGGCATGGGCATCAGCGACCTGCTCGAGCGTATCGTTCTCGAGGCCGAGGTCATGGAGCTGAAGGCCAACCCGAGCCGCCGCGGCAAGGGCGCTGTCGTCGAGGCCCGTCTGGACAAGGGCCAGGGCCCCATCGCAACTCTGCTGGTCCAGAACGGCACCCTGCACAAGGGCGACTGCCTGATCGCCGGTACCGCTGTGGGCCGTGTCCGCGCGATGCGCAACGACAAGGGCCAGGAAATCACCGAGGCCGGCCCGTCCACGCCTGTTGAGATCACCGGCTTGACCGAGGTCCCCGAGGCCGGCGAGCTGTTCGAGGCTGTCGAGGACGAGCGCCTCGCCCGTGAGCTGGCTGACAAGCGCACCGCCGAGGCCAAGGAGAAGCAGTTTGCCGCCTACACCAAGGTCACGCTGGATAACCTGTTTGACCAGATGGCTGCCAACGATATGAAGGAACTGCCCATCATCGTCAAAGCGGATGTCCAGGGCTCCGCCGAGGCCGTCAAGCAGAGCCTCGAGAAGATCTCCAACGACGAGGTCCGCGTCCGTGTCATCCATGCGGGTGTCGGTGCCATCTCCAAGTCCGACGTCTCTCTGGCCGATGCGTCCAACGCCATCATCATCGGCTTCAACGTCCGTCCCGACGCCGTCGCCAAGGCTGAGGCCGAGCAGACCGGCGTTGAGATGCGTATGTACCGTGTCATCTACGACGCCATCAACGATGTCTCCGACGCTATGAAGGGCATGCTGGCCCCGAAGGTCCGCGAGGTCGCCCTGGGCGAGGCCCAGGTCCGCCAGGTCTACAAGATCTCCAGCGTCGGCACCGTCGCAGGCTGCCGCGTTACCGACGGCAAGATCACCCGCGACGCCCAGCTGCGTCTGGTCCGTGACGGCATCGTCATCTGCGAGGATTCCATCGCCAGCCTGAAGCGCTTCAAGGATGACGCCAAGGAGGTTGCCGCAGGCTTTGAGTGCGGCATCACCCTGGCCAAGTTCCAGGACATCAAGGAAGGCGACGTCTTTGAGTGCTTCAAGATGGAGGAGTACCGCGATTGATTGCAGAGGTAAAGTAAATGCCAACCAAACCATGGCCGTATGGCCCAGGATATGAAGCGTGAGCTGATCGCCATCATCGGCGAGATGAAGGACCCCCGCGTGACGGGCGGTCTGCTGACCGTGACCCGTCTGGATGTGACCCCCGACCTCGATCAGGCCAAGGTCTACATCAGCGTCATGGGCCGTGAGGGCGGCCCGGAGCCGGTGGTCAAGGCGCTGAACAAGGCGTCCGGCCATGTCCGCACCGAGGTCAGCCGCCGGATGCACATCCGCAAGGCGCCGCGCTTTGTATTCGTCAAAGATGAAGGCGCAGCCTATGCCGCGCACATCAACAAGCTGCTGGGTGAGCTGGACATTGAGCCTGACTCTGACGCAGAGTAAAGCACCCCAGTTAGAAAAGAGGAACCTATGACTCAGAACGTAGATCGCGAGACGGTTGTTTCGCGTCTGCTTGCTGCAGATGACATCCTGATTTTGTGCCATAAAAACCCCGACGGTGACACCATCGGCTCGGGCACGGCGCTCTGCCTGGCGCTTCAGCAGCTGGGCAAAAATGCCGCTGTGCTGTGCAGTGATCCGATCCCTGCCATGTACGACTACATGCCCATCACGGTGTTTGACGGCAGCTTCCGCCCCGCGTTTGTGGTGGCGGTGGATGTTGCGGGCATTCAGCTTTTTGGCGAGCGCAACAACATTCAGGAATACGCCGAGCATGTCAATCTGTGCATCGACCACCACGGCTCGAACAGCGGCTATGCCTATGAGACGCTGGTGGACGCCGGGGCTGCCGCATCTGCCGAGCTGCTGACGACGCTCATCCCCGAGATGGGCGCGAAGATCACGCCGGAAATTGCCTCCTGCCTGTATACGGGTGTGGCAACGGACACCGGCTGCTTCCGGTTCAGCAACACGACGGCGGAGACCCACAAGGCAGCAGCGGCTCTGATCGAGGCCGGAGCCGACGTGGAAAGGCTGAACGAGCGTCTGTTCGAGAGTCGCTCCCACGCGCGGGTCATCGCGGAACGCATGGCTTTAGAAAGCCTGGAGTTTTACTACGATGACCGCTGTGCGCTCATCTGCCTGACCTGGGACCAGATCCAGGCCGCAGGTGTGGCCGGGGCCGAGCTGGAGGATCTGACGAGCCTGCCGCGCTCCATTGAGGGCGTCGAGGTCGGTCTGACCCTGCGCCAGCAGAAGGACGGCAGCTTCAAGATCAGTGTGCGCACCGGGCACGACACCAACGCCTGCAACATTGCGCGGCGTCTGGGCGGCGGCGGGCATCCCCGCGCTGCCGGCTGCGAGATCAGCGGCAACCCGGACAACGCCAAGCACGCGATCCTCGAGGAAGTCAAAAAGGAACTGGACCGCGCCGACGCGGAGAAAGAAGCGCAATAAAGCCTTCCCCAGAGGGGGAAGGTGGCCGCGCGAAGCAAGGCCGGATGAGGGGCGAACCTGCCCGCAACAACCCGTAAACGGTCTGCAATGGCAGACTTGCCCCTCATCAGTCACCTTCGGTGACAGCTTCCTCCCCTAGGGGGAAGCATTTTAAAACCTGACAACAGAAAAGGAACCCTGCTATGCAAACGCCAAACGGCATTCTGCCCGTCGATAAGCCCGCAGGCTGGACCAGCTTTGATGTGCTGGCCAAGCTGCGCGGCGCACTGGGTACACGCAAGCTGGGACACTCGGGCACACTGGACCCTATGGCCACCGGTGTGCTCGCGGTGTTTATCGGCAAGGCGACCTCCGCCGCTGACCGCCAGCTTGACCACGATAAAACCTACGAAGCTACGCTGCGTCTGGGTCTGCGCACCGACACCGGCGACGTGACCGGCACGACGCTGGAAACTGCCCCTGTCACGGTGGGGGAGGCCGAGCTGCGCGCCGTGCTGCCGCAGTTCCGCGGGGACCGTATGCAGCTGCCGCCGATGTACAGCGCGGTGAAGATCAACGGCCAACCGCTGTATAAGGCGGCCCGCAAGGGCCAGACCGTTGAGCGCACGCCCCGCCCCATCACGATCTATGACATCGAATACCTCGGCAGCCCCGCGCCCGACGAATACACCGTCCGCGTCGCCTGCTCCAAGGGCACCTACATCCGTGTGCTGGCCGAGGAGATCGGCGACGCCCTCGGCGTGCCCGCCACGCTGTCCGCCCTGCGCCGCACGCAGGCCGGTGTGTTCAGTCTGGCCCAGTGCCACACGCTGCCGGAAATTTTAGCCGCCGCCGAGAGCGGAGAACTCGAAACCAACGGCTGGGTACTGCCGATCGAGTCAGTCTTTGCGCCGCTGCCCGCCCTGCACGTCAACAGCGGCGTCAAGGCGCACCTGCTCAACGGCTGCCCGACGAGCCATTACGCTGCCGCCGATGGCCGCTACCGCACCTACGATGAGACCGGCGCGTTTCTGGGGCTGGCCAACGTCGAGGGCGGCGTGCTCAAGGTCGTAAAAACTATTTTGCGAAAGGGGCTGACTGCCCAATGCAAATTTATCAAAGTCTGACGCCCATCCACGCCCCGCAGGGCAGTGCTGTGGCGCTCGGCTATTTTGACGGCGTCCACTGCGGCCACCGCGCCGTGCTGGGGGCAGCCGTCGAATGCGCCCGGGCCGGCGGCCTGACCGCTGCAGCCTTCACGTTTGAGCTGCCCGCCAGCAGTACGCTGAAGGGCGGGCGCATCCTCTCGCTGCTGCAGAAGCACGTCCGCGTTGCAAGCTTAGGCATCGAGGAATACCAGGAGGCACCGTTTGACGAGTTCCGTGCGCTGACGCCGGAAGATTTTGTGCAAAAGGTGCTGGTGGACTGCTTTAACGCAAAGCAGCTGTTCTGCGGCGACAACTTTACGTTTGGAGCCCGCGCCGCCGGTAACGTGGAGCGTCTGCGGGAGCTCTGCGCGCCCCTCGGCATCGGCGTGCATATCGTGCCGATGGCGCAGTACGGCGGGCAGACCGTCTCGTCGACCCGCATCCGCGCTGCGCTGGAGGAGGGCCGTCTCGACGACGCCAACGCCATGCTCGGCACACCCTACGCAATCGACTGGCCCGTTGTCCACGGCAAGGGCATCGGCAGCGGAAAGCTCGGCACGCCGACGCTGAACCAGAACTACCCCGCCGCGGCCCTGCAGCCCTGCGCGGGCGTCTACCTGACCCGCATTTATCTGGACGGCCAGTGGCGGCCCGCAGCCACTGGCATCGGCAAGCGCCCCACGGTGGACAGCAGTGAAAACGCCGCTGTGACCTGCGAGACGTTTGTGCCGGACTTCTCCGGCAATGTCTACGGTCAGCAGCCGGTGTTGGAATTTCACAAATATTTCTGCCCGGTGCGCAAGTTCAATTCGATGGACGAGCTGGCCGCGCTGATCCACCACGCCGCCGACGAGAGCAAGGCGTATTTTGCGGCCCTGAGCGGCGCAAAATAATTGCGGAAATGCCGCAAATGCTCTTGTATTCCGCAAAATGTTGTGGTATACTAATTCTTGTTACCGCGGCCCGGTATGGGCGTATGCCTCAATGGTTCCAACTACCCCTTACTGCGCCGACGGCCAATACATTTTTATGAAAGAGGTATATACCCATGAGCCAGAAATCCGCTATCGATAAGCAGCCCATCATCGCCAAGGCAGCCATCCACGAGGGTGACACCGGTTCTCCGGAGGTCCAGGTTGCTCTGCTGACCGCTCGTATCAACCACCTGACCGAGCACCTCAAGACCAACAAGCATGACAACCACAGCCGCCGCGGCCTGTTCAAGATGGTCGGCCGCCGCCGTAATCTGCTGGCCTATCTGCAGAAGAAGGACATCAACCGTTACCGTGCCCTGATCGCTGAGCTGGGTCTGCGTAAGTAATTTTCGCAAAAACGGGCAGGGTGCATTTGCACTCTGCCCGAGTTTTTTATATATGTGTGCTGCCGACCCCCCTACAACGCGGCGCATCACAAAAATCCACTGCACCTGTATTTTACAGCCGCCCCCGCCGCGTTTTGTGCAGTAAATCGAGCACCCAAGCAACAGGCTTGGCTGCTGGCTTTATTGTACAGAACCGGGGCAGGGAAGCGCTGAAAGTAAAAATCTACCAAAGAAGGAGAATCCCTATGGCTTACGAATTCGCATCCAGACTGGAAACCTTCCCCAACTACCGCAAGTTCGAGACGACCTTTGCGGGCCGCCCGTTTGTGGTCGAGACCGGCAAAATGTGCGGTCTGTCCAACGGCAGCGCCATGATCCGCTACGGCGAGACCTGCGTGCTCTGCAACGTCACGATGAGCGACAAGCCCCGCGACGGCGTCGATTTCTTCCCCCTGAGCGTCGAGTTTGAGGAGAAGCTCTACGCCGCAGGCCGCATCCCCGGCAGCTTCATGCGCCGTGAGGGCCGCCCCGGCGAGCACGCCATCCTGTCCTCCCGCGTTGTGGACCGCCCCATCCGCCCGCTGTTCCCCAAGGATATGCGCAACGATGTCTGCGTGACCATGACCGTCATGAGCCAGGACCCCGACTGCTCTGCCGAAATTTCCGGCATGAACGGTGCGTCCCTGGCCATCGCCATGTCTGATATTCCCTGGAACGGCCCTATTGCCGGTGTGTTTGTCGGTCTGGTGGACGGCGAGATCGTGCTGAACCCCACGAAGGAGCAGCGCGAGCACAGCGACCTCTCCCTGACGCTGGCCGCCAGCGAGGAAAAGATCGTCATGATCGAGGCCGGTGCCAACGAGGTCGACGAGGAGACCATGATGAAGGCCATCCGCGCCGGTCACGAGGAGATCCGGAAGATGCTGGCGTTCATCAACAGCATCGTCGCCGAGATCGGCAAGCCGAAAAAAGAGCTTCACCCCCCGTGGAGCTTGACCACGCCCTGCTGGCTGACGTTTACGCCAACCACCTCGAGGACGTTAAGGCCGCGATGAACACCGACGACAAGAACGTCCGCGACGCCGCGATGCTGCCCATTATGGATGCCATCGCCGCCGAGCACCCCAGAGCTGACCGCCGCCGACCTCGACCTCATCAGCTACAAGCTGCAGAAGAAGGTCGTCCGCACCTGGCTGCTGGAGGACGGCAAGCGCGTCGATGGCCGCGGCATCAACGAGATTCGCCCGCTGGCCGCCGAGGTCGGTCTGCTGCCCCGTGTGCACGGCTCCGGCATGTTCACCCGCGGCCAGACCCAGGTCCTGACCATCTGCACCCTTGGCTCCACCAAGGACGCCCAGCTCATGGACGACCTGTCTGATACGCCGTACAAGCGCTACATCCACCACTACAACTTCCCGCCGTACTCCGTCGGCGAGGCCCGCGCACCCCGCAGCCCCGGCCGCCGCGAGATCGGCCACGGCAACCTGGCCGAGCGCGCGCTGATTCCCGTCCTGCCCGATCAGGCCGAGTTCCCGTATACCATCCGCTGCGTCTCCGAGGTCCTGTCCTCCAACGGCTCCACCTCCCAGGCGTCCATCTGCGGCTCCACGCTGGCTCTGATGGATGCCGGTGTGCCCATCAAGGCACCCGTTGCCGGTATTTCCTGCGGCCTTATCACCGATGGTGACCCGCTGCACGGCGGCCGCTGGATGACGATGCTGGACATTCAGGGTGTCGAGGACTTCCACGGCGACATGGACTTCAAGGGTCGGCGGCACCCGCCGCGGCATCACCGCCATCCAGATGGACATCAAGATCGACGGCCTGACCTACGACATCGTTGAGGAAGCCCTCGAAAGTGCCGCAAGGGCCGTCTGTACATCCTCGATGAGATCATCAAGCCCGTCATCGCCGAGCCGCGCGCCGAGCTGTCCAAGTATGCGCCCAAGATGTTCAGCATGATGATCCCTGTCGACAAGATCAAAGACGTCATCGGCAAGGGCGGCAAGGTCATTCAGGAGATGTGCGCGAACTTCAACTGCAAGATCGACATTGAGGAGGACGGCCACGTCTTTATCTCCGCTGTCGATCAGGACGACGCGAAGCGCGCCATTGCGACCATCAAGACGATTGTCGAGGACCCCGAGATCGGTGCCATCTACAAGGGCCGCGTGACCCGCCTGATGAACTTCGGTGCGTTTGTTGAGATCGCCCCCAGGCAAGGAGGGGCTGGTCCACATTTCCAAGCTGGACGATCACCGCGTTGAGCATGTCGAGGATGTCGTTGCCGTCGGCGATCCCATCTTTGTCATGGTGACCGACATCGACCAGCAGGGCCGCATCAACCTGTCCCGCAAGGACGCCATCGCCGCCATCGCCAAGAAGCGCGCCGAGGCCGCCCAGCAGTAAGTT
>ENA-OQES01000949-OQES01000949.1-human-gut-metagenome-genome-assembly--contig:-NODE-949-length-11541-cov-3.811372_pt1 | contig 11541 bp, 14 predicted proteins | sample MGYA00242798_ERZ504641 | MGnify/ENA primary metagenome ERZ504641 (study PRJEB26092, sample SAMD00036327) | human gut metagenome | host: Homo sapiens | study: EMG produced TPA metagenomics assembly of... | reverse complement strand
TTTTTTCTTATAGTTTATACCAGAACCTATATCACTAATTATTTTCAAATGGTTTGCCCTGTGCAGTAAGATACAATTTCATATTCTCTATTTGTCGTTCCAGATCATCCTTTTTGTTTATTACTTGAAACTCTGCAATAACCTATTACAATTCTATCTAAAATTAGGTTTTACATTCATAACTTGATTTAATTGCTCATGCGAATAATATCTATATCCATTACTGGAAGTATGATGTGGATGAAGTTTACCCATTTTTATCCCAATTCCTTAATGTTTGAGCCGATACACCTAATACTTTTTGGAAAATTTATTGATAGAATAATATTTACTCATAAACAAATCCTCCATATAATATTTATAATTTATTCTACCAATAAAAATTATAAAATCCAACACATATTTATAACTTTTTTATAAGATTATTTTAACAGTTAAACACCTCCTTGTCATATCTTTATATTTCCCTCATTCTCCAACAGACAAAATGTCTCATAGCCTCCCGGCTCCCCTCATTCTTATGACAGGCTGCACTCACCTCCATGACCATGCAGAAGTCTCATTATCATATCCTTGTTCGCTCCCTGTGCTCTTCGTGGTATCATAAAAGAACCTCAATCCTATTGTTCATGGCATAAAATTCATTGCCCGCAGATCATGGCGGAATATGTCCTCCCGGACTGTGCCGGAAAATGGTCTTATTCAATTGTCAGTTTCCCTTGGATTCATCATCATTCGATCATCATATGTCGTGAATGGATTTGTCAGATCTGATCGATCTCCTCTTAGATTTATCTTGTTGATATGTTTTTCAGAATTATCTGATATTGTATTCTCTTCCATTTATTCCCTATCTTGGTTTATCATAACATTTTTGCATAAAAAATGACCATTTCTCATGGTTGCTTTTTTTTATGATTCATTAGATTCCAAGAATCTTCTTCACTTCGTCTTCCATTGCTGCTGTCTCACATACCGTATCATGAAGAACTGGTGCAGTTCTGATCTCTTCGATCGCTTTTGGAATTGCTGTCTTAGATACTTTGTTAAGTTCATCAACTAATTCAAAGTCATCTTCTGCATCATATGCTGGATCAATCGCATCCATAACACTTCTTGTGAATTTGTATGGACTTGCTGTAGAAGCGATCACTGTTGGAGTCTTGTCATCTCCTGTCGCTGCTTTATATTTGTCATATGCAACTGCTGCGACTGCTGTATGTGTATCCATCACATATCCTTCTTTGTCATAGACTTCTTTAATCTTCACTGCTGTTTCTTCTTCACTTCCGAAAGCTCCAAAGAACTCAGATAATTCTGCTTTCATGGCATCTGTGATCACATATTCACCGTCTTTTGTCAATGCTGCCATAAATTTGGCACACTGTTTTGCATCATTTCCTGCGATTCTATAGATCATACGCTCTAAGTTACTTGAGATCAGAATATCCATAGATGGAGATGTTGTAACATAGAATTCTCTGTTGCGATCGTATTTTCCTGTCTCAAAGAAATCAAATAATACTTTATTCTTATTAGATGCGCAGACAAATTTGCCGATTGGAATACCCATCTGTTTTGCATAATAAGAAGCTAAAATATTACCAAAGTTTCCTGTTGGAACGACTACATTCATAGGTTCTCCGGCCTTTAATGCACCCTGTTTTAATAAATCAGCATAAGCCTTTACATAATATACAACCTGTGGCACTAAACGTCCGATGTTGATTGAGTTTGCAGATGAGAATTGGAATCCGTTGTCATTCATCACTTTCGCTAACTCTTTGTTGGAGAACATCTTCTTAACACCTGTCTGAGCATCATCAAAGTTTCCTTTGATTCCGATCACGTATGTATTGTCACCCTTCTGTGTTACCATCTGATTTTTCCTGAATTGGGCTGACTCCAGACTTTGGATAGAATACGATAATCTTTGTTCCCGGTACATCTGCAAATCCTGCTAAAGCCGCTTTTCCTGTGTCTCCGGATGTTGCTGTTAAGATCACGATCTCATTCTTTACATTATTCTTTCTTGCTGATGTTACAAGTAAATGTGGCAGAATAGATAATGCCATATCTTTAAATGCAATGGTTGCTCCATGGAATAATTCCAGATAATATGCTCCATCTACTTTCTTTGTCACTGCGATCTCTTCTGTATCGAATTTGCTGTCATACGCATTATTAATACATGTCTTTAATTCTTCTTCTGTAAAATCTGTAAGGAATTCTTTCATGACTGCATAAGCAATTTCCTGATAGGACATCTTTGTCAGATCTTCCAATGATACATTTAATTTTGGAATGCTGTCTGGTACAAATAATCCTCCATCGCTTGTTAATCCTTTTAAAATAGCTTCAGAGGCGGTTGCTGTTTCTTCACTATTTCTTGTACTGTGGTATACTAAATTCATATTTCCCTACCTTTTCTTCTATTAAATATACGTGTTTCTGTTGGTTTTTGGATTATATCATATGTTGTTCCTGTCTACAACTGATTTTCATGAACTATATCTTATACAATTACAAATGTCAGCATGAGACGGACACCACTGATCAATGCTTTTTCATCAAAATCAAACTTTCCATGATGGTTTGCAGGGTGGTCGCCGCCACCGATAAATGCAAAACATCCATCCATTTCTTCCAGATAATTTGCAAAATCTTCTCCTAACATCATTGCTTCAACATGGGTAAACTCTGACGTATCAAAGACTTCCCCTGCTTTCTCCATGACATCTTCTACAACACCCGGATCATTGATCAGTGCCCCATGGCTTGATTGTTGAAAATCAACCGAAACATCTACTCCATACATCTGTTCATGGGCTTTCGCGATCTCTTTGACTCTGCGCTCGATCATCTCCTGAGCTTGTCTGGAAAATGTTCTTGCAGTCCCTTCGATCTTTGCTTCCCCTGCGATCACATTTCTCGCTGTCCCGGCTTCGACCTTTCCGATCGTTAAAACTGCTGGATCTAATGGATTTAAATTCCTGCTGATGATGCTCTGAAAATTCATAACCATGGAAGATACTGCCACTGCAGTATCAATCCCTTCATGTGGTTTCCCTGCATGTCCTGATCTTCCGTATAAATGAACTGCCAGCCAGTTTGTCGCCGCCATTCTTGGGCCTGCTTCCAGTGAAATCTTGCCAGACGGTATACCGTTAAAAATATGGACTCCATAAATGCGTTTCACACTGTCCAAAACTCCTGTCTTCAACATGAATCTGGCTCCTTCTGCGGTTTCTTCCGCAGGCTGAAATACAAGATATACTCTGCGGTCAAGTTCTGATTCATGTTTCTTCAATATCTTTGCTGTCGCAAGTAAGATTGCTGTGTGTCCATCATGTCCACATGCATGCATACATCCGTGATTCAAAGATGCAAAATCAAGTCCTGTCTCTTCCTGTACTTCCAGTGCGTCCATGTCTGCCCTTAATGCGATCGTTTCTTTCTTACCATTGCCAACAACTGCAATGATTCCTGATGGATCAAAAATCTTATAAGAAATCTCCCATTCTTCCAGATGTTCTCTGATATATTCCATCGTCATCGTTTCATGAAATGCTATCTCAGGACAACGGTGCAGTGCTCTTCGAAATTCGACCACTTCTTCCTGTATCGCATATGCTTCTTCATTTATATCCATATTGATTCCTTTCTTTGTTTCCTTACCTTCCTGTGATCTTCATGATCAAAGCTACGATCACACCGATAATGATCACGGGGCCTAACACAACCATCATTGCACTAAATACATGAAATAGTAAATAAATGATAAAAATAAATATGATCACTGACAGAAGACATCCAAGTTTGAACTTTGTAGAATTCATCGTAAAAATATGTGTGTTACCACCAAACATATCTTCTGGTGTTCCTTCATCCTGTTCCTCTTCGTAATACTCTGTCTGTACATGGTCATCATCCTCACCTTTGGCATCAATGATCGATCTGGCGATCAGTCTCGGACTTCCTAATTCATTCAATACATCCTGTTCGTTCTTTCCATTTCGGATCTGCTCATTGATATAATCCTCATAGTAATTCATGTTCTCCTGAATCACTGCCTGTGATACCATTCCCTCTAAGGAAGATCTTAATTCCTCCATAAATTGTCTTTTTGTCATATATCATTCTCCATCTTTATTGTAGAAAATCTCTGATTCCTTTAATACATGGCAGACACCATCTTCAATCTCGATCGTTGTCACACCACAGTTTTCCTGTCTTGGCGCATGCCAGTATTCCTTAATCTCTCTCTGATAAATATATGTAAGTAAGCTGTGGATCCATGCTCCATGAGAAAATACTGCTATATGTTGATATTTTTTCCTCATTTGGCAAGATCATATCATTGAAAAAACTCAGATGATCTTGCGATCACCTCTTCGTGTGTCTCACATCCTTCAATTTTTTTCAAATTCTTCTGGCGCATCAAAGAATTTGAGAAATGGATCCTGTCTTTCTCTCAATTCCTTTAACGTTGCACCTTCAAACGATCCAAAACACGCTTCTTGAACCCGTTTATCTTCATATAGCGGAATATTCCTGCCTCCAAGAATGATCTCTGCTGTTTCCTTCGCACGTTTCAACGGACTGGTATATGCGATATCAAATGGAATATGTCTAAGACCTTCTCGCGTAATAAATGCCAATTCTCTTCCATATTCATTCAATTCGATGTCTGAACTTCCCTGAATCTTAAATTCCTTGTTCCAATCTGTTTCTCCATGTCTGATCAAATATAATTTCAAACCAAGCACCTCCAATTTACCAATAGCATACCTTAATTTTTTAAATCGAGTCCAGTCTTTACTTCCTTGTGCAAATTTTTTGTAAAAATGTGTAAAAAACTATGGAATTTTTAACGAACTTTGCTATACTAAAGATATACATATAAACTAAAATTTTAGGAGAGAAAATTATGAACATTCATGTTGGAGACGAAATCGAATTAACAGAAGAAGTAGTTCCAGAAAACACTGCTGAGAAATGGGGAAGCGGAAGCCTTCCTGTTTATGCCACACCTGCCATGATCTCTTTGATCGAGCAGTCTGCAGTTAATCTACTAGCTGGAAAACTTGAGGAAGGACAGACTACTGTTGGAACAAATTTAAACATTGCGCATGTTTCCGCAACACCAGTTGGTGGAACGATCAAATGTCATTGTTCCTTAACAGAGATCGACCGCAAACGTCTGGTATTCCATGTAGAAGTAACTGATAACAAAGGGCGTGTTGGAATCGGTACTCACGAAAGATTCATCGTTGCCAGTGAACCTTTTATGGAAAAAGCAGCTTAAAAAATTAGAAGATTAATTTTTAACTCTGTGTACGCAAAAGGTGCCGGAATTCTTATTCCGACACCTTTTTCTTATCTGTTTGTTCCCTTTAAGATTGGGGAAATCTTCTTGTAGATAAAGAATGTGATCACAACACTGCACATTCCTTTGATAAATGTAAATGGCATATTAAACCAGATCAATGCATCCCATAATGTCTTTACATTCTTGTTGATCGCCTGATATGCTCCAAGAATTGCCTGCATTGGCATGAAGTTTGTGTATACTGGATATACAACAAAGTAGTTTGAAAATACACTGACTACTGACATCAGGACTGCTCCTGCTAATGCTCCGATCATTGCACTCTTCTGTGTTTTCTTTCTCTTATAAATAAGTCCTGCTGGTAATACAAAACATACACCTAAGATAAAGTTAGATAGTTCTCCAACTCCACCTGTCTGTGTATGAAGAAGGTTGATCGCATTCTTGATAAAACATACTGCAATTCCAGATACCGGTCCCATCGCATATGCTGCTAGTAATGCTGGAAGTTCGGAAAAGTCAAACTTGATAAATGGTGGTATCAACATTGGAATTGGAAATTCCAAAAACATCAGCACAGTTGCTAATGCTCCTAACATACCTGTCACTGCGATCGTTCTGATATTGAACTTCGTTCTCTTCATTGTCATTGTGTCTCCTGCCATGATAATTCTCCCTTTCTGATTTAAAATCTTAGATTTATAGGGTCTCCCTATAAATTAAAAAATCCTGTCCATTTATCTACATAAACGACAGGGCTTCTGACTTGATCACATATCTTCTATCTGCATAACATCTTAAGATATGTCATCCAACTACTTCTTTCATCCAGACTATACTGTTGGTTCAGGATTCTAACCTGATCGGCCAAACGCTCGCGGACTTACCTCTCTTGGAGTATCACCGCCAGTCGAGAATTGATACTTTCGTATCTCACTCTGCCCTGAAGTTGGAGAATCAATCTTCTCTACTTCAATATTCAATTACCAGAAAATGAAAGTGTTTCCTGTTTATAAATTTTATTATAATAACTCCTGTCTGTTTTGTAAAGTCCCATTTCACATTTCCTTATCTTTACACAAAGATTATTATTTGTTAAAATATACACAAGCAAATTTGCTTTATTGTATGAATTGTTAAGGAGAAAACAACTATGGGAATGCACAAAATCGCTAAAATGCCTTCTCCAGAGGAACTAAAAGAAGAGATGCCTCTGAGTGAAGAAGCAAAACAAATCAAAGCTGCAAGAGACAAAGAAATCCGTGATGTATTCACAGGCGCATCTGATAAATTCTTAGTTATCATCGGGCCATGTTCTGCAGATAATGAAACTGCTGTTATGGATTATCTCGGACGTTTGGCAAGAGTTCAGAAAGATCTTGCTGATAAGTTACTGATCATCCCTCGTATTTATACAAACAAACCTCGTACCACAGGTGACGGATACAAAGGTATGGTTCATCAGCCAGACCCTGAGAAAGCACCAGATATGGCTAGTGGACTTCGTTCTGTCCGCAAACTTCATATGGAAGCATTAGAAGAATTCCATATGCCTGCTGCAGACGAAATGCTTTATCCAGGAAACTGGCCATATATGGAAGATCTTTTATCTTATGTTGCCGTTGGAGCTCGTTCTGTAGAGAACCAGCAGCATCGTTTAACAGTTAGTGGATTTGATATTCCTGCCGGAATGAAGAACCCAACTGGTGGTGACTTAACTGTTATGATGAACTCTATCACAGCTGGACAGCACCAGCATGATTTCATTGCAAATGGATATGAAGTCAAGACAGATGGTAACCCTCTGACACATGCCATCTTACGTGGATCTGTCAACCGTCATGGAAACAATATTCCAAACTACCATTATGAAGATCTGACTCGTGTTGCTTATATGTACGAGAAATTCCAGTTAAAGAACCCTGCTGTTATCGTTGATGCAAACCACTCTAACTCTGGGAAACAATGGGATCAGCAGCCTCGTATCGTACAGGAAGTTCTTCACAGCAGAAGTTTCTTACCTGAGATCAAATCTCTTGTTAAGGGTATCATGATTGAAAGTTATATCGAAGATGGCAACCAGTCCATCGGTAACGGTGTATATGGACAGTCTATCACTGATCCTTGTCTTGGATGGGACAAATCTGCTGCTCTGCTTTACCGCATGGCAGATTATATATAGAAACGTATAAGATCCTAGATATATCACTTCCAAAGGTTCAGGATTCCTGACATGATCGACGGATTGATGAAACTTTCCAGGATGCATCCCAGTATTATAAATGTTATTTCAAACCAAATACTGAAACGAAATAAGAAGGAATGTCTCTGTTCATAGAGCATTTCTTCTTTTTTTGGGCATAAAAGTTTCGCTTGATCAGCAGCAGCAAGGTGATCACATAACAGATAAAATGTGGAAATAAACTCATAAATACAAGAACCAGTCCTTTGATGCCCATTTGCACGATCTGCAAAGATAACATTGATCCAAAGAAAAATGCCATACAAAATGCAAACTGTATAAAAAAATTCCAAGGTTGCAAAAGATATGCCCCCAGATAAATAAATGCATATTGTTTTCCCCTTTTAAACAAAATATAAAAAAACAGACTGATACTTGCTTTATATAGATCCGTATTATTTAAAACCAGTGATCTTACGGTACCTCCATATGCGAGATAATCCTGGTATACAAAATTCGTAAATACACTCCCAAAGATTAACCCAATGATGATCCATAATCCTGAAAAGAATTTCTCTTTTTCCACAATTTTTTCCTCCTGTCATATCTTATGCAGTGCCTGTCTTTTATATTCTGTTTTCCTGATCTTGTCTTTTATTTCTCCATGTTCAGATATCCAAGAACTCCTGAAATTGTTTTTGCATCAATGATCTTTCCAGAAAATGATCATATCTTTGATCTCATCGATTGTATATTCTTCTACATCGATAAATTCATCCTCATCCAAATGCTGTTTAGACAGCTTTAGATCAGTTGCAACATAAATCGGAATCTTTTCATCACAAAAACCAATGGCTGTGATCACGGTCATTAGGTGGGTCATTTTTCCAGCAATAAAACCTGTTTCTTCTTCAATCTCTCTTGTGACACACTCCAGAGGTGTTTCCCCAGGTTCAATTCCACCTGCCGGGATTTCCAGTGTTTCCTGATCAAGAGCATTACGGTATTGTCTTACAAGTAAGATCGTTCCTTTATCTGTAACAGGAACAACAGCTGCTGCCCCTTTATGTTTGACCAGATCCCATGTGACAACTTTGCCGCTTGGAAGTTTTACAATATCCTCATAAAATCCAACAACTTTTCCCTGATGTATCAGATGTTGTTCTAGTTTCTCGTATCCTTTCATAAAAAATCTCCTTTATTTATACTTTTGACACTCACGTTATAAATTGGAAAAAGCGATAGATTTCTCTATCGCTTCTTGTTATTTCGCATAGTCAACAACTCGTGACTCTCTGATCACATTGACCTTGATCTGTCCTGGATAATCCAGATTCTCTTCGATCTGGTTTGAGATATCTCTCGCCAGTAAGATCATATCATCGTCACTGATTTGTTCAGGAACTACCATAACTCGAATTTCTCGACCTGCCTGAATTGCAAAAGTTTTATCAACACCCTGGAAGGAGTCTGCGATCTCTTCCAGCTGTTTTAATCTTGTTGTATAACTTTCCAGTGTCTCGCTTCTTGCACCTGGACGTGCTGCTGAGATTGCATCAGCTGCCTGTACCAGACATGCGATCAATGATTCTGGCTCTTCATCCCCATGATGAGATGCCACTGCATTGATGACAATTGGATTCTCCTTATACTTCTTACACAGATTCACACCAAGTTCTACGTGAGAACCTTCTACTTCGTGGTCGATGGATTTACCAATGTCATGAAGCAGACCTGCTCTCTTGGCCATTCTCACATCGACACCGATCTCTGCTGCTAAAAGTCCGGATAACTGAGCAACTTCCATGGAATGCTTTAACGCATTCTGTCCATAGCTTGTACGGAACTTCATTCTTCCAAGAAGTCTGACAAGTTCTGGATGGATTCCATGAACCCCAAGTTCTAATGTTGCTGCTTCCCCTTCTTCGCGCATCATAGTTTCGACTTCTTTTGTAGCTTTCTCAACCATCTCCTCGATGCGTGCCGGATGGATTCTTCCATCCACGATCAATTTCTCTAAAGCGATTCTTGCGATCTCGCGTCGAACCGGATTAAAGCTTGACAGTACAACAGCTTCCGGTGTATCATCGATGATCAATTCAACTCCCGTAGCGTTCTCAATGGAACGGATATTACGTCCTTCACGACCGATGATCCTTCCTTTCATCTCATCGTTTGGAAGCTGTACCAGCGAAATCGTTGTCTCTGCCACATGATCAACTGCACACTTCTGAATTGCAGTTACCACATATTCCTTGGCTTTCTTTCGGGCATCTTCTTTCGCTCTTGTCTCCATTTCTTTGACATACATTGCTGTCTCGTGTTTCACATCTTCTTTTACTGCTGATAATAATTGCTCTTTTGCCTGATCAGAGGTCAACCCAGAAATTCTTTCCAGTTCCTGTAGATGTTTTGCCTGCAGTTCCTGCAACTGAGCTTTCTCTGTATCGATGTTCTTTTCTTTGGCTGTTAATGACTGTTCTTTGCGTTCCAGCACGGTTGCTTTCTTCTCGACAGTCTCTTCCTTAGAAAGAACTCTCTGCTCATACTTCTGCAGTTCTGCCTGCGTTCTTTTGTCTCTTTTCGAAGTCATGTCTCGCTTTTGATAGTTTCTTCTTTTACTTCCAAAGAAGCTTCACGTTTCTTCGCATCTGCTGCTTTGATTGCTTCATCTATAATCTCTCTTGCTTTATCTTCTGCATTCCCGATCGTAATTTCCATTGCCTTCTTGCTTCTTGTATTCGCTACATAGGCAGATACCGGAACTGCGATAACCAGAGTTGCGATAATGGCTATAATAATACCAACCACAGGTTTCCTCCTTATTCAATTTTTTTGGTGTATTCACACTCATTTAATTTTATATGTTTTTAACATAAAATGTCAAGGAATGGGATACCTCTTCTGTTCGAATTATCATTGCTGTTTTTCCTTGGATCGTAAGTCCCCCATCCAAAATTCAACGGAATCTCCTGTGATCAGATCAATCCCGCATCCTGCCTGAGCATCAAAATGTGCTGTAAATTCTCCATCACCACAGTTCATTGCAAAAATTGATGCGGTCTTCATTCGTTCTTCTCTGGAATACAAGAACATCTGGTGCGATCGCTAATTGTAAGTAATCACCGTATTTTAAAGCTGGTGATCCAGCTCTTACTTTGCCAATTGTGCGATATAGTTTGTTAATTCATTTTCTACTAAATCTTCTTTATGGATTCTTGGACGTAGGCTGTCATCACTTCCCTGTTCTTTCTTCCTTCCATTCCCATTCACTTCCATAGTAAACACCCGGAACTCCTGGCATCGCAAATTCCATTGCATAGATCAATGGTAAATGCTCTTTATCCTCTAACTGACTTGCGATTCTCTCCACATCATGGTTATCTACAAAATTATATAATGGAAGTCCTTTGTACACGTCATTCTTCTGGTCCAAACTGACGGTTTAGGGAATATCCGATCTCATGCATATTGTGTGTATTGAAACTTGAATACAAACCTTTATAACATTCATAATTTGTCACAGAATCCAACAGCTCTGGATTCACAAGCTGTGTGTAATCACCATGAAGCATTTCTCCGATCATCAAAAATTCTGGTTTCTTGCTGTGAACAAAGTCAACCAACACTTTCATGAAATTGCGGTTTAACATATAAGCAACATCCAGTCTTAATCCATCAATCCCTAATTTATCGATCCATATTCCGACAGATTCTAATAAATAATTTCTAACCTGTTCGTTGTCAAGATTTAATTTGACCAGTTCAAAATGTCCTTCCCATCCTTCGTACCAGAATCCATCATCATAGCAGCTATTCCCCTATCAAAATTTAAGTATAGAACCAATCTTTATATGGAGAATCCCATTTCTTTTCTTTCACATCTTCAAATGCAAAGAACTCTCTTCCGACATGATTAAATACCCCCGGTCTAAGATCACCTGGATTCCTTCTTCATGCATGGCATCACACATCTTTTTAAAATGTCTTCATTGGTTCCAAGTCTCTCATCGATCTTCTGATAATC
>ENA-OQES01000947-OQES01000947.1-human-gut-metagenome-genome-assembly--contig:-NODE-947-length-11552-cov-3.571904_pt1 | contig 11552 bp, 16 predicted proteins | sample MGYA00242798_ERZ504641 | MGnify/ENA primary metagenome ERZ504641 (study PRJEB26092, sample SAMD00036327) | human gut metagenome | host: Homo sapiens | study: EMG produced TPA metagenomics assembly of... | reverse complement strand
ATTTAATTCACGTTTCAATTCTTCCTCTGACGGCAGATAGGTGAAATATTTCGATGCAAATATCTGGTGATTATCTTCAGGAATCGTATATTTTACAATAGAATCTCCCTTATCTGCACAAAGTACAATCCCAATAGGCTGCGTGTCTCCTTCATTCATCATTTCACGAGTATAGTAATTCACATACATCTGCATTTGTCCTAGATCCTGATGGGTCAGTTTCCCCAATTTTCAAGTCAATGAGAACGAAACATTTTAAAATATAGTTGTAAAATACCAGATCAATAAAAAAGGTCCTGTCCATCCAATGTAAACCCTTTTTGCTAGGCGTGCTACAAACGAAAAATCCTCTTCCAAAGTTCCAAAATGGAAATGTTGAAGATGATCAATCAATGCCTGTTCCAAATCTCCTTCATATACATGTGTGTCAGGCTGAATCTGAAGAAATTCCATAACATAAGGATCTTTCACTATTTTCTCATATTCTGGTTTTGGCTCTGTTGTTTGAATTTCATTTGCAACCGCTATCTTATCCCAGCTTGCTAAAATACGCTGATAATACATCGTATTGATCTGCCGTTCCAGTTGACGAACACTCCATGCTGCTTTTGCACATTCTTCCATATAAAATCTTCTTGCCTGTTCATCATTTATACGCATCAAGACACGATAATGTGACCAGCTCAATTCAGGACACAGTGTGTCTCGAATTGGAAAAGTGCAATAAAACTGCCTCATCTTACGAAGATTCGATTTATCAAAACCTTTTCCGAACTCTGCGGTCAGCTGCTCAGAAAGATATTCCAATAATTTCTTTCCGTATTCTGCGCGATCATTTTCTCCACATGCTTTAAAAATCTGTTCTCCAATTTCCTAATAAGTTGTTACCATAGCAGAATTTACCGCTGTGCTTAAGCGATGTTGTGCAGACACAATAGAATTACGAATATAATGATAAGTCTGTTCTGCATTTTGATTTTTTTGTAAATTATAATCCATGCTCTTTACTCCTCTGAATTTCTAAAATAGAACTTACTGTTCTTCTATTGATTCAATATTTTCAATTCGCATCAGCTTAACTACCTGCTTATCTTTTTTCTCTGTATAACAAATTTTTATCCATTCATCATCTGCGTCTATTATCTTGCAGGATAATTCAGATTTTTCCTGCAAAACTAAAAATGAACTCTGATCTGATAATACATTGTTTTCCTACAAGATCATTAATCAGCTTTGACATATATGCCACTCCTCTCTGCTTTTTCTCCAATCGTTTTACTTTCGTTTCTAAACGCTTTACTTTTCCCGGATACGCCGAATAACAAAGTAACAGCAACAATGCTACAATTCCGAACCATTCCATATTATTCTCCTTAGCAAACTTAACGCTAGCATGTCTGTTTCTTAAAATATCTTTTGCCATTCAAATCATATCACACTATCAGACATATTTCCATTTCGATTTACTCAGTCAAGTCACTTCGCTCAGCTACATTTCCTGTCGGCTTGCTTCTGTAACTAGTACAGCGTTTCACAAATAACTGTCTCATTCACGCAGAATGCGGATTCGAGTGTTCAGCTGAAAAAACGTAGGCGTAGCGGGCTACGTCGAGGCTTTTTCAACTGAGCAATCGGATTCGCAGGCAAGTGTATGAGGCAGTTATTTTGAAAACGCTGTACTAACATCCGGTTATTAAGAAGTCTCTTCAAACTTACTACACCAGTAACATGAAGTAGTAATATAAAAAGCTTTCGGATTTTTTCATTTGAACCGAAAGCTTTTTATTTCATCATCTTCTATTATATCTATCTTCTTGTCTAACCGGCACTCTGACCGGTACTGGTTCTGGCATCAGTCCCGGGATCAGACGATTCATAAAATCTTTGATCTTCTTCCCTGCTTTTGTATTGATCCATCTATAATATTGTTCTATTGTCATACTGTTCTACCTCCTATTCAGGTCTCCTATCATAAGTAAAGGATCTGCATTTCTGCTATATATACCTATGCCATATTATTCTTTTCTGACATGGCTGTATTTTATCAGATGATTTTCTTTTTGTCAGTGCATTTACCGCTTATTTTAGAATTGTTTATACTTCTTTTATGAAGTTTTGAACACATTTATCTTTGTCATCATTTGACATAAGAGCAATCTGATTTTATAGAATTTTCATTTCCCCACATTTGCCACATTCTCCCAGATATGTTATGATTGTAACTGTTCTATTGTGATTCGCTTTTTGCATCGGTTATGATACTGATTAACACAGACAAGATATCTTTCAGAATAAGAACAAGAATATCAGAAATGGGGAGTTTATATGTTATCTACATCGAAAGAACCTGCTGCAAAGGAGACGGACTCTACTGCGAAAGAACTTTTCCAATGGCTGATCGCCATTTTAGCAGCTGTTGCTATTGCTTTATTTGTTGATAATTTTCTAATCGTCAATGCACAGATTCCCTCCGGTTCAATGGAAAACACCATCATGACCGGAGATCGTGTGGTTGGTAACCGGCTTTCTTATTTAACCAAGGATCCTGAGCGTTATGATGTAATCATTTTTTAAGTATCCTGATGATGAAAGCCAGCTTTTTATCAAGCGTATCATCGGACTGCCTGGTGAAACCGTGGAGATCCGTGACGGTCACATCTACATTGATGGCTCTTCTGAACCGCTCGAAGATGTAGAGACGAAAGAATACATGGTCGGAAATTATGGTCCTTATACCGTACCGGAAGGATGCTATTTTGTGATGGGAGATAATAGAAATGATTCGAAAGATTCCCGCTACTGGATTCATCCATATGTATCCAAAGATAAGATTCTTGGGAAAGCAGTCTTTCGTTACTGGCCAATTACAGAGATGAAGACGATTAAATAATTTTCCAAGGGCAGATCTGACTCATACGAGTTAAATCTGCCCTTACTATTTACATCTTATAACAACCTTTTTCAGAAATCACAAAATCCATCCGCAGATCATGTTCCTCCACCGGAATTTCGTCTACAAGCAGTTCCTCCCTGCAAAGTGCTGCTTTCACGCAATGCGTCTTTTCCAGATATCTGTCGTAATATCCACCTCCGTGACCAAGGCGTCTTCCGCTTCTATCGCAGCTGATACATGGAATGAAAGCAAAATCAATTGCTTCCGGCTGAATCAATCTTTCCGGGTCTTCTTTTGGTTCAAGGATTCCATATGCACCCGGATACAGCTCTTGTAATGAGTGGATCTCGTATACGTTCATAATTCCTTTTCCCGTACACTTTGGCACTCCAAGATGCTTTCCTGATTGAAGAATATCTTGCAATATAGAAAATGTATCTATTTCTTTCTCTGTGCTCACATAACAGAACACACAGTCTGCGCTCTTGTATTCATTCAGTTCCAAAATCACTTTCTGTAATCTTTCTGTCTGCTTCTTTTCTGTATTTTTCTGTTGTAAAAGAAAGTTTTTCTTTTATTTTTCTTCTTAATTCTTTCTTTTGAATCATTTTCTCTTCTGTTTTTCTTTCCAATTCTTCCACTCTTTTCTCTTTTCGCTTTTTCCCTCTTGTTTAACTATTTTCTTCATCCTGTTCTTCTCCGACAGATTCAATCAGCAGGTGATCCAGATTTTGCAAGTCTGCTTTTCTGATTTCATATTTTCCCTCTTTATCTTTTTCTACATGAAGAACAATTTTATTTGGTTTTCCGTACTTCAGCCCTTTTTCTGCCGCCTGACTTAAAACCTCATAATAGATCTGATAAATTTCTGTCTGCATCTGTGTTTCTTCTGGCATAGCCTGTCCGTTCATCACATCATTTGAAACTTTTGTGGCGTATTCCTGCGCCTTCTCCTGAAATTCAGCATAAGTATCCTTCAGCAATGTAATTGGTTTCACTGTAAGAACAACCTGATAAGTTCCATTTTCTTCCCTGATTGCTTCTCCTACAGTATAAGATGTCTTCTTTGCAAGATCTGCAAACAGTTCTCTATATTCTTCTGTCATCTCATCTGTCATTACATGCTCCGGAAATTTTTCCATTGTATAAGCAAGATTATCTTCGAAAATCCTGTTTTGCTTTTTTCTCGGAAATGCCGGTCTGTTTTATATAGGATTCTGTTTTCTGCTTATAAGATACATCTAAAAATGCCTGTACATATTCCTGTGGATCAAAACGGTTTATGTAACAATAGATCATTGTTGCTGTTGCTGCGACAATAATTGCAACCATTATAAATTCCGACTATAAAATGCTTCTTTTCGTTTTTTTCCTGACATCAACTTTACCTCTTTTCTAACTGTAATTTGAATAACTTATTTGTAACTGTTCAGAGCCAAGCAAAATTTTAAAATCAGGTATAAAATGCTTGCAGTTTTTAAAACTGTTTTTGAAATTTTATTTGGCGGATACGCCACACCGACGAAATGCGTAGCATTTTGGAGGTTGGCTCTGAACAGTTACACTTATTTTATTTCTGTCACAGTATAGCATGATATCAGTTCACATTTTGTAGAACGATGTCGCATGGTATATAGCGCTTTTCAGATAGATGGAACGATACCGCTTTTCAGATAGATGAAACGATGTCGCCTGCATGCAGCACGTTTCAAATAGCAAGAAAGAGATACGCAACCGTATCTCTTTCTTCTTGCAGGCTTGTTTCTTTTGTCTGCTTTCTCTTTCATTTACAGATCAAATCTGATCTTGATATATGCTTTGATCTCTTCCACGCATTTCTGGAATCCAAGCTTTCCACTGTTCAGGCACAAATCATAATTTCTTGCATCTGCCCACTCGTGTCCTGTATGGTAACGATAGAAATCACCGCGAAATTTATCCGTCTTCTCAATGTATTTTTTCATTTCTTTTTTCTGTCATACTGTTACGCTCCATCGCACGATCAAGACAGAATTTCTCATCTGCATGAACAAACACACTGACAACATTTGGATTGTCTTTCAGAACATAATCTGCACATCTTCCAACGATTACACAGGATTCTTTCTCAGCCAGATCTTTGATGATCTTTGCCTGATAGTTAAAGATATTTTCTTCTGAAACGAAGTCTTTATCTTCCGGCGGAAGAAGTTCTCCGTCATATGGACGACTGAGGATCTTGAACCAGCCGGCTCCCTTCATCTTCTCATCACTCATACCGAAGAGTCTCTCGTTAATTCCGCTTTCCTCGGATGCCATACGCAGGATTTCTCTGCTATAACAGTTGATTCCAAGCTCTTTTGCAAGCATAGCTCCGATTGTCTTACCACCGCTTCCATACTGTCTTGCCATTGTAATTACAATATTGCTGCTCACCTGAATCGCCTCCTATTCTCCTAAATACGCTTTCTTAACTGCTTCATCTTCCAACAGGTCTTTTGCATTTCCTGACATTGTGATCTTACCAGTCTCAAGAACATAGGCGCGATCCGCGATAGAAAGAGCTTTCTTTGCATTCTGTTCTACAAGAAGTACTGTTGTTCCACTCTCACTTACTGCCTGGATAATATCAAAAATCTCATTTACAAAGATTGGAGAAAGTCCCATAGAAGGCTCATCCATCAGAATGATCTTCGGTTTAGACATCAGTGCACGTCCCATGGCAAGCATCTGCTGCTCTCCACCACTGAGTGTTCCGGCCATCTGATTTCTTCTCTCTTCCAGACGTGGGAATCTCTTATAAACATTTGCAAGACTCTCTTCGATCTCATTTTTATCTTTTCTTGTATAGGCGCCCATTTCAGGTTTTCATAAACACTCAGTTCAGCGAAAACTCTTCGTCCTTCCGGAACGTGAGCCATTCCCATAGACACGATCTTATGCGCCGGGACCTTTGTGATATCAGTTCCTTCAAACATAACAGAACCTTTCTTTGGAGAAAGAAGTCCTGTGATCGTATGAAGTGTTGTTGTCTTTCCGGCTCCGTTTGCGCCGATCAGTGCAATAACCTCTCCCTGATTTACCTCAAAGGAAATGCCTTTGATTGCCTGGATCATTCCATAATATACTTCTAAGTCTTTGACTTCAAGCATTGCCATTGTTATCTTCCCCCTATTCTCCCAGATATGCCTTGATTACCTGAGGATCATTCAGTACATCTGTTGTCTTGCCCTGTGCAAGCACTTCACCGAAGTTGAGTACTGTCAGCTCCTCGCAGATACCACTTACCAGTTTCATATCATGCTCGATCAGAAGGATCGTCATATGGAACTCATCTCTCACGAAACGGATCATATCCATCAGTTCTCCTGTCTCGTTCGGGTTCATTCCTGCTGCCGGCTCATCCAGAAGAAGAAGCTTTGGATCTGTCGCAAGTGCTCTGGCGATCTCCAGTTTTCTCTGCTGTCCGTAAGGAAGGTTTGCAGCCTTATATGACGCAAACTTCTCAAGATCGAATACCTTCAGAAGCTCCATCGCCTTTTCATTCATCTCTTTTTCTACCTTACGATAATTCGGAAGTCTTAAGATTCCTTCGATTGTAGAGTAATGATGATGGTTGTGAAGTCCTACTTTAACATTATCAAGAACAGTCAGTTCTTTGAAAAGACGGATGTTCTGGAATGTTCTTGCAATTCCGGCCTTACTGATCTCAATATTTTTCTTTCCTGTAAGATCCTTTCCGTCCAAAAGAACCTTTCCTGAATCCGGTTTATATACTCCTGTCAGAAGGTTGAATACGGTTGTCTTACCGGCACCATTTGGTCCAATCAATCCGTAAAGTTCTTCTTTCTGTATCTTGAGGTCAAAGTCGTTTACCGCACGGAGACCTCCGAAAGAAATTCCAAGATTTTTTACATCTAATAATGTACTCATTCTTACTTAAGCCTCCTTTTTCTTTCCAAAATGAAGATACTTCTCTCTCCACTCGATTGCCTTTGGTGCCCAGTTAAAGAGCATCATAATGATCAGAACGATCGCATAGATCAACATACGGTAATCAGACAGTCCACGGAGAAGCTCCGGAAGAAGTGTCAGGATAACTGCTGCAATAATAGATCCACGGATATTTCCGATTCCACCAAGTACTACAAAGACAAGAATCGTGATGGACATATTGTATCCAAAGTTGTTTGTATTTGCTGTCAGTGTTGACAGGTTGTGTGCATACAGAACACCTGCTGCACCGGCCATAGCTGCTGAAATTGTAAATGCCATGAGTTTATATTTTGTAACATTGATTCCGATAGACTCAGCTGCGATTACATTATCACGGATCGCCATGATCGCACGTCCGTCTCTGGAATTGATCAGGTTGAGTACGATAAATAATGTCACCATGATCAGAATAAATCCAATCAGGAAGGTGGAATCCTTCGGAGTTCCTGTGATTCCCTGAGGACCGTTCAGGATAACTGTTCCGTCTGGATCCATGTCAAGTGCCATAACGTCCTTTGTTGCAAAATGAAATCCTTTTGAATCCTTTCCAATATAAAGGACATTTACAAGATTCTTAATGATCTCACCGAACGCAAGTGTAACGATTGCAAGATAATCGCCTTTCAGACGAAGTACCGGGATTCCGATGATAACACCGAAGATTGCTGCTACTACAACACCGATCAAAAGTGCAAGCAGAAATCGTACAATCGAATTCTCGATCACATCTCTCATACATTTTGAGCAAAAATGCACTGGAAAATGCTCCCACACACATAAATCCTGCATGACCAAGGCTAAGTTCTCCGAGAATACCTACTACAAGGTTCAGAGAAACCGCCAGGATAATATATGTACAAAGCGGAACAAGAAGTCCTGTCAAAAGACTGGAAATACTTCCTGTGCTGCTTAAAGTCTGCATCACTACGAAAGCTACAATCACGATAGCATAAGTGATAAGATTACTTCTCTTTGTTTTATTCATATTCTTCAACATAATTCCATCCACCTACACTTTCTCCTGAATCTTCTTGCCCAGAAGTCCTGTAGGCTTCACAAGCAACACAATGATCAGAACTGCGAACACGATCGCATCTGCAAGCTGGGAAGAAATGTATGCCTTACTGAGTATCTCGATGATTCCCAAAAGAATTCCTCCGATAAATGCACCCGGAATGGAACCGATTCCTCCAAATACAGCTGCAACGAATGCTTTGATACCCGGCATCGCACCTGTGTATGGTGTCAGGCTCGGGTAGGTAGAACACAGAAGCACACCGGCTACTGCTGCAAGTCCGGAACCAATCGCAAATGTAAGAGCAATTGTTGCATTTACATTGATACCCATTAATTGCGCTGCGCCTCTATCCTCTGATACTGCACGCATCGCCTGTCCTGGTTTTGTCTTCTGAACAAATGTGATCAATGCGATCATAATAACCACACAAACTACGATCGTAACAATTGTCTCTCCTGAAATATTCAGCTTGCCATCTGCAAGTGAAAGTCCGCTCCACTTGATCACTGATGGGAATGTCTGTGCATTCGCACCGAAGATCAGAAGTGCTACATTCTGAAGCAGATAGCTGACACCGATCGCTGTGATCAGTACGGCAAGTGAAGATGTTGCATTACGAAGCGGCTTATACGCTACACGCTCCATCAGAACACCAAGTACTGTACAGGCAATGATTGAAATCAGGATTGCCACCCAGGTAGGAAGTCCTGCCTGCTTCATTGTGATCAAAGCTACATATGCACCGATCATGATCACATCACCATGTGCAAAGTTCAACATCTTGGCGATTCCATATACCATTGTGTATCCAAGCGCGATCAACGCATAGACACTGCCAAGACTTAGTCCATTTACTAAATATGAAATAAAGCTCATATCCGTCCCTCTCATCCTTTTTATATTTTTGCAAGGTACTACTTTAACCTCTTAAATTGAATTGATTATAGCATAATTATTTTCTCGTATCAATACAAAAAAGCAGAATCCGCTCTGTTTTTTTAATTAAAACAGGCTTTTATGAAGTAATCCAAGTACTGTTGTCAGATCTTCAATCCCCATCTGTCCCGGTGCAGATACTTTCCCAACTGCTCCAAATGTCAGTGCAGAGCCAAAGACTTCTCCACAGAGACGGCTGATCACACCTGTTCCTGACATAGACATTGTAATGATCGGACGATCTGCATACTCGCTTGCCATCTCTTCTGTCGCTGCAAGAAGTGTAAGAACATCTTTCTTATTCTGTGGCATCACAGCGATCTTCGGAATATCTGCTCCAAGATCCTGCATTTTTCTTAAACGGGATACGATTTCCTCTTTTGCCGGAGTCTTGTGGAAGTCATGGTTCGAAGCGATCACTTTTACTCCATTTGCATGTGCTGTCTCAACAACAGCCTTCACAGCCTCATCTCCTGTAAATGCCTCTACGTCTACAAGGTCAATAAGTCCTGTCTTTGCTGCATTCTGATTCAGTTCAACATAAGCCCCTGTCTCGATTGCTTTTTCTCCACCTTCTTTGGATGTGCGGAATGTGAAAAGGATCGGCATCTCCCCAATCACCTCACGAAGTGCCTGCATTGTCGCCTCTGTCTTTGCAAAATCAAAGATATCTTCATACCAGTCAACACGCCACTCAACAACATCAGCCTTTGTTGACTTGATATTCTCGGCTGCTGCAAGAATCTCTTCTCTTGTTACGCCAACAATAGGTACACAGATTTTCGGGATTCCAGCGCCAATTTCAATATTTCTTACTTTTACTGTATTCATGATTTTTTCCTTTCTTAAGCTTCTTCCGAATTCTTCAGAAGCACACCATATCTTACATTTATAAAAAGTATAATATAAATAATAGCACAAAGATAGAACAGCATGCTATAGAAAATTCACAAGCTTGAAACTATGGCCACACCAACGGAAAAACATCTTGTAAATCAAATGACTAACACTGCTCCAAAAAGAAGTTCCCCCGGCAGAAACGATGTCTGTCGGGGGGATTTCTCCTATTCTTTTAATGTATCTACAAAGAGCGTTGCTACTCTCTGTATTTATTTTTCTAAACGAATCTGATATATCAATTATTCAGCAGCATCTTCTGCCTGAAGTACCTGATACTCTCCACTCTTAACAACAACTACTGTAGGCTCTTTTGTAGGCTCTCCATCCTCTGACCATGTGATGCTCTTTCCTGTAAGTCCATCATATGTGATCTCTGTCATACCTTTTTTAAGTGCGTCACAGATATCTGATACGCTCTTATCCGGTGTAACATCTTCTTTCTCAGCTGCTGCTTTGATTACGTATACACAGTCATAAGCATCTGCTGCGAACTGAATCGGTGTGTCTCCGAATGCTTCTTTGTAATCAGCAACGAATTTCTGTGTTGCTTCGTCTGTAGCATTTGCTGTAAATGGTGTAAGGAACATTAAGTCTTCTGCAAGACTTGCGTCAAATCCATCAAGATCAAGGATACCGTCCATACCGTCACATCCGAACCACTTCGGTGTAAATCCTACTTTGTTTGCCTGAGCAAGAATCAGAGAAGCTTCCTGATAGTAAATTGGAAGGAATACAAGTTCAGCACCTGCATCTTTTGCTTTCTGGATCTGTACAGAGAAGTCTGTCTTGTTATCTGCTGTAAATGCTTCTGCTGCTACAACATCAAGTCCTTTTGCCTTTGCCTCTGTCGCAAATGTCTGATAAATTCCTGATGAATATGTGTCAGAGCTGTTATAAATGATTGCTACTTTTGTTGCAAGCTTGTTCTCTGCAATGTAATCTGCTGATGCGCTACCCTGGTTAGGATCTGAGAAACACATACGGAATGCATTGTCATACTGGATACTGTCTACTGCTGTAGCAGATGGTGTCAGCTGGAACATGTTATCTGAATGAGTCTCCTCAACAACTGCTGTACAAGGTGTAGAAGTTGTTGTTCCGATCAGTGCCTGCATTTCCCCAGTCTTTCAGAGTATTGTAAGCGTTCACAGATTTCTCTGAATCAGCCTGATCATCTTCAAACTTGTATTCAATCTGCTTTCCGTTAATTCCGCCTGCTGCGTTGATCTCATCTACTGCAAGCTGAATACCATTCTTTACAGCTGTTCCGTAGATTGCTGCATCTCCTGTTGTAGGTCCGATACCACCAATCTTAAAAGTGTCAGAATCGGATGAGCCTCCGCTCTTATTTCCTGAACTTCCACATGCTGCTAATGATACTACCATAGCTGATGCAAGCATTACACTTGCTGCTTTTTTCCACATCTTCATAATAATAATCTCCTCCTAGAAATTAAAATAATAAACTTTATGTGTCATATATTAGCTCGTAGAAGTATGATTTGTCAAGCAGAAATAGAGTGCAATCTGATTTTTTTATCTATATTCGTTAAATATGGTCAAGTGATGTTAAAATAGATCAAGTTGGTTGTTATATCTATTAATCTGATATCTTAATACATTTCGTTCTATGGAATCAGGTTCTGTTTCTAACCATGATAATGCAGACTTAACATCAATCGAAAAACCACTTCCCAAATATTTAACCATCTTTTCATGAGAGCCACAAATGGACGTGCTATAACTCTTTTACATTTTCTTCTATAGAAAAATTCCAATTTACACTTTGGTTTGCTGTCAACAAGATACTCGTATCAAATTGGTGCGGAT
>ENA-OQES01000946-OQES01000946.1-human-gut-metagenome-genome-assembly--contig:-NODE-946-length-11554-cov-2.393804_pt1 | contig 11554 bp, 19 predicted proteins | sample MGYA00242798_ERZ504641 | MGnify/ENA primary metagenome ERZ504641 (study PRJEB26092, sample SAMD00036327) | human gut metagenome | host: Homo sapiens | study: EMG produced TPA metagenomics assembly of... | reverse complement strand
AAAATCGATTTTGAAAGAGAGAAATGAAAGAGATAAAGCTTTAAATATAGAAAATCATGATTGATAAATGGTTTCAAAACGATATAAATAAAGTATTGGCTGTACATGACCGTGTGGTAGTGACAGATGCTTTAGGAGAAGGCAGATTCCTATTGGATTATTTGCCTTCGGATGTAGTGGTGATCAATACCGGAAATGAGGAAATAGATGAGATTGAGGCGAGATACAAAGCTGAAAAAGACTGTATAGGCAAGAAGGTGGTATTCTATAAGCAGAATACGCCAGACTCCTTATGCTTTCTGTTAGAGTACGCGGAAACATACGGTTGTATTGTGTTGGATGATATGGAGGCTTATATCAGAAAACATCTGTTTGAAGGTATAAAGGAAAATACTGAATTAGGAAAGCAGGAACTTCTGATGGCTGCCGAAATTAAGTAAGGGAAAAGACTTGAATTGGTGGCATGGGGTAAGTAAGGGAATAATCAAACCACTGGATACGGACGGACTGGTAATAGATTTGCTGCATCATCCTAAAGAGATTAAAAAGAATATGGATGGAGATGTATGGAAGATTTTTGAATCGGAAGTTTATAGCCTTATCTCGAAGCCACAGACAAAACAGCCGGTGGAAATATTGGCACAGTCGGTAGCTGATACGATATTTGACGGACTGATTCATAATAACATATCAGACAGACTTTTGAAAATCTATTATAAGTGTGTGGACAGTAATTCAATGAGGGAGCCTTTACTGAACTATATCGAGAAATATAAAATACCTCAAGGTATGTCTGTATTGGATACTCATCCGGACCATTGTTTTATGGAGTTGGACAGACTATATTTCAAGCAGCTTAGTGTTGCATTGGAGAACAATGAATATATTATCGGATTCCAGCAATATGTTGACAATCGAACTAAAAGTAAGAAAGCAGAAGCATACAAGGCTGAATGGTTGAAGGATGTAAAGGTATTGCTTGACTTCAAGAATGAGAAGCTTTATGAAATCAATACCGTTTCTCAACTGGCGAACTATTATCAATCGCACTTTGCTCCTTTGGGATTCAGCCATAAGGGGGTAGCAAGACATTATTATTGACATATGAAAATTCAGAAATCTATAATAGGAGAAAAAATTGAAAAGCCCAGACATATGTACAGTTATGCACAGAGGAGGAAAACATGAAAAAGTAGTGAAGTTTGGTGGCAGCTCTCTTGCCAGTGCGGAACAGTTTAAAAAAGTAGGTGATATCATCCGTTCAGATGAATCCAGACGTTATGTGGTTCCGTCAGCACCGGGAAAGCGTTTTGATGGAGATATCAAAGTAACCGACATGCTCTATGAATGTTATCGGGCAGCTGAAAAAGGTGAAAAGATTGCTGGAAAGATCAAAAAATTCCAGGCGAGATACCAGGAAATTATTGACGGACTGGGACTGGATCTGAAACTGGATGAACAGTTTGCAGAGATTGAGAAAAACTTCATTGCGCAGGCAGGAAGTGACTATGCAGCATCCAGAGGAGAATTCCTGAACGGTATCGTGATGGCAAATTATCTGGGTTACACATTTGTGGATCCTGCAGAATGTATTTTCTTTGAAGATAACGGAAATCTGGACGATGAGATGACTTATAAAAAGCTGGCAGAAAGACTGGAAGGAATCGATCATGCAGTAATCCCGGGATTTTATGGATCTCTCCATGATGGAAGTGTGAAGACATTTTCCCGTGGAGGTTCTGATGTAACGGGATCTATCGTTGCAAAAGCGATCCATGCGGATCTGTATGAAAAACTGGACCGATGTTTCCGGTATGCTGGTAACAGATCCGCGTATCGTAGACAATCCGGCCGTCATTGAGACAATTACATACAAAGAACTCCGGGAACTGGCTTATATGGGAGCCACTGTACTGCACGAAGATGCTATTTTCCCGCTTCGTCAGGAAGGTATCCCGATCAATATCCGCAACACCAACCGCCCACAGGATAAAGGTACGGTTATTGTGGAAAGCACCTGCTACAAACCGGCCTATACAATCACAGGTATTGCGGGAAGAAAAGGATTTGCTTCTATTAATATCGAGAAAGATATGATGAACTCTGAAATCGGATTTGGCAGAAAAGTTCTTCAGGTATTTGAGGATAACGGGCTGTCCTTTGAACATATGCCTTCCGGCATTGACACACTGACTGTGTATGTACATCAGAGTGAATTCGAAGAAAAGGAACAGAACATTATCTCAGGTCTTCACCGTGCGGTAGCGCCGGATGCCATCGATCTGGAAGCAGATCTGGCATTGATCGCGGTCGTTGGAAGAGGTATGCGAAGAAACAGAGGTACAGCAGGAAGAATCTTTTCAGCACTGGCACATAATCATGTCAATGTAAAGATGATCGATCAGGGATCCAGTGAACTGAATATTATCATCGGTGTGGAAAACCGTGATTTTGAGACTGCGATCCGTGCGATCTACGACATTTTTGTAACTGCTCAGCTGTAAGGAGGAGGGGAAGCCTTTCAGTTGACATATAATTATGAAAATGTTACAATACAACACAGGAATGAAAAGAAATTGTAACAATTTCAAAATAAAAGGAGTAGATAATATGAGATTAAAAAGGGGATTGCTTGCAGGCATAGCACTCTGTTGTATGCCGCTTATGACTGCCTGCTCAGCAAAAGATACAATCGGTATCCTGGTAGGAAATAACAGTGAAGACACAAAAAAAGAGGAAGTTACTGTGGATCTGAATGCAGCAAATATTGATGACAGTGTGGAAAAACCACAGATCACTTCTGAGATGGGAGATCCGGTTACATACGATCTGCATGCGACTGCAGATGCGCTGACTGTGGAAGCCACAGTATCCGAAGGAACGTTAAGCTATCAGTGGTATCGGAACAATGTGGATTCCAATGGAGGTGGAACAGCTATTGACGGTGCAACAGAAGCAACCTATACACCGCCGACCACTGAGTCCGGAACAATTTACTATTATGTAGTAGTAACCAATACGGTAGGTGACGGAGTTCAGCTGACAGCCAGCGGAACCAAATGTGTTACTATCACTGAGCAGGAAGCAGCACCGGAAGAAACCGGGGATACACAGGAAGAGACTACAGAAGAGACTACAGAAGAAGTAGCTTCCGGAAGCTGGCAGCAGACCGATGGAAACTGGTGGTATCAGAATGCGGACGGAACTTATCCAACCAGCTGCTGGCAGGAAATTGACGGTCAGTGGTATGTATTTGACGAGAACGGATATATCCGTACCGGTTGGTATCAGGAAGGAGATAAGTGGTATTATTTCCAGGAAAACGGTGCAATGGCACATGATACGGATGTAGACGGTTATCATCTGGGATCTGACGGTGTGATGCAGTAGCAGAAAAGGAAATCTTATAACAGGAAAACAGGGGACTTGTCAGGAAAGGCAAGTCCCTTTTATGTACATTTTCATTGCATTTTTACACAATGTCTAGTATCATATAGATAGTTATACGTTACTTGTTCCATGAGGAAAAAGGAACAGAGATATGACAGGTTTATGGGAAAAGAGGATGAAATATGAGCGAATATATTAAAGTGGCCGTGGACGCTATGGGTGGCGATTATGCGCCACAGGAACCGGTAAAAGGAGTGGTCGAAGCACTGCGGGAGAAACCTGAACTGTATGTATATCTGGTAGGTCAGGAGGATGTTCTGAAAAAAGAACTGGATAAATATACGTATCCGAAGGAACGTCTGGAAATTGTTCATGCATCTGAGATCATTGAAACCGGAGAACCGCCGGTACACGCTATTCAGAAAAAGAAAGACTCCTCTCTGGTAAAGGCACTGCGAATGGTAAGAAGTAAAGAAGCTTCTGCTTTTGTATCCTGTGGCAGTACAGGAGCTGTACTGGTAGGCGGACAGGTCCTGGTAGGAAAAAGCAAAGGCGTGGAACGCGCTCCTCTGGCTCCACTGATTCCGACAGCAACCGGTGTTTCCCTGCTGATCGACTGTGGTGCCAATGTGGATGCCCGTTCTTCTCATCTGGTACAGTTTGCGCGCATGGGTTCTATTTATATGGAATATGTGATGGGAGTGAAAAAGCCCGAAGGTAGGTCTGGTCAATATCGGTGCAGAAGAAGAAAAAGGGGAATGCGCTGGTGAAGGAAACCTATCCGTTGTTAAAAGAGTGCAAAGACATTAACTTTATCGGAAATGTGGAAGCCAGAGATATTCCGAAAGGAGTCTGTGATGTCGTAGTCTGTGAGGCATTCGTGGGAAATGTAATCCTGAAACTATACGAGGGTGTAGGAGCCACTTTGATTTCCAAGGTAAAAGCAGGGATGATGAGCACTCTGCGCAGTAAGATCGGAGCTCTTCTGGTAAAACCGGCATTAAAAGAAACACTCAAAAGTTTTGATGCCAGCGAGTACGGTGGAGCACCTCTGCTTGGTTTGAAAGGGCTGGTAGTCAAGGCTCACGGAAGTTCGAAAGCCAATGAAATCAAAATTCACTGATTCAGTGTATTACATTTTCAAAAGAAGATATCTGCGGAAAGATTCAGGAGAATATGAAGCAGGATAATAAGGGGGATAATTAGAGATGGAACTGGAAAAATTACAGCAGATAATTGCGGAAGTACTGAATGTGGATGCTTCGGAAGTGATGCCGGGGACCACCTTTACCGAGGATCTGGGAGCAGATTCTCTGGATCTGTATCAGATTATTCTGGGAGTAGAGGATGCTTTTGATATTGAGATTCCACAGGAAGAAGCAGAAAAAATCGTGACGGTGGCAGATGCGATAGATCTGATTCAGAGAGTTGTGGAGTAAACTGTTCTCTGATAGAACAGGAAACAGTCACAGGGCAATATACAATCACCGAAGGTGATATGTGAAAAATAAAATCGGGAGAAAATATGAGAGAATTAAAGGAACTGGAAAAAAGGATAGGATATCATTTTCAGAATCCGGAACTTCTGGAAAAGGCATTGCGTCACAGCTCCTATGCCAATGAACATAAGATGAACCGGATCGAATGTAATGAACGGCTGGAGTTTTTAGGAGATGCAGTGCTGGAACTGGTAAGCAGTGAACATTTATTTGCACAGTTTCCACAGATGCCGGAGGGAGAACTGACCAGACTGCGTGCAAGCCTGGTATGCGAGCCGACACTGGCATTTTGCGCCAGAGAAATTGAACTGGGAAGCTTTCTTCGTCTGGGGAAAGGAGAAGAAATGACAGGTGGACGTCACAGAGATTCTGTAACTTCGGATGCACTGGAGTCTGTAATCGGTGCGGTTTATCTGGATGGTGGATTTGCTAATGCAAAAGAGTTTGTACTGAAATATGTGTTAAATGATATGGAACACAAAAAATCTCTTTTTTGATAGCAAGACTATCTTCCAGGAGATGGTACAGGGAAATATCCCGGGAGAGATTTCCTACCATCCGCTGGGCGAGAGCGGACCGGATCATGACAAGACCTTTTCCGTGGAAGTATGGATCGGTGAGCAGTGCATGGGACAGGGAAGCGGAAGAACCAAGAAAGCTGCAGAACAGATGGCAGCATACCGTGCGATCTGCAGACTGAAAGCCACGGACAATAAACAGAAACAGTAGGTGACGTATGTATTTAAAGAGTATCGAAGTACAGGGATTCAAATCCTTTGCCAATAAGATCGTATTTGAATTCCATAACGGTATCACCGGCATTGTAGGCCCTAACGGCAGTGGAAAGAGCAACGTTGGTGATGCTGTCCGCTGGGTACTGGGTGAACAGAGTGCAAAACAGTTGCGTGGCGGAAATATGCAGGATGTCATTTTTCCGGTACAGAAACCAGAAAACCGCTGGGATTTGCATCGGTAGCCATTACTCTGGATAATTCCGATCACAAACTGGACATCGAGTATGAAGAGGTGACTGTCACCAGACGACTGTATCGTTCCGGAGAAAGCGAGTACCTGTTAAATGGAACCGGCTGTCGACTGAAAGATATCAACGAACTGTTTTACGATACTGGTATCGGTAAAGAAGGATATTCCATTATCGGTCAGGGCCAGATCGATAAGATCCTGAGTGGAAAACCGGAAGAACGAAGAGAACTTTTTGACGAGGCAGCAGGTATTGTAAAGTTCAAACGGAGAAAAGCAACTGCATTAAAGAAACTGGATGAGGAACAGCAGAACCTGGTTCGTGTGACAGACATTCTGTCGGAACTTACCAGGCAGCTGGGTCCTCTGGAACGACAGTCAGAAACGGCCAGAGTCTATCTGAAGAAGAAAGAAGAACTGAAGATCCTGGATGTGAACATGTATCTGGCGGAGAGTGCTCATATCAAAGAACAGTTAAAAGAAACAGAAGAAAAAGTATCAGATTTCTCAGAATGAGCTGCAACAGACGCAGACACAGTTTGATCAGACAAAAGCAGAGTATGAACGTCTGGAAAAGGAACTGGAAGAACTGGATACGAAGATTCAGGAAGCGAGAACTCAGGCGAGCGAGAATGCTCTGCAAAAAGCAGCAGCTGGAAAACAGTGTGGAACTGTTAAAAGAACAGATCCGCGCAGCCCAGCAGAATCATCAGCACTACGAAGAACGTATCCAGACGATCCGTCAGGAACTTGACCGCCGACAGCAGGAAGCAGCCGGACATGAACAGGAACAGGAAGCCCTGAAAGAAAGCCTGGGCGAAGCAGCTGTCAGAAAGAAAGAAGCAGAAGAAAAACTGGCGATTCTGCATCAGAATATAGAAGAAACAAATCAGAGCATAGAGGATGGTAAGAGTGAAATCATCGAGATCCTGAATCAGCGGGCATCCACCAAAGGTAAGATGCAGCGTTATGATGCGATGCTTGAACAGATCGGTATACGGAAAGCGGCTCTCAGCCAGCGTGTCCTGAAACTGAAAAGTGATGAGTCACAGCAGCAGGAGATCATTCAGGAACATCAGGGAAAAATGCAAAGAGATCGGCGCTCAGATGGATGGTATACAGATGGAATACCGGAAAGTGGAGCGGGAAGTCGGCTCTCTGCGAAGCCAGATGGAGGAACAGAATAAGAAACTGGAACAGGGACAGACAGCCTATCACAGGGAGGCATCCCGTCTGGAGTCCCTGCGAAATATTGCAGAACGTTATGAAGGATATGGCAACAGTATCCGGCGTGTTATGGAACAGAAGGATCGCCAGCCGGGGATCCACGGTGTTGTTGCAGACCTGATCAAGGTAGAGAAAGCATATGAAACAGCGGTGGAAACAGCTCTGGGCGGAAGTATCCAGAATATCGTTACGGATAACGAACAGACCGCGAAGGTCATGATTGAATATCTGAAGAAAAACCGGTATGGCCGGGCAACGTTTCTGCCACTGACCAATATGCGAAGCAGCAGTTTCCAGAATCCCGCAGCACTGAAAGAAGAAGGTGTGATCGGGCTCGCCGATACGCTGGTAACTGCCGAAAGTACGTATCGAACTCTGCTGTCACAGCTTCTTGGAAGGACACTGGTGGTGGATACCATTGATCACGCCATCGTCATTGCAAGAAAATACCGCCATACCTTGCGGATTGTTACGTTAGAGGGAGAATCCTTAAGTCCCGGCGGTTCCATGACCGGTGGAGCGTTCCGAAACAGCAGCAATCTTCTGGGACGTCGCCGGGAAATAGAGGAACTGGAAGGAAAAGTGGCAGCACTGAAAGAAGAGCTGCAAAAGATACAGAAAATCATCCTGGATAAACGGGAGCGTAGAAATACACTGCGGGATGACCTGGCAGAGATGACCAGGCAGTTACAGCAGCTGCAGATCAGTCAGAATACAGAAAAGGTGGGAATCACCCAGGCAGAGGCGCGCATCCGTGAAGTGCGGACCGGCTATGGACAGTTAAAAGCAGAGGGACGCGAGATTGAAGGACAGATTGCAGAGATCAAGGAAAGCAGTTCATCCATCCGGGAAGAAATGAAACATTCCACAGCCAGAGAGCAGGAACAGGAAGCACTGGTGAACAGTCAGCAGGAAATTCTGGAAAAATTGCAGGAACAGGAAGCTTCTTACAGTCAGGAACTGAACCAGATCCAGGTGGCTTATGCTTCGCTGGAACAGAAAGTGAGCTTTACAGGAGAAAATCTCAGCCGTATCCATCAGGAAGAAGCGGCAATGAGAGGTGAACTGCAACAGATGCAGGAATCTCTGGAAGCGGGTGGCAAGGAAAAATGAAGAAAAAGAACACAATATTCTGTCTATTCAGAAAACAATTCAGGAAGCCAGCCGAATCCGTGAGGAAGACGAGGCGCAGATGCAGCAGTATCTGGAAAAGAAAGAAGAACTGAACAGTCAGCATAAGACATTCTTCAGCCGCCGGGATGAACTGTCTGCACATATCAGCCGGATGGATAAAGAATGTTTCCGACTGAACAGCCAGAAAGAAAAACTGGAAGAACGGCAGGATAACCAGATTAATTATCTCTGGGAAGAGTATGAAGTAACACCGGGACAGGCGAATACCTATCGGATGGAAGACATGCCGGAGCGCAGTGTGATCCGGCAGCAGATCGCAGAATTAAAAGATGCGATCCGAAAACTGGGTAATGTCAATGTCAATGCGATTGAGGAATATAAAGAGATTCTGGAACGTCACACGTTCTTAAGCGCACAGCATACCGATCTGGTGGAGGCAGCAGAGACACTGAAAGGAATCATTGCAGAACTGGATGAGGGAATGCGTAAACAGTTTACAGAAAAGTTCCAGGAGATCCGCGTGGAATTCGATAAAGTATTCAAACAGCTTTTCGGGGGCGGAAAGGGTACTCTGGAGCTGATGGAAGATGAGGATGTACTGGAAGCCGGTATCAGGATCATCTCTCAGCCACCGGGAAAGAAGCTGCAGAACATGATGCAGTTATCCGGTGGGGAAAAGGCACTGACAGCCATTGCACTGCTTTTTGCCATACAGAACCTGAAACCGTCACCCTTCTGTCTGCTGGATGAGATCGAGGCGGCACTGGATGATTCCAACGTTACCCGTTTTGCACAGTATCTGCACAAACTTACAAAAAACACACAGTTTATTGTGATCACCCATCGACGGGGTACAATGAACGCGGCAGACCGCCTTTACGGTATCACCATGACAGGAAAAGGTGTTCCACGCTGGTATCGGTCAACCTGATCGAGAATCAGCTGGACGAGTAGGAATTATCTGTAAATCAAAAAAACGACTTGCAGTAGTATATACATCATTTTATAATGAAGTCGTACGGTAAAGTGACAGAGACAAATGATGAAAAAGTTGAGAGTAAGAGAGGAAACCATATGTCAGAGGAAAAGAAAGGTTTTTTCCAGACGTCTCCGGGAGGGTCTGACAAAAACGAGAATAATATCGTGGCCGGAATTGACTCTATTTTCAGCGGCTTTTCCAGTATCGATGATGATTTCTATGAAGAAATAGAAGAGATCCTTGTGATGGGGGTATATTGGTATCAATACCACAACATCTATTATTGAGCATCTGAAGGAAGAAGTGGAAGAAAAGGAAGATCAAAGAACCTTCGGAATGTAAACAGCTTCTGATCGATGAGATCAAACGTCAGATGGATGTGGGTGATACTGCCTATGAATTTGAAAACAGAAAATCCGTTGTGCTGGTGATAGGTGTCAACGGTGTGGGAAAAAATCTACTTCTGTCGGAAAACTGGCAGGAAAACCTGAAGGATCAGGGCAAGAAAGTCATCGTGGCAGCAGCGGATACATACCGCGCAGCCGCAGGAGAGCAGCTGACAGAGTGGGCGCATCGTGCCGGTGTGGATCTGATCCGGGGGACAGGCCGGTGCAGATCCGGCAGCAATCGTGTACGATGCCGTAGCAGCAGCTAAAGCGAGAAATGCAGATGTACTGCTCTGTGATACTGCAGGACGTCTTCATAATGAAAAAGAATCTGATGGAAGAACTTCGAAAGATTTACCGTGTGCTGGAGAGAGAATACCCGGATGCTTATCTGGAGACACTGGTTGTTCTGGATGGTACAACCGGACAGAATGCACTGGCACAGGCGAGACAGTTCAAAGAGGTGGCAAACGTCACCGGTATCATTCTTACAAAACTGGACGGAACTGCAAAAGGCGGCATCGCCGTAGCCATCCAGTCCGAGCTGGATATTCCGGTAAAATATATCGGTGTGGGAGAATCCATCGATGATCTGCAGAAATTCAATGCAGAACAGTTTGTAAATGCACTGTTTGATGTGAAAACAGAGGAGGAAGAATCATAATGCTTACCATTGACAAATTTGAAGAGGCTTCAGAGGTTGTAAAAAAGAGTAACCCAGGATACAAAATTGATTTTCAGTGATTATTTCAGTCAGATGACAGGAAATAAAGTATATTTTAAACCGGAAAATATGCAGAGAACCGGTGCGTACAAGTTAAGAGGTGCGTACTATAAGATCAGTACACTGACAGAAGAAGAGAGAGCAAAAGGTCTGATCACCGCTTCCGCAGGTAATCATGCGCAGGGTGTGGCTTATGCGGCAAAAGCATACGGTGCAAAGGCTGTCATCGTTATGCCGACCACAACACCACTGATCAAAGTCGAGAGAACAAAAAGCTATGGTGCGGAAGTTGTCCTGTATGGAGATGTCTACGATGATGCCTGTGCACATGCTTATGAGCTGGCAGAAGAACATGGATATACATTTATCCATCCCTTCGATGATCCGGCAGTAGCAACCGGACAGGGAACCATCGCTATGGAGATCATCAAAGAGCTTCCTCTGGTTGATTATATTCTGGTTCCAATCGGTGGAGGCGGACTGATCACAGGTGTTTCCACACTGGCAAAACTGCTGAACCCGAACATCAAAGTGATCGGTGTGGAACCGGCAGGAGCAAATTGTCTGCAGGTTTCTTTGGATAGGGGAGAAGTTACCACACTTTCTACGGTCAATACGATTGCAGACGGTACTGCGGTAAAAACCGTCCTGGTGAGCATGTATTCCCGTATCTGCAGAAGAATCTGGATGATGTGATCACAGTAGAAGATGATGAACTGATCGTAAGCTTCCTGGATATGGTAGAAAATCACAAGATGATCGTAGAAAACTCCGGTCTGCTTACTGTGGCAGCACTGAAACATCTGAATGTCAAGGGGATTAAAAAAAGTGGGTTTCTGTTCTGAGTGGCGGTAATATGGATGTGATCACGATGGCATCTGTTGTTCAGCTGGGTCTGATCCAGAGAGACCGTATCTTTACGATTTCTGTTCTGTTGCCGGATCGTCCGGGTGAACTTACAAAGGTTTCTCAGAAGATTGCGGAGCAGCAGGGTAATATTATTAAACTGGATCATAACCAGTTCTATAGTACAAACAGAAATGCAGCTGTGGAGCTTAAGATTACTATGGAAGCGTTTGGTACGGAGCATAAGCAGCAGATTATGCAGGAACTGGAAAAAGATGGATATCGGCCGAAATTGATTCGGACGAATCTGTAAAAATGAATAGACGGAGGCGTCTGGCCGGTATGGGGACGCCCGAAAGCAGACTGCACCGTTTGCGGCAACGTGGGC
>ENA-OQES01000945-OQES01000945.1-human-gut-metagenome-genome-assembly--contig:-NODE-945-length-11555-cov-2.267851_pt1 | contig 11555 bp, 11 predicted proteins | sample MGYA00242798_ERZ504641 | MGnify/ENA primary metagenome ERZ504641 (study PRJEB26092, sample SAMD00036327) | human gut metagenome | host: Homo sapiens | study: EMG produced TPA metagenomics assembly of... | reverse complement strand
GCTCTGTGCCACGTAAACGCAATTTTCTGATACATTTCCGGTTCACCGGCACCTTCGAAAATACGTTCAAAATGAAAATTTTCTCACGCACTTGTTCCTTAGACAAGCCACTCTTCCAGTCAGCCGGCTGAGACGCGTTTCCTGATTGACGCGCTCTCTTCAGCACCTCATTGGCCAATGTTATCGCCTTGTCAGTCTGCCCCAAATTCATTATATACATCCGCTGCCATCAGCAACATATCTGCATAACGATACAAAATTAAATTCTTATGACTGTTATTACCACTCTGCTCAGGATCCCACGGTTTCTTGAAATAGGGCCATGACTTTGTATTGGTAGATGGCATTTTTTGTCGCATTTTCCAACAAAGACAACAAGCCTTTCAAATAACCCTTTTTCAGCGGGAGTCGCAGTAGCCGTATCGGCAATCATAGCATAAAGTTCTTCAGCTTTCGGACTAGCCGGATCAGCTAATTTCTCGTAAGGAATCCGTCCTACATACAACTTGGGTTTCTTCCATCCGGCAGGTTTTTCTTCTCCTTTAATGGTATATGTAAAATAAGGATATGCATATACAGTATCGCGCGCCGAAGCTATAGGCTCCTCTTTAGGTTTCTCACCTTTTCCTACTCCGGCATAAGACTTCCAATAAGTCAGGAATGTGCTTTCAATACGTGGATCACCGGGATAAGTAGCCCAAAAATAATCATACAAAGCTTTTGAAGCACGTATGCGGTCCCAAGCCTGCCCATTACAAGAGCCATTAGGAGCGACCAGCCAGCTACCCCGATTACGGGTGGTAGAACCTGCAAGTGCAAAATTCAATTGAAAATAGATTCCGGAGAACCTTGTACGTAATCAACAAACAAATCACTGAATTTATCCGCCAGCCGGTATTTAGGCATTACCTCATCAAAACACGCTTTCGCCTTCTCCCAAGCCGTATTATCACCCTGACAGCCCAAAGTATGATAGAGTTTTCCTAGATACGCTTTCGCCGCCCACTTCGTTGCAAAACCGTCATCATCTTTTTCCGGTAAATTCTCATAAGCGAACTCCCAGTCAGTACGTACCAATTCAAAGACCTCACTTTTTAGGAGAACGAGGAACAGCTACTCCGTCATGAGCAGAGGGAGTGGTCTTTAAAGGTACATCTCCATAGGTAACTGCCAAATTATAATAAGCCAATGCACGCGAAAAAACGAGCAGCCGCTTCCATTGGCAATTATCAGCCGATTCTAACGGACTATCGGCAATATTTGGCAATGAATGCATTTGTTTCACCAATCACTTTATACATCCCTCTCCACGCCATTGTGTTTATGGGTTTCATACAATTCCTCCGTCCATAGAGACCAATAAATCTGTAGAACTGCCATTCGTTTGTGACCATCCAAAACCACAATATCCAAATGTAACTTCCTGCCATGCCTGGCCATAAGCATTATCAGCCGACATATATCCGTAACATCCCATCAAAGCCTGTTTGGCATTTTCCACAGTACTAAACTGAGATTTTTGTATTTATCGTATATTGCGGGTCTTCATCCAGCCACGATTCGCAGGATGCCAATGACAAAGCACCTGCTAATAAAAATATATACTTTTAGATTTTTTCATTTTACGAAAAAAATTATCGGTTAAACTATTTAAAAGGCCACATTTAATCCAAAGACATAAGAACGTTGGCTTGGAAATGCATTCATATCAATGCCCGGGCGTAATCCATCAAAAGCAAACGAATTGATTTCCGGATCGTATCCACTGTAATTAGTGATGACAAATGCATTTTTAACCGAAGCAAATACACCTATATTCTGAAAGCCGATTTTCTTCATCCAAGATTTTGGCAATGTATAATTCAAAGTGATATCCGAACAACGCAAGTAACTTCCATCCTCAATATAACGGTCATAAACCACGTTCTTTACATTCGCCGTAGCCGACGGATAAAGATTTGAATGATTCTCTTCCGTCCAGATATTCCGGAATGCTTCTTGTGTCAAATTACCAGCTTGCCGAGAGGGCGTATAATAACGGATATTCGTATTCAATATCTGATTACCATGCACACCATTAAAAGAAGCCGAAACAGACAGGTCTTTCCAGGCAATACGAGTTTGGAAACCATAAGTAAAGTCCGGATTCGGATTGCCTAAAATGGTTTTATCCTTTTCATCCACAACACCATCCTCATTCATATCCACCGCTTTTATATTACCGGCTCCCAAGTCATTGGCCACAGAACTGGAATAATATTTGGTTGATCCGTCAGCAGCCGTATAAGCAACTTTTCCATCTACAATATCTTCCGGCTGAATAATACCTTGAGTCTTATATCCGAAGAACAATCCCGGTGCCTCACCTGCAATGAAAAAGATTAGCAATACCAAAATGATCTCCTATAGAAGTTCCCTGATATCCACGCACATTCTTCAAGGTTCCAAAATCTGTCGGTGCAAAACCCAGATCACCAATTTTTTGATTTATTAAAAACCAAATGTTTCCGCCCAAACTCCAAACTCCAACCGTTCAAGTTACGGAGAATATCTCCATTCAAACTAATTTCAACACCTTTGTTTTTCAACGAACCTTGATTCAACATCACACTTGCAAAAACCACTGGAAAGCAGGCAATGAACGCGAAATAAGCAAATCATTGGTTTTTTTCTGATATACATCTACTGATCCTGACAGACGGCTGTTGAAAAAACGCAAAATCAAAACCCACATTCCAAGAAGATGTACGTTCCCACTTCAACCCGTCATTCTGCAAATTGCTTACCGCCATTGCCAAAATCTGATCCCCTGTGGCTTTTGCATAATCTATTATTTGTGAATAATCAGAGAAAGTAGCATAAGGATTAATGCCCTGATTGCCTGTAACACCAAAATCCTAAACGTATTTTCATTTGATTCAACCAGTTAACATTCTTCATAAACTCTTCCTGCTCCATACGCCAGGCCAAAGAGAAGGAAGGGAAGTAAGACCATCGGTTACCCTTTTTGAATTTACTTGATCCGTCCGCACGTACAGATGCAGTAAGCAAATATTTATCATAAGCAGAAAGATTGATACGACCTAGATAAGACAGTAACTGATAATCCTTTTGGGTAGGTTGTTCATGAGTCTTCACAGAAGCAAGGTGTAACCCTTTTGTACGTAAGTCAAAATTAGAGAAACGAGTACCCTTCACATTCTTATTCAAGAATGTATGTCCGTCATAAGTTACACCAGCAGTCGCTCCCAGATGAATACCTTTCGCCAAGTCAATATTTAAATTCAATAAGTTCTCTATATTATAATTGGTCTTGTTCAAATTAGCCATGGCTAGCACACCTTGATCATTAGCACCGATAGTGAGCTGCATGCCATACCAACGAGCACGTTCGTTTATATTCACATTTCCTCCGGCACGAAGATTATACGAAAGGTATTTGCAAATATTCCATTTCAAATCCAGACTACCGCCAAAGCTTTTATCATCCGTTATATCATCATAGTCATCCCGCCAGCTATAAACAGTAGTTTTTGCATCCATGTCCGTTTGTAATGTCGGGTCGTCTGCCGGAATTTCATAAGGAGCTGTATCCAATACTGTACGTGCCAATGAACCGGCAATACCACCTGTCGTATTACCCCCGGTCATCATATCATTTTGTTTGATAGATCCATTCAAAGCAAGCGCCATAGTAACGGATTTTGAAAGGTTAGCCGTAAGGTTTGCACGCAAATCACCTTGTTTAATACCTGTATTGCTCACAATACCTTTTATATCCTTAAAACCACCCGAAACATAATAAGTCATTGCATCCGATCCTCCGCTGACCGATGCAGAATAGACTTGAGAGAAAGCAGATGAATAGGCTTCTTTCTGCCAGTTCTTATAACTCAAGACACGATAGTATTCAGGGTTGGTAGGATCTTTTTTATATTTATCCAAGTTTTCACCATACACATAATGCATCTCGCCATTTGCTTGCGGATAGTACTTTTCCTCGCCGGCATTAGCCTTCATATTGGCATAAGCAGCATACTGTTCCAGATTCAACATATTATGCAGGTTACGGGCATCCGCAATGGTAAAGTTTGCAGTCACGTTTACTTTAGCCTTACCTGCTTTCCCATTTTTTAGTCGTAATGATAATAACACCATTCGCACCGCGGGAACCATAAATTGCCGTAGCCGAGGCATCTTTTAATACAGTGATATCTTCAATATCCGCAGGATTCAAAGCACTTAAAGGATCCTGCGCAATCTGGAAATCACCGCCACCCATAGCCGACTCTGCAAATTCCCCGGTGGAAGATTGCGGGACATTATCAATAACATACAGAGGCTGGTTATCTCCACGCAATGAGTTAGCGCCACGAATTGTCACAGAACTGGCAGCTCCCGGAGCAGCCATAGATGAAGTTACATTCAGCCCCGCCACCTTACCTTGCAACAGATTATTAAAAGAAGCTGTTTTAGAAGCATCGTTAGCATCCGGACGCAAGCTGGCGGTAGCACCGGTCAAATCACTCTTTCTTGCCGTACCATAAGCCACTACCACCACTTCATCCAATGTCTGGGTATCATCTTTCAACTGAACATTCAATACTTTTTTTTACCACCGACCGGCACTTGCTGGGTCACATAGCCAATAAAAGAAAACACTAATGTAGATTTGGAGTCAGGAACATCAATAGAATAATTGCCATCAAAATCTGTAATGGTTCCCGTGGCTGTACCTTTCACTTGTACATTCACACCGGGCATCCCCTCGTTCGTACTGTCAGTAACTTTACCTGTTACTTTTATCTGCTGGGCAAACATATCTGGAATTGCTGCCACACAGAAGACACACACTAGAAAAACGTTAAAGAGGTTCTTCTTCATAGAATTAAATTTAAATTAGTAATTTATGATAGTTAACATTATTTTAATCTGTGGCAAATGTAGAGGAAAACAGAAGTATAAGGGGTACAATAATCACTATTTTTAAGTCCAAAATTAGCTAAAAAGGTCCATTTCACCGAGAAATAGTCAATTTTAGAGGAGTAATAAACAAAGTCGGAAACCCGGCCATTGTTTTTTAAGGACAATGACAACCAACCCAAATATAAAAACAAGTATCTTTGTATCTCCAAATATGTTTTTATCCATTAATCAATATATTATGAAACTAAAACTTTCTATTTTAACGATCCTGCTGTTCTTCTTATCAGCATCTTTTCCCTTGGCCGCCCAAAAGGCTCCCCAACCGTTTGATATTGACACCCCTTCGCTCCGCGTCTTCCTTCCGGCTCCCGAACTGGCGACAGGCCGTGCCATAGTAGCCTGTCCGGGTGGCGGATATGGCGGACTGGCTGTCAACCACGAAGGCTATGACTGGGCACCTTACTTCAACAAACAAGGCATCGCACTGATTGTACTGAAATATCGGATGCCTCATGGTGACCGCACTCTCCCCATCTCGGACGCCGAAGCTGCCATGAAAATGGCGCGCGACAGTGCCGATGTATGGAATCTGAATCCATATGATATAGGTATAATGGGCTCCTCTGCCGGAGGGCATCTAGCTTCAACCATCGCCACACATGTCCGCCCCGAACTCCGCCCTAACTTTCAAATCCTGTTCTATCCTGTCATCACCATGGATAAATCCTATACTCACATAGGATCTCACGATAATCTTTTAGGTAAGGACGCTTCCGCCGAACTGGAAACCGAATTTTCCAATGAGAAACAAGTAACCAAAGAAACTCCCCGCGCCTTTATCGCCTACAGTGACGATGACAAGACAGTTCCTCCTGCCAATGGGGTAAATTATTACCTGGGGCTGCACAAGAATCATGTACCAGCCGTACTCCATATTTATGCCAGTGGCGGACATGGCTGGGGTATCCGCGAAAACTTCATCTACAAGAATGAGATGTTAAACGATTTATCCGCCTGGTTGCGCAGTTTCAAAGCTCCCCGTAAAGATGCTGTCCGGGTAGCCTGTGTAGGCAACAGCATTACTTACGGAGCAGGAATCAAAAACCGGAGCCACGACAGCTATCCCTCCGTTCTAGGCCGTTTGCTAGGAGATAAATACTGGGTGAAAAACTTTGGAATCAGCGCACGTACCATGCTGAATAAAGGTGATCGCCCTTATATGAAAGAACAAGCTTATCAACAAGCATTGGCGTTCAACCCCAATATCGTTGTTATCAAACTGGGAACCAATGACAGCAAGTCATTCAACTGGGTACATAAAGCAGATTTCATAAAAGATACACAAACCATGATTGACGCCTTTAAAGCCCTTCCCTCACAACCTGAAATCTATCTATGCTATCCTTCAAAGGCATATCTTACCGGAGAAAGCATTAATGATGATATCATCTCAAAAGAGATTATACCTATGATTAAGAAGGTTGCCAAGAAAAACAAACTGCCATGTCATTGACCTTCACAGCGCAATGGATGGAATGCCGGAATTATTCCCCGACCATATCCATCCAATGAAGAAGAGCGAAAGTGATGGCAAAAAGCTGTTTACGATGCTATAGCAAAATAAAAGGAAACGAAGGAGCAGACAGGAATTAATCAGCCAAAAAGAGACTTTTATCGGTTGTCCGCATTATTCATACGTCATTTTGTTGTGTTATTCAAGACAATCAACTATTTTTGTTCCCAAACCTTGAGTAAGCAATGAAAACATCTGCCCACAACATACGAATCCTGTCCTTGCTCCTTCTATTCACTCTACTGCATTCTATATCAGAAGCCAAACAGTACTTTTTCCAACAAATCCCCTCTCAAAACGGACTTTCCTCCATGGTACGCTGTATGGAAGTCAGTCAGGAAAAAGGATATGTCTGGATAGGGACACGCTCAGGAATCGGACGATTCGACGGTTACGAACAGCGAAGATATCTGCGCGGTAATGTCACACATATTTTGGAAGATGAAGAACATACCATTTGGGCCATCACAGAAAAGGGAGTATTCCGCTACAATGAAAAAGAAGACAAGTTTACCCTTGTGCGGGATAAAGACAACAATCCGGTAATAGCCAGTTCTCTTTGCCTATGGGAGGACGGAGTAATCTTCGGGGGAAGAGGCAGTCTATACAAATACAACTATGAAGACCATATTATCAACCTGTTCCATACGTTGAAGCCGAACGGCAAGTATCATATTTCCAATCTTTACCAATGGGATTCCCGCACTCTCCTGGCCACCAACCGATGGGCAAAAGCCCTGTTTATTGATATCGCTACGGGCAACACCCGTCCTGTTCCCTTCAACAGTGAACAGATTATCTCACTGTTGATTGATCAAAAAAGGGAATGTATGGGTAGCTCATTACAATCAGGGAGTAAGCTGTTATGACCGCAATGGAAAACAATTACAGACCTATCATACACAAAACTCTCCCCTCAAAACCAATGTAGTGCTATCATTAGAAGAGCATAACGGACAAATATGGATGGGTACAGACGGAGGAGGAATCCATATTCTCAATCCGCAGACCGGCAAGATATCGACATTGAGGTACATTCCGGGAGATCGTTACTCCTTGCCTGCCAACTCTATTCTTTGTCTATATAACGACAAAAGCGACAATATGTGGGCGGGAAGTGTACGTAACGGATTAATCAATATTAAAGAGGTAGGAATGAAAACCTATCAAGACGTACTGCCGGGACAGAATTACGGACTGAGTGAGAAAACAATCCTATCCATTTATCAGGACAATGACAATCAAATATGGATCGGAACAGACGGAGGGGGTCATCAACCTCTTCGACCCGGCCACCGGAAAGTTTCATCACATACTTTCTACCTGGGAAGAAAGGTGGCTTCCATCACCGGCATGGACAAAGACCATCTGCTGGTTTCGCTATTCAGCCAAGGCCTGTTTATCTTTCATAAGAAACCCACCGATATCAGCCGCTTGTCATTATCAACGACAGCATTAATGATATTTTATGCCATCGGGGAAAAACAGTCAATGTATATCAAAATACTCCTGAAACCATTTTGGATGTTATCCGAAACACCTTATAAATACCATATTGGTTAAAAAGCAATTCATTCCCATCACCAAGGGAAAAGGGCATCACTGATATTGTCGGTACATTGTTACCCATAAACAGCACAGGAGAGGATTGCTATCTGCACGATTTGGAACATATCTATCAAATCAACTCCAGCCTCAACGAACTGGAACTTATATTTACCTGTCAAACAGACACCGTGTTCAATTCTGTTTCACAAGACGAGAACGGATTGCTATGGATAGGCAGTAACCATGGTTTAAGTTATTATAATCCGGGTACAAAGCAATATACCCTTGTCCCCAATACCCTGATTAATGAAATAAGCTCGCTCATTTGTGACCGGCAAGGACGTGTATGGATAGGAACGGAAGAAAAGTTATTCGCATATCTGATTAAAGAAAAGAAGTTCATCTTATTCGGTGAACCGGACGGAGTGGTACAAAACGAATATCTGGAGAAACCCCGGTTACTCTCTTCATCCGGAGATGTCTATATGGGAGGTGTAAACGGCTTACTACATATCAACCGGCACTTACCTGACGACCCCGCACTTCTCCCCACTCTTCAACTGGCGGACATCCTAGTGGGCGGAGAACGTGTCTACGACCGGATATCAAACGACCACCAACTTAGTGTCAATGAAAAAACGCAAACCGATCATCATCAAAATCATCACCCGTGATAAGGATATTTTCCGCAAACCCATGTATAGATACACCATTACAGGACTGAACGGACAAAACATCTATTCTTATTTACCGGAAATAAACTTAAGCAGTCTGCCTACAGGCAGTTATCACATAAAAGCCGCCTGTAGTACCCGCAACGGTGACTGGACAGCAGACTATGATATTCTTACCCTGACAGTACTGCCTCCCTGGTATAAATCCGGCTGGTTCATCCTAAGTTGCACCCCTTTTTATCTTCATCAGTGTCATTCTCACTTTCATCCTGATATTGCGCAACAAAGAAACCAAGCTAAAGTGGGCAATGAAAGAACATGAACAGCAGGTATACGAAGAAAAAGTACGCTTTCTCATCAACATCAGCCATGAGCTCCGGACTCCACTGACCTTGATACATGCACCCTTGAAACAACTAATGGACAAACTTACCGCCGACAACGAAAATTATCCGTTGATCCAAAGCATCTGTAAACAATCTGAACGGATGAAGAACATTCTGAATACTGTTCTGAATGTTCGCAAAATTGGAAGTAGGACAAAGCACACTCCATATCCAGAGCATACAATTGGATGAATGGGCGGAGCAACTGATTTCCGATTTTAAACCGGAAGCCTCCGTCAGAGGCATCACACTCGTCTATCAACCTGAGCCGGAGATTCAAACCTTGTGCTTCGACAAAGAAAAATGTACCACTATCCTGACCAACCTATTAATTAACGCATTGAAATATACTCCCGATGAGAGTACAATCAGCATTTCAACCCGGTTGTCGGAAGACAGGACAAGAGTACGCATATCCATTTCCGACCAAGGTCCGGGACTGAAAGATGTGGATACCAACAATCTCTTTGTCCGCTTTTACCAAGGCAACAACAGTCGTCCCGGCACAGGAATCGGATTGTCCTATTCTAAAATACTGGTCGAACAACACGGAGGCAACATTGGAGCCTACGACAACAAGAATTTCGGAAGTCCGGGAGCCACTTTCTGGTTCGAACTTCCATTAAACACCGAACCGGGAAATATCACGCTGCACCCACAAGAATATCTGAATACACTTTTGGCACCCACGCAAGAAACAGAAAGCATTCCCGAACAACAGGAAGAAAATAAAACAGCCCAAAGCCATACTTTATTAATAGTAGATGACAACAAAGACCTGACCGATTATCTGGCAACAGCCCTGAAAGACCGGTTTAAGACAATATGGGTAGCAGCCGATGGAGAGGAAGCATTGCGTCTTTGCCGGGAAAAACGTCCTCATATAGTTGTAAGCGATATCCAAATGCCCCATATGAACGGCTATGAGCTATGTAAACAAATAAAAGAAGATTTGGAAATAATGCTTCTTTCCGGAATGATTTTCTACATTGTAAATATGAATTTTCTCTGCCTTTTAAAAACAAGAAGTAGCTGTCCGGATGAAAAGAGCATGCCTTTGTATAAATCTCTTATCTTTATCGCCGGTGGGCTTGTTGCCGTTATCTTCGGTGGTAATCTTGTAGTAAACAATGCAAGCCAGATTGCAGTATCATTTGGTGTGAGCCAGAACTTTATCGGTCTCACCATTGTTGCGATCGGTACCTCCCTGCCAGAGCTTGTGACTTCAATCGTAGCTACACGAAAAGGAGACAGCGGTCTGGCTCTTGGAAAATGCAATCGGATCGAATATTTTCAATATTCTTTTTCATCCTGGGTATGTCAGCTACGATCTCACCGCTTCATATCCTGTCTGAATCTGTTATTGACTGTGCAATTCTGCTGGTAAGCGGAATCCTGCTGTTTGTTTTTGGCATATACCAGGAAGTCTATGAACCGTACAGAAGGAGCTATCTGTGTACTGAGTTATATCGGATATACAGCATATCTGTTTATCAGATGATACATCTTGAAATTTTGAACAAAAAGTCTTTTATCATGCCGAATATTTGTATATGAACAATTCTGTAGAATTGCAAATTTCTGACGTAAAATGGCATAATAATGGCATACAGAATTTCCTGTATGCCATTTCATTTACATATTAAGGAGGCTTGAATGTCATGGAATTTCAGAAAGTATTAGAAACAAGAAGAACTGTCCGTAAAATACAGTGCGGATGAGCGCGTTACCAGAGAGCAGATGGAGGAATTGCTCCGTGCAGCGCAGGAAGCTCCGTCATGGAAAAACTCTCAGACCGGGCGCTATTATTGTGTTCTATCAGAAGATATGGTAAATAAGATTCGTATGGAATGTCTTCCGGGCGCAGGAAATGCTGGAAAATCTGAGCATGCTGCTCTGATCGTGACTACTTTTGTGCATGACCGTGCTGGTTTCCAGAAGGATGGAACTGCTGATAATGAGCTGGGCAATGGAATGGGGATGTTACGATCTTGGTCTGCAGAACGAAAATCTCATTCTGAAAGCCACAGATCTCGGTCTGTCCACTCTGATCATGGGACTCCGTGAAGCAGACAGACTCCGTGAGATTCTGAACATCCCGGAAACAGAGACTATTGTATCCGTTATCGCAATCGGCATAGCAGCCGAAGAACCAATCCGCCACATCGAAAAGAACTCAGCGAAATCACAAAATTCTTTTAAATAACATTATAAATTCCCTGTATGTAACCAAATTCATGCAGGGAAGTTTTTATATGTTACGCTTTTGTATGTTACGCTTCTGTGTCAGGTGTCGCACCTGCAGACCGCTAATGTCTTCCTGTTCTTCCCGCACATCTATTATCTGCCATTCGTGCAAACTCGCTTCGCTCAAACAGTGCACTCGGTGGCAGAAATTAGTGCAGTCAGAACAACGGAATCCATGCTGTGTCTGCTGTTACGACACCT
>ENA-OQES01000944-OQES01000944.1-human-gut-metagenome-genome-assembly--contig:-NODE-944-length-11564-cov-3.374399_pt1 | contig 11564 bp, 18 predicted proteins | sample MGYA00242798_ERZ504641 | MGnify/ENA primary metagenome ERZ504641 (study PRJEB26092, sample SAMD00036327) | human gut metagenome | host: Homo sapiens | study: EMG produced TPA metagenomics assembly of... | reverse complement strand
TGCCGATCCGTATACGGTGAGATTGCGCATGACTTCCGTTATGAGAGCAGACGGAACGCTGAAAGGTATACGAACGGGGAAGACATTTCTGTCAGAACGATGCCCATCTGTTTGTAACACCGGAACAGATCAAGGATGAATTTACAAAAGTAGTAGAACTGATCTTCAGTACCTATAAAGATTTCGGAATCACCAATTACCGTTGTGTACTGTCTCTGCGTGATCCGGAAAACAAAGAAAAATATCATGATGATGATGAGATGTGGAACACAGCAGAAGATGCACTGCGTGATGTAATGAACAGCATCGGAATCGAATACACCGAAGAAATCGGAGAAGCTGCATTCTATGGCCCGAAACTGGATGTCAATGTACAGCCTGCCATCGGTAACGAGATTACCCTGTCCACCTGTCAGCTGGACTTCTGTCTGCCGGAAAAATTCAATCTGTCCTACATCGACAGCAACGGAGAGAAACAGACACCGGTTGTTTTGCACCGCGCAATTCTTGGATCTCTGGATCGTTTCATGGCATACATTTTGGAAGAGACCAAAGGAAACCTGCCGACCTGGCTGGCACCTGTTCAGGCACGTGTTATGCCGGTTAAGACCGATGATGAAGGTCTGAATGCATATGCACAGGAAATCGTGGACGCACTGGAAGCAGCAGATGTCCGTGTGGAACTGGATGACCGTGCAGAAAAACTTGGCTATCGTATGCGTGAAGGTCAGGTAGAAAAAGTACCGTATCTGCTGGTTGTCGGATTCAATGAAAAAAGACGACAGAACCGTTTTCCTTCCGTCTGCATGGCGAAAAAGAAACTACGTTCTGCCACTGGATACTTTTGTAGAAAGATCAAAGCAGAGATTACAGAAAAATCAGAGAACACATTCACGTAAACTAGAGCTTGCAGATTTGCGGAAATGACTTTTTTCAGACACGCTCTAATTGCAGGAAAATGGGAAGAATTATGTTTTATTGATATACAATAGAAAAATCCCCTGTGGAAGTTCAGGATTTCCAACAGGGGACTTTTTTTCGGTGAATATCAATAATTAATCCAATGGATTGATTTTGTTAGCAGAAATATACGTCCGTGTAAAGAAAAAGCTGCTGCATATGATGTATGCAACAGCTCGGATGCCGCTGGCCGGACTCGAACCGGCACGGCTGTTAACCGCTTGATTTTGAGTCAAGTGCGTCTGCCAATTCCGCCACAGCGGCATGAAAAACGGTTCGCTAAAACCGACCTTTATAATATCATATCAGCGGATAAAAAGCAAGCATTTTATTTTGGGATGGAAAAATAGATTTCCACTTGTATCGGAGTAAGAGAGAGGATATAATAAAAAACAGGGCTCTCTACACAGCGAAAGCAGAGCCGGAAAAAGGACTGCAAATAAGAAAACGGGGGAAAGTGATGGCAGGACAGACAAACTGTGAGAGTTGTGCGAATTATGTATACGATGAAGAATCCGATTGCTACTGCTGTGAAGTGGATCTGGATGAAGAGAGTATGTATCGGATTTTTAAGTGATACGTTTTACCAGTGTCCGTATTATCAGCTGGACGACGAATATCGGATCGTAAGAAAACAAATGTAAAAAAAGAATAAAGTCTCTGTTTCAGTTGACAAACAAAAGATTCTTCATTAAAATTGGAAAAATAGTGGTAACTGTAAAGTTATAAAAGCAGTTACGGACAGTGAAAAAGAAACAGGAGAACGGAGGAAAACTATGTATCAATATCAGGATCAGAAGGAAATGCGCCGGGCCCTTAACGGCAAGATGATCGTTATGCTGGTGGGAATCATGCTTGTTATGACAGCTCTGACATCCAGCCTGTCCTACGGCATGCGGTGCTGGTCAATGGCAGGAATGGCGGACAAGGGGAATGAAGAGGTTCTGGAGGCATTAAAACAGATTGACATTACAAGCGGAACACTTCGCGCATGCAGCGTAGTATATTATATTCAGGCAGTGATCGAAACCATGGTGGGAATCTTTTGTTTCCGGTTAAACAATCGGCTGGATAAGGTTGCACTTTTGTGGAAAATGAGCCTGGGAATTCTGGGGCTCGAAGTTCTGGCGGGTGTTGCACTGACAGCAATGCATATGATCAGTCCGTTTATGATCATTTCCAATCTGCTGTTACCGTTGTTTCTGCTCTGGGCGGTTAGTGGCCTGAAAAAGGTAGCGAAAAATCATCCGGATCGTATCTATGCGGTAGAACCGAACAATCGGAAAAAAGGAAAGGAAGCAGATAAAACTTCCGTTCAACCGAAAAAAGCAGGACAGAAGAAAAGTCTGATGGAGCATGCAACACAGGTAACACCGGAGAATATCACACCACTGGAACTGACCAGGGAACTGGAGAAAGAGGATGCCAACGTAACAGAAGAGGTTCAGGAAGCATCTGAGGAAGAGGTTGCAGAAGTGACAGAAACAAAAGAAGAGAAAAAGGAAACACAGGAGCAAGAATAAAGGATCAAAATTCCCTGCCATCCGGCCAATGACCGGTTGTGTGGGGAATTTTATAGTTTACACGAGACCTTGACGACTGTCGCGATAATGTGAGAAATCTAACAGAAAGAAGGCGAGGCAATGCAATTTTTTTCATTTATCCGATCTGCATATCGGGAAGCAGTTATATGGATATTCTCTGCTGGAAGATCAGGAGTGGATCCTGACAGAGATTTATGAATTGATCCGGGAGAAACGACCGGACGGTGTCCTGATCGCTGGTGATGTGTATGACAAATCAGTACCTGCAGCGGAAGCGGTTACGGTATTTGACCGGTTTCTTACCAAAGTAAGCCAGCTGGAACCGAAGATTCCGGTACTGATCATCAGCGGGAATCATGATTCTCCGGAACGACTGGCGTTCGGTGCAAAGATTCTGAGCAGGCAACAGATCTATGTGGCGGGAACCTGTCCGCAGATACCGGAAGACCATCTGAAAAAGGTCACTTTTCAAGATGAATGGGGAGAGACAGAGGTATGGATGCTTCCGTTTGTGAAACCCGGATATGTGCGAAAACTAATGGAAGAGAGCAAAAGGGAAACAGACAGAGAGGACGGAGCAGGAGAACAAAGAGACCGCGACGGGGAAACAGAGATAAAAGTGAAAAACGGATGGGAAGAGATACGCAGGGATTATAATGAGGCGGTAAAATTTCTTCTGGAGAGAGAGCAGGTGGATACGGAGAAACGAAATATACTGATTTCCCATCAGTTCTATACTGCAGGTGGTGAGACACCGAAAACCAGTGATTCCGAGACGATAAGTGTGGGAGGACTTGATCAGGTGGATATTTCGTGTCTTGCGCCGTTTTCCTATGTGGCGCTGGGACATATCCACCGCCCGCAGTCGATGGGAAGAGAAAGTATCCGTTACTGTGGTTCGATGTTAAAAATACTCGGTCAGTGAGTGGGAACAGGAAAAATCGGTGACAGAAGTGATTCTGGAAGCACCGGGACAGGAACCGGTGATTCAGCTGCATCCGCTGCATCCGTTACGGGAGATATGCGTGATCAGGGGAAGACTGGAAGAGATTCTGGAAGCGAACAAAGACAGTATCTGCGAGGATTATGTCAGTATTGTTCTGACAGATGAAGAGGAACTGTATCAGCCGAAGGAACAGCTGGAACGGATCTTTACGCATATTCTGGAAGTGAGGACAGAGAGAAACCGGAAGCTTGTACAAGAATGGGAAGACGGACAGGCAGAGGATACACAGACAGATCCGAAACTGGTTTTTGAACAGGTTTTTTTTCCCAGATTCAGGGACGGAAGCTGCAGGAAGAAGAGGCGGCAGTGCTGGAAGAAGTATTTGCGAAAATCAGGGAGGAAGAAGGATGAGACCGATGATACTGACGATGTCCGCATTTGGTTCTTATGCGGACTGCGTGACAATAGATTTCGGGCAGGTGCAGCAGGGTGTGTTTCTGATCACGGGAGATACCGGGGCAGGTAAGACAACGATCTTTGACGGGATCACCTATGCACTGTATGGACAGACCAGCGGTGGACGGAGAGACGGAACCATGATGCGCAGCCAGTACGCGCCGGATGGGACGAAGACATATGTGGATCTGACATTTTCCAACGGGGGACAGGTCTGGCGGGTGCTTCGAAGTCCGGAGTATGAGAGGGAGAGCAAACGACGGAACAAAGACGGTGGGAGGACGATGACAAAGGAGCGGGGCAGCGTGGAGCTGTATCAGCCGGATGGCAGTCTGTATCCGGGAAACAGACAGGAAGTTAACCGGAAACTGGTGGAAATCCTCGGTGTGGATGCCAGGCAGTTTATGCAGATCGCGATGATCGCACAGGGAGATTTTCTGCGGCTGCTGCTGGCAAAGTCCGATGAGCGAAAAGAAATTTTCTCCCGGATCTTTGATACAAGAATCTTCGGACGGGTGCAGGAGGAGCTGAAAACAGGAACAAACGGTGTTACGGTGAGCTGGAGGATAACAGAAAGTCCTGTCTGCGGGAGATAGAACAGCTGGAAGTTTCGGAAAGCACGGTTCAGGAAAAGGAGGAACTGCTCCGGACAGGACAGAAAGAACCGGATCTTGAGGCGGTGCTTGCTTTTGCAGAGCGCATGCTGGAAGAAGATAAATTGCAGTATGAACAGAGCCGGAAAGAAATGCAAAAAAACAACTGCGGCGCTGGAAAAACTGAATCAGCGCTACAGTGTGGAAAAAGAGAGAGCAGAGAGTTTTTCAAAACTTACGCAGCTGGAAAAACAGATTCGTGTGCTGGAAGAGAAAAGAGAAGAAAAGGAACAGGAAAAGGAACGGATCGGTGCCGCAAAGCGGGCGGCAAAAGTAGAAATGGTTTATGTAGGCTACCGGGAGACGGCAGAGAACAGAGAACGGATGCAGATGCAGGAAAAACAGCTGAAAGCAGTGGCTGGAGGAACGGAAAGAGGAAACAGAAAAACTGAAAGAAAAGGAGAAAATCTGGAACAGTTATGTACAGAAACTGGAGGAGAAAGAAGTGCCGGTGCTTGAACGGCTGCGACAGGCACTTGAACAGTACGGACAGCTGCAGAGCCATCTGAAAGAAGCACAGCGTCTGGAAATACACCGGCAGCAGGCAGCAGACAGTTACCGGAAAGCAGACCTTTCTTACCGGCAGCAGGCCCAGCGTTATGAAACTCTGTATCAGGAATATCTTGCCGGACAGGCAGGGATTCTTGCTTCCGGGCTGCAGGACAATTATCCCTGTCCGGTATGTGGTTCCCTCCATCATCCGGCTCCGGCGGAGCCGGTTTCCAGGGGAATCTGAGCCAGGAACTGGTGGAAAAAGAGAGAGAACGCCGAAATCAGGCGGAAAATACCAGGGAAGACCGAAGACAGAAGTATCAGCAGTCAGAAAAGCCTCTATCAGCAGGAAATAGCGGTCATCCGGGAGCAGCAAACGCATCTGTTACATAGAGAACAGACAGAGGAAGAAAGTCTGGAAGTGATGGAAAAACCGCTGGGAAGACTGGGAAGTAAAAAGCCCGGAAACGATTGATAGACGGAGAAGAAAAGCTTCAGATATCCGAAAAAAGAGCTGGATCGTGTCTCCGGGAGTCTGCAAAAATTCCTGCAGGAAGAAAACAGGTAAAAAAGGTCAGCTGGAAGAGGTACAGCGACAGTGTAAACTTTAAAACAACAGGAACAGGAAAAACAGAACGCTTATGAACAGGTGCGGAGGGAACAGCTTTTTGAAAAAGGAAGAGGATTTTAAGAAAGCATGCATGAAACCTGCGGAGCTGGAACGGAGGAAGAAAGCAATAGATGCCTACGAAGAGGAGTTGCGCCGGAGCTGTCAGGAAGTGGAATGGCTGAGAAGCCAGCTGAAAGAAAAAGAAGCCCCGGATCTTGAACAGACGGAAAAGGAGTTGAAAGAACAAAAAGAACAGCAGAGGCTGAAGGAGAGAGAACTCCGAAAGCTTTACAGCCGACGAGAGACGAATCAGCAGGCAAACCGAAGACTGCAGCAGCTGACGAAGGAGAGAGAAGAACTGAGAAAACAGTATCAGGTACTGAATACTCTGAGTCGCACTGCCAACGGGAGCCTTACCGGCACGGCAAAGATCGATCTGGAATCGTATATGCAGCGTCAGTATTTTCAGCATATGATCCGATGTGCCAATCGTCACCTGGAACGGATGGCTGCCGGACAGTTTCTGTTAAAATGCAGAAGTATGGAAAACCTTTCCACTCAGGGGAATACCGGCCTTGATCTGGATGTCTACAGTCTGATCACCGGAAAGGTGCGGGATGTCAAGACCCTTTCCGGTGGAGAATCCTTCATGGCAGCACTGGCACTGGCACTTGGTATGACGGATGTGATCACACAGGCTGTGGGAGCAGTTCATATCGATACCTTATTTATTGATGAAGGATTTGGTTCACTGGATGAAAACGCCAGGGAACAGGCAATCCGTATCCTTCAGGGACTCTCCGGAGGCAGCCGTCTGGTGGGAATCATTTCCCATGTAACGGAACTGAAAGAACAGATTGAGCAGAAGCTGGTGGTGACAAAAGGCAAAAACCGGAAGCAAAGTCGAGTGGAAATAAGAAAAAGACCTATGCAGACCGCAAAATTTGTGGTACTGTTTTTAATATGGTCTGCAAAGACCAAAAAGTAGTGTAACTGTGAAGATGTTGAACAGTTACAAAGCAGAAAGGGGTAAGAATCATGAGACAGTATCATGAGACAGGAAAAAAAAGAGATCCAGAAACTGGCAAAGATGTACCGGGAATTTCTGGATGCAGGAAAGACAGAGCGGGAATGCAGCAGCAATATCTGCAGAATCGCAAAAGAACAGGGTTTTGAAAATCTGGCGGATGTGATCCGTGAAGGAAAGCAGTTGAAAGCCGGAGATAAAATCTATGCGGAAAATATGAAAAAATCCGTAATCATGATGGAAATCGGAACAGATGACATCGAAAACGGTATGCTTCTGATAGGTTCCCACATCGATTCTCCGCGTCTGGACATCAAACAGAACCCGTTATATGAAAACGGAGGTATGGCTTATCTGGACACCCATTATTATGGTGGAAATCGAAAAAAAAATACCAAGTGGGTAGCTTCTCCGATGGGCGATCCACGGTGTGATCGTAAAAAACAGACGGAACAACCGTGCAGATAAACATAGGTGAGAAACCGGAAGATCCGGTTGTGGGAGTGACCGACATTCTGGTGCATCTGTCCGCAAAACAGATGGATCAAAAAAGGAAGCGTTGTCGTTGAAGGAGAAGCACTGGATCTTCTGGTGGGCAGTCAGCCGATGGATGAAAAAAGAAGATGAAAAGGAAGAAAATCCGGTCAAAGCTTATGTGTTACAGCTGTTAAAAGAACAGTATGGCATTGAAGAAAAAGATTTTGTATCTGCCGAGCTTGAGGTTGTGCCGGCAGGAGCAGCAAGGGATTTCGGTCTGGACAGCAGCATGATCATGGCTTACGGACAGGATGACAGAATCTGTGCCTTTACTTCTCTGATGGGATTCTTATACAGCAAACCGTCTGCAAAGACAAAAGTATGCCTGTTTGTGGATAAAGAAGAGATCGGAAGCGTGGGAGCAACCGGTATGCATGCTCATTTTCTGGAAAATACTGTTGCAGAAGTGATCAACAGTCAGGGGGAATACTCTGAACTGAAACTGCGCCGCGCTCTGAAAAACTCAAAAAATGCTGTCGGCAGATGTCAATGCCGGATATGATCCGCTGTATGCTGAAGTATTTGAAAAGAATAATTCCGCGTACGTTGGAAAAGGAGCGGCGATAAGCAAATATACCGGAGCAAGAGGAAAGAGCGGTTCTAATGATGCTAATGCAGAATATCTGGGTATCTTACGTAAAGCGTTTGATGATGCAAAAGTGGAATACCAGACAGCAGAACTGGGACGAATCGATGCAGGTGGCGGTGGAACTATCGCTTATATTCCGGCAGCTTACGGTATGGATGTGATCGATATCGGTGTACCGATCCTGAATATGCATGCACCGTATGAAGTAAGTTCCAAGGCAGATGTATACGAGACAACCAAATGCTACAAAGCATTTTATGAAATGTAGTAACTATTCAGTAGCCACTGTCCCGCGAGGTGTTTTGACATGAATATGTCAAAATCCCGAGACATACAAGCCAAAATGCCATCACCGAAGGTGATTTACGCGAGCAACGAGTCAAAGTCCGTGCTTGCACGGAACCTTGAGGAGTGCCGCGATAACGATAAAAAACTCGCAAAGCGTGTTTTTATCGTTTAAATGCATTTTGGCTCGTAACTGTGAAGGTACTGAACAGTTACTAAATGAGAAAAATTATCATTAGTAAAAACCCAAAAGAAGAACAAATAGTGGTAAAATGGTTAGGAGAAACTAATTATAAACAGCCGCGGCTGTGTGAAAGCAGTTGCAACGAATCACAAAAAGTGTGAATACGGCTGCGGTATTTTTCTGAAGGAGAGAGCTGCAGCCGAAAGCAATCAGAAAATGGGGAAGAAAACCGGAGGAAGTTTATGTTTCTTACATTACAACAAATCAAGAAGTCCTTTGGACAGGGCGAGAGTAAAGTAGAAGTATTAAAGGGAATCGATCTTGCGGTCGAACAGGGAGAGTTTTGTGTCCTCCTTGGACCGTCGGGATCCGGAAAATCAACGTTGTTAAATATCATCGGCGGTATCGACAGGGCGGATGATGGAGAAATCGTGATCCACGGCGAGCGGATGGCAGACATGAAGGAAAAACGACTGACTATTTACCGGAGAAAGCATCTTGGCTATGTTTTCCAGATGTATAATCTGATCCCGAATCTGACTGTACGTGAAAACATCGAAGTGGGAGCCTATCTGAGCGACAAAATCGCTGGATGTGGACGAAATGTTACATACACTCGGACTCTATGAACACCGCAACAAACTGCCGAATCAGTTATCCGGAGGTCAGCAGCAACGAACTGCGATCGGACGGGCCATCGTCAAGAATCCGGACATCCTGCTGTGCGATGAGCCGACAGGTGCGCTGGACTATAAGACATCCAAGGAGATCCTGAAGCTGATCGAAACCGTCAATGAGAAATACGGCAATACCATTATCATGGTTACCCACAACGATGCGATCAAAGACATGGCTACCCGCGTGGTGCGCTTAAAGGACGGCATGATTCGAAGCAACGTGATCAATGAGAAGCGGCTACATGCGGAGGATCTGGAATGGTAAGGGGGAAGAAGATGAAAAATCCACTGAGGAAACGTCTGCCCCGGGAACTGAAAACAGAATTCGGAAAGTATCTGGTGATTTTCCTGCTGCTGGTAGCAACGATCGGACTGGTATCCGGTTTTCTGGTTGCAGATGGCAGTATGATCATTGCGTATAACGAAGGATTTGAAAAATTATAATGTTGAAAACGGGAATTTTCTTCTGGAAAAGCGGGCGAATAAAGCACAGATGAAAGCCATCGAAGCGGCGGGCGTGACATTATATGAAAACTTTTATACCGAGGAAGCACTGACGAACGAGAGTACGATGCGTATTTTCAAAAAACCGACAGAAAGTGAATACGGTCTGCCTGATGAAAGGAGAATTGCCGACACAGGCAGATGAGATTGCTATTGACCGGATGTATGCAGAAAACAACAGTCTGGAGATCGGGGATACGATCGAGAGTGCGGACGGAAAATACAGCTGGAAGATCACCGGTTATGTGGCACTGCCGGATTACAGCTGTCTGTTTTCCGATAATAACGATACGATGTTTGATGCTGTCAAGTTTGGTGTCGGTATTGTGGCACCGGAAGGTTATACGGCACTGGAAGAGGAAGAACAAAATTACAGCTATTCCTGGAAATACGAGAAAGAACCTTCGGATGAACTGCAGGAAAAAGAGATGGCAGAAGATCTGATGGATATCATTAAGAATGAGGCAAAATTAAAAACATATATTCCCCGATATCTGAATCAGGCGATCACTTTTACCGGAGAAGATATGGGAAGCGATCAGGCGATGATGACGGTGCTTCTGTATATCATCATCGTGATCATGGCGTTTGTATTTGGTGTGACAGTGAGCAATACGATCACCAAAGAGGCAAATGTGATCGGAACGCTGCGGGCGTCCGGTTATACAAAGGGAGAACTGATCCTGCATTATATGACGATGCCGCTGGCGGTCACCCTGGTCGGAGCACTGATCGGTAATATTCTGGGATACACGGTATGTAAGGACATTTGCGCCGATATGTATTACGGAAGTTACAGTCTGCCGACCTATCATACGATTTGGAGTGCAGAGGCGTTCTGGAAGACGACGCTGGTTCCGGTAGCGCTGATGGCTGTTGTAAATACGGGAATTCTTTATAAAAAAACTTTCTCTGTCTCCGTTACAGTTTCTGCGAAGAGATCTGAAAAAGAAGAGGAAAAAGAGAACGTTTCATCTAAGCAGCAGGATTCCGTTTTTTGGTAAGATTCCGTCTGCGTGTCATTTTTCAGAATGTGAGTAATTATGCAGTGCTTCTGGTAGGGATTCTTTTGCCAATCTGCTGTTGATGTTCGGACTGGCACTTCCGGCAGTGCTGGATCATTACCAGAGTGTGCTGAAAGACAATCTTCTGAGTAATTATCAGTATATTCTGCAGATCCCTGCGGAGGCGATGGACGAAGATAAGAAACTGGAAAGTCTGGTACAGATGATGTATGTGCAGAGTCAGCTGGAGACGGACAACGAAGATGCGGAAAAATTCTCTGCGTATTCCCTGAATACACTTGGAGAGCAGTATAAGAGTGAGGAAGTCCTGCTGTACGGTATTCAGCCGGACAGTCGCTACATTCAGATTCCGGAAGAAGAAATATCAAATGGAAATGTATATATTTCTTCCGCCTATGCGGACAAGTATCAGCTGCAAAAAAGGAGATACGATCACCTTAAAAGAAAAATACGAAGACGATCAGTATACCTTTACGGTCAGTGGAATTTATGATTATGAAGGTGGAATTTCTGTCTATTTGTCACAGGACTTCCTGAATAAAACCTTTGATCTGGGCAAGTCGTATTTCAGTGGTTATTTTTCAGAGACACCCATCACGGATATTGATGAAAAATACATTTCTACAGTGATCGATCTGGAAAGCCTTACCAAAATCAGCCGCCAGCTGGATGTTTCCATTGGGCAGTATGATGGGACTGGTGGACGGATTTGCGGTGTTGATGTTTATGATCCTGAATTTATCTGCTGTCGAAGATTATCATAGAGAAAAATGCACAGTCGATTTCTATGGTCAAGATTCTCGGCTACAGCAACCAGGAGATCAGCCGGTTGTATATCGTATCGACATCGATCATGGTGGTACTGTTTCTGTTGCTGAGCCTTCCGGTGGAATACTGGGCGATGGTATATCTGTTCCGGGCAGTGATGCTGGAGAGCATCAGTGGATGGATTACGTTTTCATATCGAGTCAGCGGTCTATGTTAAGATGCTCCTTCTTGGAATCGGAACGTATGCAGTGGTGGCGGTGTTAGAATACCGCAGAATCTGTCGGGTACCTATGGATGAAGCACTAAA
>ENA-OQES01000943-OQES01000943.1-human-gut-metagenome-genome-assembly--contig:-NODE-943-length-11573-cov-2.694741_pt1 | contig 11573 bp, 15 predicted proteins | sample MGYA00242798_ERZ504641 | MGnify/ENA primary metagenome ERZ504641 (study PRJEB26092, sample SAMD00036327) | human gut metagenome | host: Homo sapiens | study: EMG produced TPA metagenomics assembly of... | reverse complement strand
ACATTATCTTTTTGCAAAAACGTGACCGCCCCATCGACCACGAGCCGGACTGGGTGCAGCTTGGCAAGACCGAAGATGGTTTTGCCATCAACCAGTATTTTGTAGACCACCCGGAGATGGTGCTGGGCGAGATGACCACCGAAAGCACCCAGTACGGACGAGAGGAATTGACCGTTGCGCCCCTTGAGGGCACCAGCCTTGCCGACCAACTTGCAGAAGCAGTACAGCATATTGAGGGGCAATACACCGAAGTTGAGGTGGAAACCACCAGATATTGCGGATGCCGAAAATGAGAAGCACATTCTCCCGGCTGACCCGGAGGTCAAAAACTTCTCCTATACCGTAGTGGACGGCGAAGTGTTCTACCGGGAAAATTCCGTGATGACACAGGTGGAACTGTCCGACACCGCCAAGGGGCCAGTGTCACCGGCATGGTAGAGCTGCGGCAGATCGTCAACGAACTGATTGACCAGCAGTTGAACGACTACCCGGACGAGGACATCAAGGCAACGCAGGAGCATTTGAACGCCGCCTACGATGCTTTTACCGCAAAGTACGGTCTGCTGAACGACCGCAAAAATGGGCGGCTGTTGAGCAGGATTCCTCGTATTATCTGCTGTGTTCACTGGAAAATCTGGACGAGCAGGGACAGCTTAAATCCAAAGCGGCGATGTTCACCAAGCGCACCATTCGCCCGGAGCGCACTGTCACCAGCGTAGATACCCCCCAGCGAAGCACTGGCGGTATCTATTGGTGAGCATGGCAAAGTGGATTTGCCCTATATGGCAGAACTGCTGGGCACTCCCGGTGAGTACGGGCGCATTACCACCGAACTTTCCGGTGTGATCTTCAAAGACCCTGCCGCCGACCCCACCGACCCGGAAGCAGGCTGGCAGATGGCAGACGAGTACCTGTCCGGCGATGTCCGGGCAAAGCTGCGGATGGCGCAGTTTGCGGCAGAGACCAACCCGGAGTTTGCCGTCAATGTGGAGGCGCTGACCAAAGCGCAGCCCAGAGAACTGGAAGCCTCCGAAATTGATGTGCGGCTGGGTGCAACATGGCTGGACCCGGACATTATCCCAAAAGTTTATGACCGAAAACCTTTTCAGATACCCCTACTATCTGCGCCATGCGGTCAAGGTGAGATATTCGCCCTACACCGCCGAGTGGCGTGTGGAGGGCAAGACTGCCACCGGGCGAAGTGACATTATTTCGTCCGAGACCTACGGCACCAGCAGAGCAAACGCCTACAAGATTTTGGAGGAGACCTTGAACCTGAAGGATGTTCGCATCTACGACACCATCGAGGATGCCGAGGGCAAACCCAAGCGTGTGCTGAACAAACGTGAAACCATGCTGGCACAGCAGAAACAGCAGGTTATCAAGGACGCTTTCACCAACTGGGTCTGGCAGGACCCCCAGCGGCGCATTGCGCTGGTAAAGCAGTACAACGAGCTGTTCAACAGCACCAGACCCCGTGAATACGATGGCTCCCACATCAAATTCGTGGGCATGAACCCGGAGATCACCCTCCGAGAACACCAGCGCAACGCTATCGCCCATGTGCTTTATGGCGGTAATACGTTGCTTGCGCACGAAGTTGGGGCAGGCAAGACCTACGAAATGGCGGCATCTGCTATGGAAGCAAAACGGCTGGGGCTGTGCCAGAAAAGCCTTTTCGTGGTGCCCAATCACCTGACAGAGCAGTGGGCAAGCGAGTTTCTGAACCTCTACCCCAACGCCAAACTGCTGGTGGCACGGCGCAAGGACTTTGAGACCGCCAACCGCAAAAAATTCTGCGCCCGCATCGCCACCGGGGACTATGATGCAGTCATCATCGGGCACAGCCAGTTTGAGCGCATTCCGCTGTCCTTTGAGCGGCAGGAGCGTATCACTCAGGAGCAAATTTATGAAACGCTTGCCGCCATCAATGAGCTGAAAGTCCACGCAGGCGAGAATTTCAGTATCAAGCAGATGGAAAAGACCCGCAAAACGCTGGAAACCAAACTGGAAAAACTGCGTTCCGATGAGCGCAAGGATGATGTGATCACCTTTGAGCAACTGGGCGTTGACAGGCTCTTTGTGGATGAAAGTCATTTTTACAAGAACCTCTTTTTGACCACAAAAATGCGGAATGTCGCAGGATTATCCACCAGCGAAGCGCAGAAATCCAGCGATATGTTCGGCAAGTGCCGCTATCTGGACGAGATCACCGGCGGGCGTGGCGTGGTGTTCGCCACGGGAACGCCCGTGAGCAACAGTATGACTGAACTTTACACGGTCATGCGGTATTTGCAGTACAGCACCTTGCAGCAGAAAAAGCTGACCCACTTCGACTGCTGGGCATCCACCTTTGGCGAGACCACCACCGCCATCGAGCTTGCGCCCGAAGGTACAGGGTATCGTGCCCGCACCCGGTTCGCAAAGTTCTTCAACCTCCCGGAGCTGATGTCCATGTTCAAGGAAGTGGCCGACATCAAGACCAGTGACCAGCTTCATCTGCCGGTGCCGGAGGCAAAGTTTGAGACCGTGGTGGCAAAGCCGTCCGACCTCCAAAAGGAAATGGTGCAGGAGCTGAGCAAACGTGCTGCGGAAATCCACTCCGGCACGGTGGATGCGTCCGTGGACAATATGCTCTGCGTCACCAACGATGGCAGAAAGATCGGCTTGGATGTGCGCCTGATGAACCCCATGCTGCCGGACGACCCCAACAGCAAGCTGAACGTATGCGTTCAGAACGTGCTGAAGATCTGGGAGGAAGGCAAAGACCAGAAGTTGACCCAGCTTTTGTTCTGCGACCTCTCGAGCCCCCGGAAAAAACGATGGCAATTTCAACGTCTACGAGGATATTCACAAGAAACTGATTGCCGCCGGTGTGCCAGAAAACGAAATCGAGTTCATTCACAGTGCCGACACCGAAGCGAAAAAGGCTGCACTGTTCTCAAAAGTGCGCTCCGGCGATGTGCGCGTCCTGCTGGGCAGCACCGCAAAGATGGGCGCAGGAACCAATGTCCAGCAGCGTCTTGTGGCAGTGCATCATCTGGATGTCGGCTGGAAGCCCAGCGACATGACCCAGCGTAACGGACGCATCATTCGGCAGGGCAATATGAATAAGGAAGTCAAGGTGTTCAATTACGTCACGGAAGGGACATTTGATGCCTATTTGTGGCAGACTCTTGAGAATAAACAGCGATTTATCAGCCAAATTATGACTTCCAAATCTCCTGTTCGCTCCTGCGAAGATGTAGACGAACAGGCACTTTCCTATGCGGAGATCAAGGCGTTGTGTGCCGGAAATCCGCTCATCAAGGAGAAGATGGACTTGGATGTGCAGGTGGCAAAGCTGAAGGTGCTGAAAGCCGACCACCAGAGCCAGAAATTCCGCTTGCAGGACAAGCTGCTGACCAAGTTCCCGGCTGACATTCAGGAAACGAACGCCCACATTGCCGGGCTGAAAGCCGATGCACAGCTTGCCGCCGCCCACCCGCAGGGCAAGGAGGAGTTCTGCGGCATGGTCATCAAGGGTGTTGCCTACGACGAGAAAAAGGCTGCCGGTGAGCGTCTGGTGCTTGCCTGTTCCGAACTGCCCAACGCCGAGGAAAAGTGATCGGTAGCTACCGGGGCTTTGAACTGTCCCTGCGGTTCGATGCTTTCCGCACGGAGTATCAGGCACTTTTGAAGGGGCAGCGGAAGTACGCGGTACCTTTGGGCACCGACCCGCTGGGTAACATCATTCGTCTGGATAATTCGCTGAACAACTTCCCGGAGCGTATCACCGCAGCAGAGAACGAGCTGACCACCCTGCATCAGCAGCAGGCGGCGGCGCAGATCGAGGTGGAAAAGCCCTTCCCGCAGGAGGACGAGCTGGCAGAAAAATCTGCTCGCCTTGCAGAGCTGAACGCCCAGTTGGATGTGGATGAGAAAAATCATGAGCCGGAACAGGACGAGGAAGAACCGGAGGAAGCCCCTCGCCGCCCCTCGGTGCTGGCAGCGCTGGAGGAAAAGTCGGATAAGCCGGAGCCGGTGAAGCCCTTCCGCAGTTATTACGACAAGGATGGTGATGCCCGGTGAGCGACCGCCGCGACCAGCAACTCCATTTCCGGGTCAGCAAGCCGGAATTGGAGCGGATTCGGAACAAAATGGAAGCCAGCGGCATCCTGAGCATTGGCTCCTATCTGCGCAAGATGGCACTGGACGGGTATTGTCTGCATCTGGATCTGCCGCAGCTGCGCCGGATGGCGTATCTTTTGCAGATGTGTAGCAACAATCTGAACCAGTACGCCAAAGTAGCCAATGAAAACGGTCAGATTTATACTGCCGATCTGGAGGATTTGCGCGCCCGGTTGGATGAACTGATCAGCGTCAGCAAGCAAATTCTTGCAAAGCTGACCGAGCTGTAACACTGCCCGCAGTCAAACACTGCGGGTTACATAAATTTTATTAGCATAAGGATTACCACTCATCTTCGTCCTCGTCATCCTTATTGAGCAGTAAATCTTCAAATTCATCGGCATCATCCGACGCAAGCCGTTCCGGGTGGAAGCGCATATCAAGCTGCTCCTGCGCAAGCTTCCGAATCTCAGGCCGCTTGTCATGGGCTTTGTTGTTCAGCCATTTTATTTGTTCTTTGGAAAGTCTCCATGGCAAAGAAAGCAGCTTGTTTTCGATCATCTGCGCAGAGCGTACATCTGGCGGCAGAGCAGCGCACTTTTTACAGATGTGCGCTGTATGACCTTTGCCCGAAAACTTTTCATTTGCTTTGTACTCGTCGCAGACTTTACAATAATGTCCGTGCTTTTTCATGGGACAGATTCCTTTCACAGATATTTTTACCAGTGTATCAGATTTTGAAGTCAATTCCAATTTATTTTTAAGAAAGGGGGCGTTCGATGGCCGCAACACGTTTGATTGCGCTGCACAAAAACAAGGGCAAGTCGGTTGCGGCCTGCCTGAAAAGCCGCACGGACTACGCGAAGAATCCTGACAAAACGAACAAGGGAGAACTGGTCAGCAGCTATGAGTGCAGCCCCTTGACCGCAGACGAAGAATTTATGCTTTCCAAGCGGCAGTATGAATTTGTCACTGGGCGCATACAAAAAAATTGATGTGATCGCCTATCAAATTCGACAGTCTTTCAAGCCCGGTGAGATTACCGCCGAGGAAGCCAACAAGGTGGGCTATGAACTTGCCATGCGGTTTACCAAGGGCAAATACGCTTTTTATCGTTGCCACTCACACAGACCGGGAACACATCCACAATCACATTATCTACAACTCCACTGCGCTGGACAGCACCCGAAAATTTCGGGATTTTTTATTATCCGGGCTGGCCGTGCAACGGTTGAGCGATTTGATTTGTCTGGAACATCAGCTGTCTGTTATTGAAATCAAGCCGTACCGAGAGCGGCAGAAGCGCACCCTTTATCCACCCAGAGAAAGTAATCGTGATAAGCTGTGTGCCGTAATCGACAACATCCTGCTGAACGAGAGGCCCGCAAATTTCGAGGGCTTTCTTCAAAAGCTGGAACAGCAGGGCTACGAAATCAAACGGGGAAAGTACACTTCGGTCAAAGGAACACGGCAGAAACGCTTTATCCGTTTTCGGACACTGGGCGCGGGATACAGTGAAGATGAAATCAAGGCGGTCATTGCCGGAGAATCCGAACACCGCCCGTATCAGAAGCAGCCACCGAAAGAGCAACCGTTCCACCTGTTGGTGGACATTCAGGCAAAACTCTCCGATGGCAAAAGCGAAGGCTATGCACGGTGGGCTAAACGCTACAATTTGAAAGAGATGTCCAAGACCCTGACTTTTTTTGCAGGAAAAGAAAATCGGCAGCATTGAGGAGATGCAGGAGCGTGTGGATGCTGCTACTGCTCACTATCACGAACTGGGCGATTCCATTAAAGATTCTGAAAATCGACTGGCAGAAATTGCGGTGCTGAAAGCACACATCATCAACTACGCCAAGACGCGACCAGTCTATGATGCCTACCGAAAGACCGGATACAGCAAGCACTTTCTGGAAGGTCATCGTGCAGAGATCACACTGCACAAGGCAGCGAAAGCGGCATTCGATGAAGCTAACCTGAAAAAGCTCCCCAAGGTGAAAGAACTGGATACGGAATATTCCAAGCTGCTGACGGAAAAGAAAGCACTCTACCCGGACTATCGTAAAGCGAAAGAAGAAATGCAGGAGCTTCTTCGTGCAAAGAGAAACGTAGAACTGTTCTTTGCAGAGGAAAAGAGCAGCACCGAAAAAATCGAAGTCCCGATAAACGAAGATAGCCTAGGACCCTTCCCTCATGGAAGAGCCCTAGGCTATCTTTTTTGTTATAAAAGTGTTTGGAACAAACGCGCAGCCTGCATCGCACGATGCGGAACGATAGGGGATTGGGCACAGCCCAACAAGCATTTTGAATTTGGATTTGAAAAATCTGATTCAAAAATCGCGAGTTGGTACCAGCTCGCCCTGCTTGCAGAGTTATTTTTAAAGATGAATCAATTGCGTACAGTGCGCATCAAATGAGTCATCATGAGAAACCGCAATAATTGTCATATTATATTTCTGAGCAAATGTCAGCAATCGGTTTACCAAAACGCTTTTTGTCTTTGAATCGAGCGCACTGGTGACTTCATCCAAAAGAATGATCTCCGGTCGACGCAATAACATTCGGGCAAGACCGATTCGCTGCCGTTCACCTCCGCTGATATTGCTCCCATCTCCTTGAATCTGGTAGGATTGATCTCTTCCTTGAATGAAGTCCTGTAATACGCACACATGAATTATTTCCTCAATCCATTCTGGATAAAAACTATCTCCCAATACGAGGTTTTCCATACAAGGTTCCATCGATCAGTGCAGGTGTTCTCTCCACTAACAGCACCCTGCAGTGGTAATCTTTCAAATCAAAATTAGAAATCAATTGATTGTTATACTTTATACTGCCACACAGCCCGTCCGCTGGAATCAATCTGGACATCAATTCGATTAAGGTCGTTTTTCCTTTACCACTGGCAGCTTTGATCAGCACCAAATCTCCCCTCTTAAACTGAAATTGCAGACCAACAAGAATTTTATCACCACAGTCGGTATACTGGAACTCGTGAATCTCAACACGCATTTCCTCGAAATCCTGCATGAGATTTCCACGATGCTCGTCAGCTTTTTCTGTATACAGGGATTTTGATTTTGCATACATTTCGGATGCTTTCTTTTGATCTGCAATCAAATCGGTCAGCAAAATGATCGGACCATTTAATTTTTGAGCGATAAGCATCATCGTGATCGCATCGCTCCCAGTTGCTTTTCCAAGCTTGGCAAGCAAAATCGTTGAGACAAGAACAATAACGGGCAACGTGTTGATCATGAATGTCAACATTGCATTTCTCAAAGCGGTATACCGGCTTAAAGGAACAAGTACAGACTGGCTGATCTGGTCATGGAATGTTTTTAACTTGTTGGAGAAGAAAGCCTCATTGTTTAATGCGTAGATCAAATTTCGATTGTTTAAGGTGTCTAGCAATTTCGAGTTTATTTCAGAATATCTGGTTTGCTTTTCGGCTGTATATGCAGCTTCCTTTTGCGCATATAGCTTTGAGAGTAAGAAAATTCACGATAATAATGAATACGGTAATCATCGTAACCACTGCATTATGAAGAAGTAGGATCAAAAGATATGCCAGCAGCAGAAATGTTTGAAGAATGGTGTTCACAACACCCGTTGACATCCATTGCGAAATGACTTCCGTATTCCGATTGACTGCGGACACCAAATCTCCTGCTTTTTGGCACTGTACAGAAGAAAGATTTTTCAGGAAGCAGCCATAGGTATATTCTTGTAATTTGAGTTCGCCAACCCCTTTCAGCTTTCGAAAAAAACTATTGATCGGAAAAAACAAGCAGAACAAAAATGACTGCACCAATGCAAAACAGAACGGAAGTTTTTGAAAAAAGACAAATATCAGACTGTGCGGAATACGCCATCAACCGATCCAGCAGTTCAATCAGGAGCAGATTCCATGCAAATTCAATTAAAAACGAGAGCGAAAATAAACTTCTGTCTTTTTTCAACGAAGAATACACATTCAGCAATTTTTTCATCGTTCACCTATCTTTTACAGTTGAATGATCTGAGAGCTATACGGATCAAACTCTTCCCCATGACAAATAATCACAAGGGTCATTTTATGCTTCTTCGCAAAATCAACGATCCCCTTTGAAACGGCTTCTTTCAGGTCATGGTCGAGTGCACTGGTTGGCTCATCAAAAAGTGAGAACATCTGGCTTACGAAGCAGGAGTCTTGCAATCCCGATTCTTTGCCGTTCACCACTGCTCAAGTTTTCGCCACCATAAGGTATTGCATACGCAAGCCCATATTCCGCAACAAATTCCGACAGACCGCATGCCACAACCACTTCATCTATTTCATCGGGAGCTGCATTCCATTCCATCGTTATATTTTCTAACACAGTACCATAAAATAACACGGTGTTTTGTTCGACCATCAGAACTCGTTTTTTCATATTCATCCGGATCGAATTGTAAAAAGTCCTGTCCATTATACCTAATATGTCCGTTGATCTGATTGGGTGAAATCATTCGGTGATTATTTTTGCAAGTGTGGATTTTCCTGTTCCGCATTTTTCCTTTTATTAAAACCACTTCGCCTCGTGAAAATTTGATATCAAGTTCACGTGGTGGCAACGTAGACTGTTCATTGGAAGGGCAGAATCTATTGGATATTGTAATGTCAAAGTTTTTTGAATTCTGGAACTTCTTGTTGCAATCCTTTTTCTGTAAGCGAGTCCAAATGGATTGTCTTCTGTACCCTGTTGTATATATCAGTCGACAGATGGTATTGAGAAATATCATCACCGATCGACTGGATGGAATTTGAAATCTTCACCATGGAGTCCATGATAACAATTGTTTCGCCAACCGACGCATATCCATAAAGGATAAAACGACCCCTAAAAACAAAACCATAAAAGGAAGAACTTCCCCAGTAAAAAACAAGCTGAGTAATAAAAAACTGCCTTTCTTACGATCACGATTTTTAACGTTGATGTATAATTTTGCTCTACAACTTTTTCGAATTGTTCCTCAAAATAATCTGCTTTGTCCAGCTGTCGAATTGTGTTAATATTTCTTTCTGTGTTTACGATATACTGGTTCAGAAAGCCCTTCATTTTTTGGCCGATTATTTTCTGCTTTTGCAAATGCTATGCTGCAGCTGTTTGCAAGCCAAGAACTAATCAATAAAAAGAAACAGGCAATCAATGTTAAATAGAAATTTATCGACATTATCAGAAAAATCATAAATGCCACATTCAAAACTTCTAATGTTAGCTCTGATTTTCCCGAAGTATACCATGGCATCATTTTATATGTATCTTCTGTCAGGTTATAGAGCAATGTTCCTTCGTTCTCTTTTGTTTTATGCCACAAAGATTGATTAAAGATTAATCTTTGACCTTCCAGAATACCATCATTATCCAGACAGTTCTTGACGTATGACCTTAAAAAATTCAAGCATAAAATGTCACAAAAAAACAACGCCATCAAAGATCCGAACATAAAAATAATTCAAGTTTTTTCTGATCAAATAAAACTTTTGCAGATATATTTCTCCCAAAAAATGTACACGGCATATAGATCAAAGATATAAAAAGATATAGGCATTTATATGCACGTATTCTTCTTGAAAACTTGAACATTATTACTCCTTCTGGTGAATACTATGTAAAAGGTTATTAATTAAGCTGCAATTTCCTATAACACAAGGATGCCTTTAACTTGGGCTTTTATACACAAATACAAGCACCAATCCCACAAACTAAATCGTTCATGGTTTGATGCTTGTATTGTTTGATCATCTAAAGTTCTCAATCGCTTTAGATCATTCTGTTAGCCGTGCTTGCCCCAGCCATCGACTTCCATCATAATGGGTTTCTTATACATATTATCACCTCCTTTCAAGTTTAGAGTAAGTCCAGTTTCTTTAATTGATTCATGAATTCCTCGACATCTGGAGAAACTGTATCAGAAGAAACTGAATACTTTTGACATAGTTGATTGATAATTTCTTCTTGACTATTTCCGCCTTCCAGCATTAATAATATTTCGTAACTGATGTTATTCAATATATATACTTTGCCATTTGTGGAGAGAAATCCCGTACTTTCGTCATCTAATCGTGCAGTACATTGTCTTTTGAAATTATGTAATTTACAAATTTTTCATTTTCAATTCCTACGTTTATAAAATTTCAGTGGATTATCGGGCATATGGACATCGCCCATCTGATTCAATAAGGTCTTTAGTTGCTGCAAATGTGCAGCCCCTGCATCCACCTTTGCACCATTTCAGAATACTACAATTCTTGCAGGCCCCTTTTATATCTTTAATGGAAATATCTCGTAATTGACTAAATACTTTTGAATTTTCCCATATATCAATTAAAGAATTTTCTTTAATATTTCCAGCTTTCAATTCAGGAATAGACGACATCATAGAGCATCCATACACATCACCAAAGGCATTCACAAAGAAATTGTCTTTACCCGCTGTACAACCAAAACTATTTTCAGTAGATGTATAGTACAAATCCTCTTTGACCCAATATTTTATATCTTCTGCCCGACCAGTTTCATATAAAGGCCAATAAAGCTCCCACGGTAATTGTCCTTCCTCGACAGGAACAATCCTCAGCGAAACTGGAAGTTTTTACTGCTTTTTCAAATCTGTCATCTGCAGAATGAATTGTTTTAGCTCGCCATATGTTAAATAGCAATCTCTGACATTCTTTTTTGGCATTGCCTACAGTAGCTAAGAGCATGATTGCTGCTTCATGTATTCCCAACTCATGCATTAGTTCTAATGTTTCCGGAATATAATTCACATTATATTTTGTAAGAGTTATAATCCCATCGACTGCAATGCCGCAATTCATCAGGTTTATGATTCCTCTTTTGGGTTAATTCAAATGTTCCGCTTTTTCCACGTGATTTATCATGAATTTGAGCAGTTGGACCATCCAAACTGACACAGATTCTATCAACGTTTGTTTGCGCCAATTTCTTTGCAATAGACTCATCGATCATTGTTGCATTTGTATTGACAAAGTAATTAAAATAGTGCTTATCTGCCAATTTGAGGATTTCGAACCAATCCTTCCGTAGAAAGGGTTCACCGCCTTCAAATCCAACGCGTAAAATTCCAATTTGATCAAACTGCTCAAAGATATCCTCAAAGTCCGATACCTTGAGCAAATGATTTGAAATAGTCGATTCACATTCAGCTTCTGCATAGCAGAAGTCACACCTCAAATTGCAATATGGGTAGATTGAAAAATCTACGTAGGTTGGGTTTGACCATTTGATTTTTCCTTTCCACATTTAAATGCGTCTCAAAATACGTGCAAGTTATTTGTTTGCATTCTATTACTTTTTTACATCAGTTGTCAGCAAATTTGTCACGAATTCCCGAAATCATGGCATGAAGTTGTGCATTGGCTCAGTCGGTGATTTCAAGTCATTCAAGCCCCCCACCCCCCCAAAAAAAAAGCA
>ENA-OQES01000940-OQES01000940.1-human-gut-metagenome-genome-assembly--contig:-NODE-940-length-11609-cov-2.796464_pt1 | contig 11609 bp, 15 predicted proteins | sample MGYA00242798_ERZ504641 | MGnify/ENA primary metagenome ERZ504641 (study PRJEB26092, sample SAMD00036327) | human gut metagenome | host: Homo sapiens | study: EMG produced TPA metagenomics assembly of... | reverse complement strand
ACCGCGGCCTGCGCGTCAAGACCCGCCGTGGCCGCGGCAACACCGCCGTCATCGACGGGCTGGTGTTCCGCAACGTGGAGATGCGCGGTGTCAAGGCACCCTTCGTCATCAACATGTTCTACTTCTGCGACCCGGACGGCCACGGCCCCTATGTCCAGTGCCGCGAGGCTCTGCCCGTGGACGAATACACCCCGAAGCTCGGCACCCTGACCATGGAAGACATCGTGGCCACCGATGCACAGTTTGCGGGCTGCACTTTGACGGTCTGCCCGAGCAGCCCATCGAGGGCGTCTCCATGAAGAATGTCACCATCACCTTCGACCCGACGCAAGAGGGTCAGCTGCCATGGCCGACAACCGCCCGCTGGTCAAGAAGCTGGCCATCTACGCCGAAAACGTCAAGAACATCAAGCTGCACAACGTCAAGATCGAGGGCTACGAGGGCGAGCGCCTGCGCTTTGCCAACGTCGGCCATTTTGAGGAGGACTAAGCCATGACTCATGAAGAGATTTTGTCCATGCTGGGCGATTATGTGGACTACCTTATCGCCAATTCCAGCGCCGAGGCACCCATGTGGAACATCGAGAAGGTCCGCAGCGGCAAGCCCAACAAGTGGAACTACATCGACGGCTGCATGATCACCGCCTGCCTGAGCCTGTATAAGACTACCGGCGACGAAAAGTACCTGAAATTTTCCAGGGATTTCATCGACTGGTTCGTGCAGGAAGACGGCTCCATCAAGACCTACGACCCGAAGGAGTACAACCTCGACAACGTGAATCAGGGCAAAAACCTGTTCATCCTCTACGACATCTTCGGCGACGAGAAATACCGCAAGGCCATCGACACCATCCGCAGCCAGCTGCTCACCCAGCCCCGCACCAAGGAGGGCAACTTCTGGCACAAGGACATTTATCCGTGGCAGGTCTGGCTGGACGGCACCTACATGGCCCAGCCCTTCTACATGGAGTACGAGACCCGCTACAACAAGATGCAGGGCTGCATTGACAGCTACAAGCAGTTCATGAACATCAAGAAGCACATGCGGGATGAGAAGACCGGCCTGTACTACCACGGCTACGACGAGAGCCGCCAGATGTACTGGGCCGACCCCGTCACCGGCTGCAGCCCCAACTTCTGGCTGCGGGCCATGGGCTGGTTCATGGTGGCCATGGTGGATGTGCTGGAGCGGATGGACGAGCAGCTGTACAACGAGTACCGCGGCATCATGGCGATGTTCAAGCAGACCATTGAGGACGTCCACAAGTTCCAGGACGAGGAGACCGGCATGTTCTGGCAGGTGATGGACCACCCCGGCGTCGAGGGCAACTACCTCGAGACCAGCGGCACGGCCCTCTTCGCCTACGCCGTGCTCAAGGGCGTGCGTCTCGGCTACCTGCCCAAGCGGATGGCCGCATGGGCCGAGAAAGCCTTCTACGGCACCTGTGACAAGTATCTGAGCAAGAATCCGGACGGCAGCCTGCAGCTGGACGGCATCTGCCTCGTGGCCGGCCTCGGCGGCAAGGACCACCGCGACGGCTCGCTGGCTTACTATTTCAGTGAGCCGGTGGTCTGCAACGACGCAAAGGGCGTCGGCCCGCTGGTGCTGGCCTACACCGAGATGATCGCACGGAAGTGACCTCTCCCCTATAGCAGAAGACCTCCGCAGCCTTTCCGGGCTGCGGAGGTCGTTTTTTACATTGGAATTTATTGTTTCTCTTCAGGGCCAAAGAAATGCAGGACCCTCAGCGGAGCCTCCGCATCCAGTGTAAATCTTCCCGTTCCAGCGGGGACAAAGAGCTGGTCGGTCTTTTTCAGAGGCAGGCTGCGGCCGTTTGCGCTCAGGGTCCCTGCGCCTTCCAGCACATAGATGCCGCTGCCGCGGGGCGGGCAGTCCACCGTCAGGGTGTCGGAGACGTTTACTTCGTCCAGACGGAAGAGCGGCGTATTGCGATAGCCCACCAGTGTCGTGATGCTTCCGCCCGCCGTTTTCAGCACCGTTTCCGGTTTGATGAACCAGCGGTCGTGGATCTCCTCGCGGCTGTGCGGCTCATAGTGGAAGCATTCGAACATCTTTTCAAAGCCAAGCCCCTGATGGCACATACTGTCGGCCACGGCAAAGCCGCTGGGCGTTGTGCGCTCCACCCGGATCGTATAATCCGTCGGCTCCTGGATCTCCACAAGGAAGCAGCCCGCGCCGATGGCGTGGGGCATACCGCCCTCGATCAGGATGGTGTCGCCCGGATGCACCGGGTATTTCTGCATCCCGGCCAGCATCCCGGGAATATCCTGCGCGTGGAACAGCGCTTCCCACCGCGCGCGGGTCATGTCCGGCTGGAAGCCGTAGTAGATGCAGGGTTCTTCGCCGTTCACGGGGTGGCCGCTGAGGATGTGCCAGCACTCGGTCTTGCCGTACTGGCTCTGGAACAGCCGCAGGGCCGTCGGCTTGTCGGGATGCACCTGCAAGGTCAGACGCTCGGCGCTGTCGATGAGTTTGGTCAGCACGCCGAGGGTGGGCTGCGCTGCGCCTTTGCCGAGATAGCCCTCCGTATCACTTTCCAGCACCGATCTCAGGGTGACGTCGGTGCCGCGCAGGTGGCTCATGCCCTCTTCGGGGAATTGCTCCCGTCCGGCGTTGCGGGCGGCGACGGTGGAAAGTATCCACTCTTCGGGGAAATGCCCGTCCTCGCCGTTGGAGTCACCGTGCAGGGCGTCCAGCATCCGGCCTCCCAGATAGGTGCGCCACGCCCGGGGGTTGTCCAGCAGGAAAGGGAAATCTGTCGTCGGTTTCATAAAACCCTCCATAAAAGGCACAGAGCCTGCCTTTCCAAGGCAGGAAAGACAGGCTCTGCTTAATAGATAGAAGAATCGGAGAGATGTGGAACGCTTGATTTAAGCGCCGTACACGAGGTTCGGCAGGAAGAGCACCGCCTGCGGGAAGAATATCATGAACAGGATGACACACACGATCGCGAGGTAGAAGGGCCAGCCTTTCTTGAAGGTCTCCTCAATGGGACACTCCATAATGTCAGACACGGCATACAGCGCGGTGCCGACAGGGGGAGTCATGACGCCGAAGGTGACGGTGGTCATCATGATCATGCCGAACACGACTTCGTTGACGCCGATGCTGCGCATGACGGGCAGCAGGATGGGGGTCAGGATCAGGGCGATAACGGTGGTCTCCATGAACATACCGCAGATCAGCAGGAAGACGACGACCAGCAGCAGCAGGATCGCGCTGTTGCTGGTGATGCCCAGCAGAGCGTTTGCAATGGTGACAGTGATGTTATCGAACACGATACCGTAGCCGAACACGCCGGAGAACGCCAGAATGATGGTGATGACGGTGATGTCCTTCACGCTGTCGCGCAGGGTCTGCAGCAGGCTCTCCCAGGTCAGCTCGTGGTAGAACACGGTGCCGACCAGCAGGGCGTATGCGCAGGCAAAGGAGCCGGACTCGGTGGGGCTCATGATGCCGAAGCGGATCAGGACGATCAGCAGGACAGGGAACAGAATGGCCCAGATACTATCCAGCAGAGCCTTCAGGATCTCAGACAGCGGAGCCGGATGATCATGCTCGGGCTTGTAGCCGAAGCGGCGGCGCTCCAGGTGACGGCCAGCATCAGCAGCACACACATCAGGATGCCGGGGACCCAGCCAGCCATGAACAGACGGCCAATGGACACCTCGCCGACGGTGCCGTAGATGATCAGGCCCATGCTCGGCGGAATGGTGGCGACGATCAGGCCGGACAGGCCGTTGATGGCGGCAGACCAGCCGCGGTCGTAGCCCAGACGGGTCATCTCAGGTCCGAGGATGCGGCACTCCATCGAAGCATCTGCAACCGCAGAACCGGAGACGCCGCCCATCAGGGTGGACATCAGGCAGGAGACCTGACCGATGTTGCCGTACATATGGCCGGTGCAGGCGTTGGCAAAGCGCATCAGGCGCTTGGTGATGCCGCAGCTGTTCATCAGGTTGCCGGCCAGAATGAACAGGGGATGGCCAGCATGGTAAAGCTCTGAGAAGTGGAAATGGATTTCTGCACCAGAACGGTCATGGTAGGTCGCGGATCATAAAGAACGAGAAGCCCGACAGACCGATGGAGAATGCCACGGGCATACCCCAGCAGCAGAAACACCAAAGAAGATACCGATTGCAATAAACATTAGCCGACGTCCCTCCCTGCTTCGTGTTTGACTTCCTGACCAGCAGGCGTCTTGACGCGCTCAATGATGTTCCGGATGGTGGAGATGAGCATAAAGAAGGAGCCGACAGGCACAGCCATCGTGACCCAGCTGTAGCTGATGTGCAGAGAAGTGATCTGACGCGCCCAGCCGGAAGTGGTCATGCCGTAGCCGTAGTAGATCAGCACGCAGAGGAACGCTGCAATGATGACCTTGAACAGGATGTCCAGAACCTTCTGCACCCCGGCGGGGAACTTCTTGACGAACAGATCAACGCCGATCAGGCCGGAGCCGCGCATGGCGACGTCGCTGCCGAGGAAAATCAGCCATGCGAAGGCGATCAGTGCAACGTCCTGTGCCCAGTTCAGCGGATGGCCAATGGTACGCATCAGCGCCGAAACAAAGACGAGGACCGCAATGCCTGCAACCAGGATCAGAGCGATCAGCTCTTCCAGCTTACAGACTTTTTCATAAAATTTCTTCATAGAAAGTCGTCCTTATTCACAATACCTCCTGCACAGCGAGCTGCCATGCAGGAGGACATTTACGTTATGGTCGATTCAGCTTTTTAAGGGATCAGGCCTCGACGCCGGCTTCCTTGTACAGCTGCTCGCGCAGCTCGGTCCAGCCCAGCTTCTCGTATGCGGGCTTGACAGCCTCACGGAAGATGTCCTTATCGACCTCGACGATGGTCATGCCGTTGTCGGTCAGGGTCTTCTCCATGTCATCCTGAGCAGCGATGATGTCCTGAGCATTGTTGTATGCGCAGTCGTTGAAGTCCTTCTTCATGACTTCCTGATACTCGGCGGGCAGCTTGTCGAACCATGCCTGACCGCAGATGACCATGTTGAACAGGTTGATGTGCTCGGTCTTGCTGACGTACTCGCAGACCTCGTAGATCTTGCTGGAAACAGCAGAGGTGTACTTGGACTTCGCAGCCGTCGATGGACTTGGTCTGGATGCCGTTGTAGACCTCAGACCATGCGATGTTGTACGGGGTAGCGCCCATAGCGGAGATGGACTCAACGTACGGGTCAGCACCCGGGGGTGCGGATGACAGCGCCCTTCAGATCGGCGGGGATTTTGTAAGGCTTGTGGGCCCATGAAGGAACGAGCACCGTCGTAGTAGTTGTAGCACAGGCCGCAGATGCCGTTGTTGGCCAGGTCAGCGTCCCAGCCCTTGAAGGTGTCGGTAGCCATCAGCTTCATGCCGTCCTCGTAGTTGTCCACGATGTAGGCCATGTTCATGATGCCGATGTCGTTGACGTAGCTGGACAGACGGCCTGCGTCGGTCAGGACGGCGATGCCCATGCCCTGCAGAGCCTGGTCGATCATGTCTTCCTCACCGCCCAGCTGGCTGGAAGGATAGATGGTGACCTTCACATGGCCGTCGGTGTCCTCAGCCACCTTGTCGGCAGCAGCCTGCAGGCCCTGATAGATCATGGAAGTATCGGTCTGGGTGGTGGAGAGCTTCAGCTCAAAGACCTCACCGGATGCAGCAGAACCGGCAGTGGAGCCGGAAGCAGCGGTGCCGGCGGTAGAAGCGGAAGAACCACCGCAGGCGGTCAGGGCAGCAGTTGCAGCCATAGCGCCGCAGACAGCGAGAAACGAACGACGAGAAATCTTCTTCATGTGATTTTTTGCCTCCTGATTTTTCCAAACAGATCTTGCTCTTCTCGGATGAGCCTCGCGCAGGCCCATCTGATTTTCATGGCTTTATCATACCATGTTCATGTCCTGTTCACAGCTGTAGAATGTCACAACCGGAATGTGACATTCTGCCAAACAAAACATGACAAATGTCACTTCTTTCGTCAAATAGTCGAATAAAATCCCGCTTTTATGCAGCAGTTTGTACAAAAGCGGGCTTTCTGCGTGGATTTTTTGTCAGCTTGTCAATGCGACGTCGAGCTGCTGCTGAATTTGCAGCAGCTGCAATTCAAAGTTCTTGTCTGCCGACATGGCCTCGGTGATCAGGCGGTCGGCGCTCTCCATCGCCTGATGATACCGCGCAAAGCGGGGCGTGGCAAGCGTATCCTCCATGATGGCAGGCAGGGTGGACATTCCGCGGGAGGCGGTGTCCTGCGAGTCCAGCTGAAGCAGCCGGGCGACCTCATCCGATTCCGTCACACTGTGCAGGGCGGACACGCCGCTCAACTCGGTGTAGACCATCGTCTGCATCTCCTCCGTGCAGGCAATGGTCTTCAGCAGCTCCCACGACAGCCGGGAATGCTTTGTGCGCTGGCTGATGCCCAGCATGAGGGTGCTCAGCCGGGAGTAGTTGCCGCCGCCGACGCTTGTGCCGCTGGGCATGGCGATGCAGTCCCACTCAAAGTTCGACGAGCGCTTGATGCGCCACGGATACGGCTCATAGCTGCGGTACTCGGAAAACAGCATCGGGCGGAACGCCACTCTGCCCTCGTCGAAGGTCTTTTCGCTCAGATCCGTTCCGGCGTTGAGCTGGTAGATCTTCCGTGCAAACTGCATGGCGGACTCCTGTGCGCTCTGGTTCAGCAGGCAGTGCTGGCCGTCCTCGCTGAACAGAGAACAGCCGTTGGCCACCAGCGCCTCTTCCCAGCCGTAATCGTAGACGCCGAACTGGTCAACGATGCCGTCCCCGTCCGTGTCTCTCGTCAGCTGCTCACACAGGCTGTAAAACTCATCCCACGTCCAATCGTTATCCGGGATGCGGATGTGCTCTTTCTGCAAGAGCGTCTTGTTGATGAACATCATCTGCGGCACGCATTCCAGCGGCAGCGCATACTGTTTTCCCTTGTCGGCTCCGGCCTGCAATGCCGCCGGGTAAAAGCCGCTCAGATCCGCTTCCGGGTCTTGCTTCATGAACGGATCCAGCTCCCGCAGGGAAGCTGTATCGCTGAAAATCACAAAGTCCTCGGGAAGGATCACCATCACATCCGGCTCCTGCCCCAGCAGGTACTGGCCGCTGAGCCATTCGGTGTAGTCTTCGACCCGGATGCCGCTGGTGTACTCGACTTTCACGTTGGGGTGCTCTGCCTCAAACTTTTCAATGGCGGCGTCAATAAAGGTATAGTAGTTCTCGCCCGGGACATTCCAATAGCTGTCACACGGGAAGCCGATGTGCAGCACCACCGGACGGCTGGCAGCCGCCAGAATGATGACCGCTGCCAGCAGAAAGGGCAGCGCGGCTTTCCAGTACCGGCTCATACGTCCGCCTCCGGCTGGCTGTTCTGGTTCTGCACCGCCCAGATGGCCAGCTGGGTGCGGTCACGGAGTTCCAGCTTGCGCAGGATGCTGCTGATGTAGTTGCGCACCGTGCCTTCGGAGAGATAGAGTCTGCCCGCGATCTCCTTGTTGGAGAGGCCGCAGCCCACCTCGCGGATGACCTGCCACTCCATCTTGGTCAGCTCCAGCGCATTCTTTTTGTTCACGCGCACCTGCACGTCGCCCTGTGCCATGCGGGAGAACATCTGCAAGACCTTGGACGCCACGTCCGGGGCGATGATGGAGCCGCCCCGCGCGGCCTCCCGCACGGCGTTGGTCAGGCCGTCCACCGAGACGCCCTTGAGCAGGTAGCCGGAAGCGCCGTACCGCAGAGCGTCAAACACATAATCGTCATCGTCAAAGGTGGTCAGGATGATGACCTTGATGCCCGGAAACTCCTGCTTGATGCGGCGGGTACACTCCACGCCGTCCATCTCGGGCATCCGAATGTCCAGCAGCACCACGTCGGGCTGCTTTTCCTCCACGAGTTCCAGCGCTTCACGGCCATTGGCAGCTGTACCCACCATCTCAATGTCTTCCTGCCTGCTCATCACAAAGCTGAGGCTCTGACGGATCAGTTCCTGGTCGTCGGCCAGAAGCACCTTTATCATACCGTTTCCTCCTGTTTCCTCTTTTCACTGCCCGGGGTCTTGCGCAGAGGGATCTCTGCCCGGATGCAGAACCCGTCGCTGTTCTCATACCAGAACGTGCCGCCCAGCATGAGCATCCGCTCCTGCATATGCTGCAGGCCAAAGCCCGGCGTCACGCTCTTGCAGCCGATGCCGTTGTCCCTCACCGACACTTCCAGCACGCCGTCCTCGATATGGCACCGCACCTGGACACGGGTGGCGTGGCCGTGGCGGATGGCGTTGGTGATGCCCTTCCTGCACGGTGCGGTAGACACAGTCTTCCTCATCCTGCGAGAGCGTCAGCCCGGCCAGCGACTCTTCCAGCTGGATCTGCGCGCCGCTGCTCTGCGCCATGCTGGTACACATCTTGTTGAGCGCACCCGAGAGGTTTTCTTTTTCCAGCGAGTCCGGCCGCAGTGCCTTGACCGAGCGCCGGACATCGTTCATTCCGTTGCGGGCAGTGTCGGCTATCAGCTCCATCTGATGCCGTGCCATCTCGGGCGAGTCGTCCATCATCTGGATGCAGGCGTCTGCGCCCGCTGTGATGCCCGTGAGCACATGGCCTAACGTGTCGTGGATCTCGCGCGCAAGGCGGTTGCGTTCCTGCACCTGTGCGGTGTGGGCGCTCTCCTCGGCGTAGATGCGCAGCTGCTCGTTGGCCTGCTGCAGCTGCTGGTTCAGGTTCAGGATCTCCTGTTTCTCGCTGGTCTGCTGGCTGATGAACAGCACCATGTACAGGTATGAAGAGTATCATTTCCAGCGCCGACAGGCTCTCGATCACCAGCTGCAGGGACGCTGCGGGTGTGCAGGCTGTAAAAAGCCAGGTATTGGTTTCAGCGTCACGGCATGGAGAGCGCTGGTGGCGGCGTCCATGTTGCAGAAAAGGTACACCACGATCATGGCGCTCAGAAAGCGCTTCTGCCGGAGAGCGCGCGGGTCGTCCACCATATCCACGATCGCAAACAGAGCGATCTTGTCGCAGTTCTGCTGGAAGATCAGCGCCGAGGCACTGTACAGCACGCCCTCCAATAAATATAACTGCCAGCTGCTGCGGGAGAGAAAGCCGCTGTCCACCTCGTGGGAGCACTTGCTCAGGATGGTGCCCACCGCTGCCAGCATCACGCCCAGGGCAAGCACACCGGGGCGGTACGGCAGCCATTGCAGCTGCTGCAAAAACGAGTCTGCACGGCCAATTCTCACCGCGTAGAGCGGCGTGATGATCTGCACCGCAAAGATGAGCAGGATCAGAAATACCGTCAGCCACTCAATGGCATGGTAGAGCACCCGGAGGCCGATGGACAAATTTTTGAGTTTTCATTGCCAGCCCTCCGTGCCGTAGCGCAGAATATCCTCCTGCGTGATTTGATTTACCGGCACCACGATGTTGGTCAGGTACGGCTTGCCCTCCAGGATCTCGTACACCACCTCTGCCGCCATCCGGCCGATGCGGAGGGGCGACTGTGCCGAGGTTGCCGTCATCAGCCCTTCGGAGATCAGGGCTTTCGCCTCCGGTGAGCCGTCCACGCTGTAGACCAAAGTGGACGAGAGCACGCCCTTTTCTTCCAGCGCCGCCATTGCGCCCAGGGCCGCCTGCTCGTTGACGGCCATCACGACGTCAATGCGCGGGAACGTCTCCAACAGCTGCACCATCGCGCGCATGGCACGGTTCAGCTCACCGCCGCAGTCCCGCAGCTCCAGGATCCGGTAGTCGTTGCCGCTTTTGGTCAGGGTCTGGCAGAAGCCCGAAAGCCTGTCCCAGCTGGAGAACGAATCCGAGTTGGACAGCAGCACGATGCGGGCGTTCTTGGTCTGGCTGATGAGGTGGCGGGCGTCCAGCAGACCGGCGCCGTAGTTGTTGGAGGTGATGGTGCAGGTGACAAGTTCGGGGTCGTCCACCTTGGAGTCGATGAGGATGACCGGCACAGCCCTTTTCCTTGCCTTTTCCAGTGCAGGCGTCACGCCCACATAATCCACCGGGTTCACGATAAGCAGCTCAATGCCCTTATTGAGCATATCCTCGATCTCCTGATTCTGCCGCTCCTGATCTTGCCCCGGGTCGCGCACCAAAAGCAGATCGCCGTTGCTCTTGATCTGCATCTGGATCTCATCGTTGATGGTCTCATAAAACGGGTCGCTCAGGGTCGTATACGTCGCCCCGATCATCCGCGTATGAGTCGGCAGACGCACCGCGTCGATAAACCTTCCCTGCACCCAGATGCCCACTGACACCGCAGCCACCAGCATCAGCAGCCCTGCCAATGTCCGCCGAAACAGCTCCATCTGCATCCCCTCCTTCCGGCTAATAAGTGGCTTTATTATAGCCCAGTTTCCCGCTGGCGACAAGGGCAAGTTTTTCGGTACACCGTCTCCCCTTCATCTTGACAACCACACGGCGGCAGGGTATGCTTTAACCATCCAACCACATCTGATTTTATAAGAGGGTCTATGAATATTTACGATATTGCACGGGAAGCCGGCGTCTCGATCGCCACCGTCTCCCGCGTGCTCAACCACAAAGATACCGTCCGCGCAGACACCCCGCGCTAAGGTGGAAAAGGTGCTCAAACGCTGCAACTACGCGCCCAGTGCCATTGCGCAGGGCATGGTCAGCAAGAGCCTGCACACGGTGGCCGTGCTCACAGTGGACATCCGGGATTCCCACTATGCCCGCACAGCCTACACCATCGAGCGTGAGTTTGGCCGCAGAGGGTACGAGGTCATCCTCTGCAACACCGGCGGCGACCGGGCGGAGACGCTGCGCACGTTACAAGCCGTGGCGCAGAAGCAGGTGGATGGTCTCATCCTGGTCGGCTCGAGTTTTCAACACCATCTGTCAGGGGGCAGAGATGGAGAACCTTCTGCGCAAAATGCCCGTCGTCCTTGCCAACGGCACACTGGCTCTGCCGGACGCCTATTCGGTCATGGTCGATGACTGCCGGGCGTCGAGATGGCCGTGGAGCATCTGGTGAAGACCGGACGCCGGAACCTCTACTATATCAAGGATAAGTCCCACCGACAGCGCCGCTGCCAAAGGCGAAGGGCTTCCTCTCCGGGATGGCCGCTGCCGGTCTGGACGCAGACGGGCATGTTCTCGAAACCGGCGAGACGCTGGAGGACGGCATCCGCGTGGTGCAGCAGCTTTTGGCCAAGGGCATCCGCCCGGACGGCATTCTCTGCGGTGAGGATCTGACCGCTGCCGGTGTACTGAAAGCCCTGCTCCGGGCGGGCATCCGCGTCCCCGAGGAGACCGCCGTGGTGGGCTATGATAATTCCACCTATGCCCGCCTGTGCGAGCCGGAATTGACTTCTGTGGACAACAAACCGGAGCAGGTGGCACTGCTCTGCGTCCAGCTGCTCCAGAGCCGCATCGAGCACGGCGAGGACTATTCTTCTGTCACCTTGCAGCCGGAACTTGTTCAGAGGCAGAGCAGTTAAAGTGTAAAATCTTAGGAGCGTGCGTGTTTCTCAAAATTGTAAGCGGTTACACAAATTTTGGCAAAAGCACTGATTTTGCTTTGTGTGCTATATCAAGCAAAGAAAGCGCTTAC
>ENA-OQES01000939-OQES01000939.1-human-gut-metagenome-genome-assembly--contig:-NODE-939-length-11648-cov-3.731621_pt1 | contig 11648 bp, 20 predicted proteins | sample MGYA00242798_ERZ504641 | MGnify/ENA primary metagenome ERZ504641 (study PRJEB26092, sample SAMD00036327) | human gut metagenome | host: Homo sapiens | study: EMG produced TPA metagenomics assembly of... | reverse complement strand
GATGATAAAAATATCTTCATCCTTATATTCTTCCAGCTCATCTAACAATTCTTCTTTACTTTCCAACTACGATCGCTCCTTTTTGCATCGTAGTCTTTATCATGTGTTAATACAATATTCGTTCTCATTTGGAAGTGGCATTCCTACTTTGGAAAGCTTTCTAATGTTTTTCTTCCCATGACAACGACTTTTCCTGTTGTCATCTGACGAAACATCTTCATATCATTTGGAATATGGACTAAAAGTTCATTGTTCTTTCCAATTCCCCAGTTCTTATCTGCATTTACAATAAGATTCATCTTATCTTCTCCTTCTTATATTGCAATTGGAATATCTTTTATCTGTTCTCCTGCCTGATAATCTTCAATCTTAAAGTCATCTGTTGTGAATTCATAGAAATCTTTGACTTCTGGATTAAGCGTTACTTTCGGTGCAGGATATGTCTCTCGTTTGATCATCTCTTTGATGATTGGAATATGGCGATCATAAATATGTGCATCTGCGATCACATGAACTAACTCTCCTGGTTCCATATCACATACCTGAGCCATCATATAAACTAATGCTGCATACTGCACAACATTCCAGTTATTTGCTGCTAAAATATCCTGAGAACGCTGGTTCAAAATCGCATTCAATGTGAGCTTATCATGTCCTGGTTTCTTTGTTACATTAAATGTCACACTATACGCACATGGATAAAGATTCATCTCATGAAGATCTTGGTGGACATAAATATTTGTCATGATCCTTCTACTGTATGGGTTGTGTTTCAGATCATAGATCACACGATCTACCTGATCCATCATTCCTTCTTTGTATTGGTGCTTTACACCCATCTGATATCCATAAGCCTTTCCGATCGAACCATCTTCATCTGCCCATTCATCCCAAATATGACTCTTCAGATCATTTACATTATTTGATTTCTTCTGCCAAATCCATAATAATTCATCAATAGCTGACTTAATATATGTCTTTCTTAAAGTCAATGCTGGAAATTCTTTGGACAGATCGTAACGATTTACAACACCAAACTGTTTGATCGTATAGGCAGACTCTCCATCTGGCCAGTGCGGACGGACTTTCTCTCCCTCTGTACTAGTTCCATTCTCTAAAATATCTTCGCACATAGATATAAATACCTGATCTGCATAACTCATTCTTTCTTCTTCTCCTTTTCTTCTTCCTCACTGTTGATCGTAAGCATCTCAAATCTTCGTTTAAAAAATGCAATCTTACGGTCAAACACTCCTAATCGGTATAAATTGATCACAAACATTCCAAGGATCAGGGCTAATAACATTCCTCCTAATCCTCCGAATTTCAGACCAACGTAGATCAAAAAGATCGTTGTCAGTGCTGAGATTCCCATACTGTCTCCCATCATTTTTGGCTGTAAGACCTGTTTCAATACCAGACAGATCGCATAAATGATCAGTAAGATAACTGCTGTTTTGATATCTCCTGTGATCAGCTTAAATATTGCCCATGGAATGATCACAGTCCCTGTTCCAAGGATTGGAAATATATCGACAATTCCTACTAATACCGAATAGATAAAAGAATGTCCAATCCCTGCAATAAAAAATTCCGATCCAAAGGATCGCTATGATCACTATCATGATCTTTAACTGCGCAAGGCAGTAACTTACTAAGACTCCAACTGAGTTCTTCATAAATACATTGATCTTATGCTTCACAAATCCTGGAATACATTTTTCCATACCATGCTATGAGTTTTTCTCGTTCCAGTGAAAACCATATAAGCTGCAAATAACATAACAACAAGCCCTAACAGACCGCTTGTCACACCCTTTGCAACACCACCTGCATGTGCTACCCCATAATCTCCTGCAGAAGATGCCGCTTTCTTGAAAAGCTCTCCGATCGATCCGCTCCACTGATCAAACTGTTTTCCAAAAGATGGTGGAAGAATACTTAAAAATTGCTCTATCTTCTTCTGAAAGATCATTCCTTGTCTCATGATCTCATGACGGATATCTGGTGCATCCTGTATAAATCCGATGACCTGCAGTGCGATACCTCTGACTGCAAAATAAAGAACCACTATGATTCCTGTGATAACTGCCGCGATCAAGATCGCAGAACCGAACTTCTTCGGTAATTTTACCTTCTTCTCCAGATATTCGATCACTGGGTGGGCCATCATTGAAATAATCCATCCTGCTACAAATGGCCATAAAAATACGATTGCTTTTGGTAATACAAAGATCAAAAGCAATGCACCTGCTAATATGACCAACAGTTCCATGATAATATCCAGATAAATTTCCCAACGTTTCATAATTTTTTCCACTCCCTGATGTAATTAGTATATTCTTGAATTTTCATACCATTTTCCATCTCTTAATGAACTATTATACGTTACAAATTCTTACTTGGCAATTCTAATCTCATCTTTCTCTCTGTCGTAATGATATATGTGATCTGATAAAACTTCTTCCTGATCCACAACCATACGGTTTGTCTCTCTAACCATTTCTCGTAGTTCCTCTGAACTTTGCACATATTCATCATCCAGTAAAAGAATCACTTCATGAATACTGCTTGGAAGAATATAAAGATCATGTCCCATATAATTCGCGAAATCTCTCAGTGGATCTTTATAAAGCATGACGGATGCTCCATTCATATAATCTCCATTTGATAATACAAACAATGGAATCTCCATATCCGTGATCTTTACTGGTATCACAGACTGAATCTTGCGCATCACTGGTGGGAAGATCTTCTCCGTGTTCTCCTTTGCATCCTTCATCATCTGTTCCTTTGTCACACCCCATAACAGCAACTCTTTGTTCCTCACTAATGCACTCGCCATCCCGTCATGATTCCGGTATGCTGCCCAACGATATGTAACTGCCAGATCTAAGAACCGCTCGTATGGTGTATACTTTAACATCTCTTTATTCTTCTCATAATTAACCACACGATAAAACAGATTCTTCTTAATATGCTCATAATCTGAAACTTTATCCTCATCCAGATAAAATCCAACCTGATGTCCTCGATAAATTCTGGCGATATCTTTCATCGTATCTGATAATTCCTGTCCCCTTAAATAATTTCGATAAAATATCTCCAGATACAACACTGGTACCAGATAATTCTTGGTCTCTCCGATCGACAACCCCATCATCGATATCTGATTATTCCTCTTAACCCTCTGCACCATAACTTTCTTTCCTTCCATCTCTGGAAGATAGTTTAAAATATTCGCTTCTACATACTGATAAAATTCTTTCTCATTCAACATGGTCTTCTCCTTTTCTGTGGATGAAAACGCATGCCATAACCCCATTTTATTTGTTTCCCTCACTCGCCTTCATATGTAAATAATTTCCATATCATCATACAATATTTTCCAGTTAATTGCAATGAAAAAAGAAATTTATTTTTCAAAATTTCATTTTTTATTCAATCTCTATTTTGTTGCTGTAAATTCTTTTAAGAAGTCAAGTAATGTTTCCATTTCATCTCTCGTACCGATCGTAATCCTTAAATAATTATTGATTCTTGGCTGATCAAAATAACGGACATAAATCTTTGCTTTCTTCGCTGCTTCAAAAAATCTCTTTGGCAGGTACGCTTTCATGTGTCGCAAAGATAAAGTTTGCTTTGGAATCTGCAAAACTAAATCCGATCTTTCTCATCTCAATCTGGAACCATTCTCTTGTATCAATGATCTTATTTCTTGTCTCCTGGAAATATTCTTCATCTTCTAAGACAGCTGTTCCAAGAACAATAGATGGCTCATTCATCGTATAAGAGTTGTAGGAATATTTCACATCATTCATTGCCTTGATCAGTTCCTTGTTACCGATCGCATATCCGATACGAAGTCCTGCTAAAGATCTTGATTTGGAATATGTCTGAACAACTAAAACGTTATCATATTTTCTTGTCAGTTCTTTCGCTGTGTCGCCGCCAAAATCAATATAGGCTTCATCAACGATCACAACAACATCCTGATTGTGTTGGATGATATCTTCCACAACCTCTAAAGATAAAAATGCGCCTGTTGGTGCATTAGGATTTGGGAATACCACCCCGCCATTTTCCTGCGTAATAATCTTCTTTCTGAATCTCAAATGCATCATTGACTGCTTTCTTCTCATATGGTATTCCGAATAATTCTGCCCATACAGGATAGAAGGAATATGTGATATCTGGGAAGAAGATTGGTTTCTTACCGTTAAAAAAATGTCATAAATGCAACGGCAAGCACATCATCAGATCCAACTCCGACAAATACTTCTTCTTTATTAAATCCATGATAAGAAGCGATCGCTTCTACTAATTTAGTTGCTGCAGGATCAGGATATTTGCGCAGATTCTTGATCCCGCTCATCGCTTCCTTGATCTTATCGGATGGCGGATAAGGGTTTTCATTTGTATTTAACTTGATCACACCTTCTTCTTTTGGCTGTTCACCCGGTGTGTAAGGTTCTACTTTTCGTACATTGTCTCTCCAGCTGTTCATTGAAAGTCTCCTTTATCTATATTGGCTTATTTGCGATAGTCATCGATCAGTTTCTTAAATAATGGAAGGGCTTTTTCGATACGTTCTGTTGGTACACAGTAAGAAATACGCACATATCCTGGGCATCCAAAGCTGTCCCCAGGTACGATCAACAGATCATATTCTTTCGCCTTCTCGCAAAATGCATTGGCATCTTCTTCTAATGCTTTCGGGAATAAATAGAAAGCTCCACCTGGTTCTACACATTCATATCCCATATCCACTAATGCATTATAGAATAAATCTTTGTTCTTCTGATAGATTGAAAGGTCAGAAGTTAAATCTACACATTCTCCAACAACTTTCTGATATAAGGTTGGCACACAGACATAAGAAAGTAAACGTGCAGATGCGATAAACGCTGGCAGTAACTGTTCAAAATCTTCTGCCTCATTTGGTGCTACGATATAACCGATACGTTCTCCCGGCAGTGATAAGGATTTACTAAAAGAATATGCTACTAATGTATTGTTATAAAAAACTGTGGAACATATGGCACTTCAAATCCATCATACGCGATCTCTCTGTATGGTTCATCGGAAATGATGTAAATACTGTGTCCATATTCTTTTTCGTTTCTTCTCTAATAATGCAGCTAATTTCTCAATCGTCTCTCTGGAATAAACAACTCCGGATGGGTTGTTTGGAGAGTTGATCAAGATCGCTTTGGTATGCTCATTGATCGTTTCTTCTAATTCTTCGAAATTAATCTGGAATGCTCTGGTATCTGCAGAAATGACCTTTAATCTGCATCCTGCTCCCTGTGCATATACTGCATATTCTGGGAAATGTGGTGCGAATGTGATAACTTCATCTTCTGGCCCATCAACTAATGTCTTAAAGCAGATACCAAGGGCTGCTGCCGCTCCGATCGTCATAAAAATATTCGCTGCTGTATAATTTGTATCAAATCTTTTATTTAAAGACTTGGCAATGTTTTCTCTTACTTCCAGTACTCCAGCATTGCTTGTATATCCATGAATATCCACTGGATCTGCTGTTTTTAACAGGCGAAGTGCTGTCTCATCAATTTCTTTTGGTGCTGGAACACTTGGATTCCCGATACTAAAATCAAATACATTTTCTGCTCCGACTTCTTTTGCTCTCTTCATTCCATATTCGAAAATATCACGGATAATAGAATGCTGTTTCGATAATTCTACTACTTCTTTTGATAACATGATCTGTCTCTTCCTTTCTTTGCCATTAGTTTTATTTTACAAAAAAATGCAGAAAATTACAACAACCCTCGCTGATTGCTGTAATTTTCACGTAATATCATTTGACGATCATTTTATTCATCTAATGCATCTCTTAAGCTCTTTGTAAACTCATAAACCTTTTCAGAACTTTCTTTACCATATTGACTGATCAATTTGACGATCGCACTTCCGACAATGACACCATCACAGTATGTACTCATTTTCTTTGCCTGTTCTGGTCCTGAAATACCAAATCCCACTGCACAAGGAATTGTTGCATTCTTCTTGATCACACCGAAGAATTCATCAAAATCTGTTGTAAATTCACTTCTTGTTCCTGTAACTCCGATGGAGGATACACAGTATAAGAATCCTTCTGCTTCTTTTGCGATCATTGCGATACGGTCATGAGATGTCGGTGTTACAAGACTGATATTGTCAACTCCGTGAGCTGTTGCCACGCCCTGAATCTCGTCTTTTTCTTCGTATGGCATATCAGGCACGATGACACCCTGAATCCCACATTCATTACAAAGATCAAAGAATCTTTCGGTTCCAAAACGATAGATCGTATTGAGATACATCATCATGACAAATGGTGTTTCTTTGATCTCTTCTCTTAATTCTTTTACCATCTGAAAGATTCCCTTTAGTGTTGTACCACCTGCAAGTGAATGCTGGCTGGCTTCCTGAATGACAACACCCTCAGCGATCGGATCTGAGAATGGAATACCGATCTCAATCACATCTGCTCCGGCTTTTACCATAGCTCTGATATTTTCTTTTGTTGTTTCGTACCCATAATCTCCAGATACGATGTAAGTTACTAATGCTTTTGCCCATTCATTTTTTCTATTCTCAAATGTTTCTCTAATTTTCATCTAACTGCACTCCTCTGTATCTTGCTACCTGATAAACGTCTTTGTCTCCACGGCCAGACAGACAGATAACGACTGACTGGTCTTTACTCATTGTTGGAACGATCTCCATTGCCGCTGCAACTGCATGAGATGATTCGATCGCTGGGATCACTCCTTCTGTTTTGGATAAATATTCAAAGGCTTTGACTGCCTGTTCATCTGTGATACTCACATATTCTGCTCTTCCGATTTCATGAAGATGTGCATGTTCTGGTCCGATTCCCGGATAATCAAGTCCTGCTGAAATAGAGTATACAGGATCGATCTGGCCTTCTTCGTTCTGTAAGAACAAACTCTTCATTCCATGAAAAATACCTTTACTTCCTTTTGCGATCGTTGCTGCATGATCTAACGTATCAATCCCTCTTCCAGCTGCTTCTACCCCGATCAGTCTGACACTTTCATCTGGGATAAAGTCATAAAACATTCCCATTGCATTCGATCCGCCTCCTACACAAGCAAATACAGCATCTGGAAGTTTTCCTTCGATTTCTTTCATCTGTTCTTTTGTCTCTTCTCCGATGATCTTCTGGAAATCACGAACCATCGTTGGATATGGATGAGGTCCCATAACAGAACCGATGCAGTAAAATGTTGTCTCAATATTTGTAGCCCAGTCTCTCATTGCCTCGTTAATGGCATCTTTTAAAGTTCTTGTTCCACTCTCTACAGCATGAACTTTCGCTCCAAGAAGTTCCATACGGTATGCATTCAGACTCTGGCGTTCCACGTCTTCTGCTCCCATATATACAACACATTCCATATCAAATAATGCTGCAACAGTCGCTGTAGCAACTCCGTGCTGTCCTGCACCTGTCTCTGCGATGATTCATTTTTTTCCCCATTCTCTTTGCAAGTAAGATCTGACCTAATACATTGTTGATCTTATGGGCACCTGTATGATTCAAATCTTCTCGTTTTAAATATACTTTTGCCCCTCCAAGATCTTTTGTCATCTTCTCTGCGTAGTATAAAAGAGATGGACGGTTTGCGTAATCTCTGTATAACTGACGTAATTGAGCTAAGAATTCTGGGTCATTTTTGTATGTTTCATAAGCCTCATTTAACTCGTTTACCGCGTTCATTACAATTTCTGGTACATACTGTCCACCGTACTCTCCAAATCTTCCTATTTTATTCATGTCTTCCTCCTGTTATCTGCATGATTTCTTTCATTTTTTCAAATCTTGTATCCATCCGTTTCGATTCCACTGGAAATGTCGATCCCGTATGGATGAACTTTTTTGGTGATTTCTTTTATATTTTACTGTGAAGCCCGCCTGCAATGAAAAATGGTTTTCCTGATTCCTTCTTTTGGAATCAGGTCGTAATTCATTACTTTTCCGGTACCTCCATACATATCTTTTTCTTCTGTAAATGTATCCAGTAACAGTTTATCAACTGGAAACTGTTGGGCTTCCTTGATGTCTTTTGTATCTTTCACTCTGACCGCTTTCCAGATTTCTTTATCTGTCTGCTGTCTTAACTGTTCAATATAAATAACATCTTCATCGCCATGTAACTGGATCACGTCTAATGGAACTTCATTGGCGATTTCTGTAACTTTCTCAATTGTTTCATTGACGAATACTCCGACACTTAAGATCTTTTGATCTAAGTTTTGATCAAGTTCTCTTGCCTGCTGGCCTGTGACATAACGCTTGCTTTTTTAGAAAAAGAAAATTATATCCAATTGCATCTGGTTTTACTTCATTTGCATATGCGATATCTTCTTTTCTGCGCATGCCGCACATCTTCACTTTCAGACTTTGTTCTTTAATCTGATTTTGTATCATAGGCAGCTCCGTAACTGTTTCATTGTTTCTTTGATGTTATCGGATCTCATAAATGTTTCACCAATCAAAACTGCATCGGCTCCTTGCTCTTTGACATTTTTCATATCATTTTCATCCTTCATTCCACTTTCGGAAACTAATACTGCTTCGTATGGAATAAGTGGAGCAAGTTTACTTGTTGTATTTAGATCAACATCAAATGTTTTTAAATTCCGATTATTGATTCCGATAATATCGCATCCACATGCAACGACTTTCTTTAATTCTTTTTCGTTATGAACTTCTACCAGACAATCAATCTCTAAACTTTTTGCCAGATCATAAAATTCCTTTATCTTTTCTTCAGAAATGAATTGCTGCGATCAGAAGGATTGCATCGGCTCCTAAGACTTTTGCTTCATAAATCTGATATTCATCGAAAATAAAATCTTTTCTTAACATTGGGATATCTACCTTAGCTCTGATATCCGCAAAATATTTGCTGCCACCTTTAAAATAATGTTCTTCAGTCAAGCAGGAAATGGATGCTGCCCCTGCATCTTCATAGGCAATGGCTGTCTCTACTGGGCGAAAATCTTCTGCGATCACACCTTTGGATGGAGATGCTTTTTTAACTTCTGAGATCACGGATAATCCAGATTTCTTTAAGACCTCTTTAAATCCATGATTTTATTCTTAGAATTTAATGCCATCTCTTTCATATCCTGCGGCTCGATATTGTCTTTTTCTCTTTGTAATTGTTCTTTTCTTTTTCTACGATATCATCTAAGATCATGTTTCCACCTCATTTATTTTACATTTGTGTATGCAATAAACTGTTCTAATTTCTCATTTGCCTTTCCAGAATCGATCATCTCGGCTGCCAGTTTCACTCCATCTTTGATCGTCTCTGCTTTTCCGATCGTATAAAGGGCTGCTCCTGCATTTAATAAAACGATGTCTCGTTTTGCTCCCTGTTCTTTTCCAGTTAGGATATCTTTTGTAATGATCGCATTTTCATCTGCTGTTCCACCAACAATATCTTCTTTCTTGGCAAGTGTTAATCCTAATTCTTCTGGATCGATCGTATATTCTTTGATCTCATCTCCATTGATCTCACAGACACTTGTTGTTGATGAGATTGAGATTTCATCTAATCCGTCGTCTCCATATACGATCAGGGCTCATTTTAACTCCAAGATTCTTCATAACATCTGCCATCGGACGAACCAGCTCGTTTTTCATAAACACCGAGAACAATATAGTTTGTCATTGCTGGGTTTGCTAAAGGTCCTAAGATATTAAATACAGATCTTACCCCAAGCTGTGCTCTGACTGGTCCGGCATATTTCATAGATCCGTGATGTGTCTGTGCAAATAAGAAGGCTGCTCCAACTTCATCCAAACATTTCTTGCTTTCTTCTGGTGTTAATCCGACTTTTTGCTCCTAATGCTTCTAGGACATCGGCTGCACCACTCTTTGAGGATACACTTCTATTTCCATGTTTCGCAACTTTTGCTCCTGCTGCTGCAATGACAAATGCAGATGTTGTGGAAATATTAAAGCTGTTTGCAAGGTCTCCTCCAGTTCCTACGATATCGATCGCTTCTGTTTCTTCTGGCACGATCGCTGCTTTTGCTCTCATCACTTTGGCAAATCCTGTGATCTCTTCTGGTGTTTCATGATTCATACGAAGACCCGTCAGGAAACTTCCCATCTGAGCATCTGTCGCATTTCCAGACATGATGCAGTCCATGGCCTTATAAGCTTCTTCTTCTGTTAAATGATTTCCTTCCACGATCTTTGTTAAAAAGTGGTTTTAATGTTCCTGATTGACTGCGCTCATAGTTTCCTCCTTTTTAGAATCTCCAAGTCTGATTCCTGCGATGTTTGTTAAAAAGTTTTCTAAGATCCTCATTCCCATTTCAGTTAAGATCGATTCTGGATGGAACTGAATTCCATAGACTGGATATTCTTTATGACATACTGCCATGATCTGTCCTTTTTCATCTCTTCCGATAACTTTTAAATCTTCTGGAAATGTCTCATCGTCGATGATCAGTGAATGATATCTTGCTGCATATATTTTATCTTCTAATCCTTCAAATAAAGGATTCTTGTTATTGATTGTGATCTCACTCATTTTTCCATGCATCAATTCTTTTGCTGGAACGACTTTTCCGCCATATACTTCTCCGATCGCCTGATGTCCCAGACAGATTCCCAAGACTGGGATTTCTTTCCGAATGTTTTAATTGCCTCTTTTGAAATCCCTGCACTGTCTGGATATCCAGGTCCTGGTGAGATAACAAGTGCTTCTAGATTTTGTAAGTTTCTGATCTCATCAATCGTTATTTCATCGTTTCTTACAACCTGAATCTGTGGATACAAAGATCCAATGTACTGATATACGTTATAGGTAAATGAATCGTAATTATCTATCATTAAAATCATAACCTTGCTGCCTCCTTCACTGCATTTACAACGGCTAATGCTTTATTCTTTGTCTCCATAAATTCTTTCTCTGGAACAGAGTCATTGACGATTCCTGCTCCTGCCTGCACATATCCTTTCCATCTTTAAATACGACGGTCCGGATTGCAATACAGGTATCAATATTTCCATCAAATCCAAGATATCCAACGGTTCCACCGTAAACACCTCGTTTTTTATTTTCCAGCTCATCAATGATCTCCATGGCCCTTACTTTTGGTGCTCCGGATAATGTTCCTGCCGGAAGAACACTCATCAGTGCGTTGATCGGATTTTCATCATCTCTTAATTCTCCCTGTACATCACTAACTAAATGTGTAACTTTGGAATATTTTCAACGGTCATAAAGTTTTTTACTTCTACAGTTCCAAACTTACTGACTTTTCCGACATCATTTCTTCCAAGATCGACTAACATCGTATGTTCTGCTCTTTCCTTTGGATCATTGACTAACTGTCTTACCAACATATCATCTTCTTCTTTTGTCTTTCCTCTTGGAACCGTTCCTGCGATCGGTTTGGTTGCTACAATTCCATTTAAGACACTGACTAACTTCTCTGGTGAAGCTCCAACCACCTGATAGTCAATAAAATCAAAGAAGTAAAGGTATGGAGATGGGTTTGATGTTCTTAAGCATCGATAGACATCAAATGGATCAACATCTGTCTCTACCTCAAATCTCTGGGATAAGACCACCTGGAAAATGTCACC
>ENA-OQES01000938-OQES01000938.1-human-gut-metagenome-genome-assembly--contig:-NODE-938-length-11662-cov-3.057130_pt1 | contig 11662 bp, 15 predicted proteins | sample MGYA00242798_ERZ504641 | MGnify/ENA primary metagenome ERZ504641 (study PRJEB26092, sample SAMD00036327) | human gut metagenome | host: Homo sapiens | study: EMG produced TPA metagenomics assembly of... | reverse complement strand
AGATGCAGATACATTATCCCAAATTAGCGGATGTATTAGAGATTAATGTGAGTGAATTATTGGGTAGTGAAATAAAAGAAGAAGCCAATAAGAATGAAGTAGCAGAACAACTTGCGAAGATCAGTGAACAATTGGCGCTTAAGAATAGACGGCATAAGAGAATATGGAAAGTTATTGGAGTTATATTGTTAGCTGTGATTGTTATTAATATGCTTCTAGTGGTTTTGGGCACGGTGACATATAACGAAAAAAAGTGCGGATATTACTACAATTGAAGAGAAATTTTGATTTGTAGTTGGCCAACTGTAGATTTCGAGTATATAGAGTGGACAATTCAAGGTGATGTGTATGTTTTAACTGTATTGGTTTATATATTTAGGTAATCGATAGCTGAAAATTCTCGCAATTTAAGGTTTCGTAGAAATTAAGATAAGATAATTTTCAAACATCCCAATAAATCGGTGTTGTAGATTTTATCTAAACTTCTGTTAATAAGTACAAAAACTCATCAACTAATACCGTTTAACATACATGAAACACTATTACAAAATCTAGTAGTGATAAACTTTCCTTCTACTCCGTAAAAAAGTAAATCGTAACAATTAAAGTCAACATCTCCGCCACAACAACTCCCATCCAAATTCCATTCAATCCAAGCAAAATTGGCAGCAGCATAATACACCCAATCTGAAACAACAAAGTTCGAAGGAACGCAATCATCCCAGAAACAACCCCATTATTCAAAGCTGTAAAGAACGAAGAAGCCCAGATATTAAATCCATTGATCAAAAACACAAATGCATACAACCGGAATCCATGTAACGTCATAGCAAACAGATCAGCATCATATCCAACAAAGATATTGATCAGCGGATGGGCAAAAAATCTCAGAGATCAAAGTCAGACAAACACCAGTTACAGCAATTAAAGACAAACTCTTCTTCAACATATTCTTCAATTCCGAATGATTTCCAGCCCCATAATTATAACTGGTGATCGGAGCGCTTCCCATAGAATAGCCAAGATATATCGCAGCAAAGATAAAGTTCGCATACATGATCACACCATAAGCAGCAACACCATCTGCACCAGCAAGGCGCATTAACTGTGTATTATAAAGCATATTTACAACGGAAGAAGAAGCATTTGTCATAAATTCCGAAGAACCATTTAAACAGGTCTTTAATAAAATATCTTTTCTCCAGACAGGTTTCACAAGACGAAGACGGCTGCTGTTATTCTTTCGTGCAAAATAGATCAACGGTACAAGCCCGCCAACATACTCACCCATGGCAGTTGCAACCGCAGCCCCGGCAACACCATAATGCATGACACCGATAAAGAGATAGTCAAACACAATATTGATCACGCCAGAGATCAAAGACATACGAAGACTGTAAGAAGGTTTCTCAGCTGTAATAAAGAAGTTATAAAAGATCGTCTGCATCATAAACATTGGCTGTGATACAAACATAATACGTCCATAAGTAGACGCATATTCAAGCAGCTGTCCACGCGCCCCAAGTGCCATACAGATCTGCCTTATAAAAATAAATCCAAAGACAGACAGGATCGTAGCTCCGATCAAAGCAGTAAAGATCAGCATAGAAAAATATTCATTTGCTTTTTCTTTTTACCCTCACCAAGCGTTTTTGCAACGATCGCACTTCCACCAGAACCGATCATAAATCCAATTGCTCCAACACCCATCGCAACAGGAAGGATCAGATTGACCGCAGCAAATGCTGTTTTTCCTGCAAAATTGGAAATAAATAATCCATCAATAATACTGTACATCGAAGTACAGATCATCATAATGATCGATGGAAATACAAAACGGATCAGACGTTTGTAAGTGAAATGATCTGATAATTGAATCTTCATGATAAACTAAAACTCCTTTTCCTCTAAGACATATTGTTTCATATTTTTACTTTAAAATCTGAACATATTTTCCTCGTAAGAGAAAGCAGCTGTTCACACTCCGAAGGCTCCATAGATTCAAATGTAGCATTTTCCATATCAAAGACAGGACCGATATGTTTTTCAGAAATCTCGTCCAAACTCTGTAAAAAAGTAAGTGGATATCCCCTTCCGACGCCGGCTTTACGGATCAAAACTCCTTTATCTTCTAATGATTTTACGGAAGAATTCACCGTTTGTTTTGGAGATGGAGTAAAGTTTGCAGATATCTTTCTGAGAGCAACCATCTCCAAGTTCTAACAGACAATATAAAATGAGAAATGCGGAATCTGTAAGATGCATGGAAAGAGCGATCTCATGATAGACATCATCGATCATCTTATAGAGAGAATCAAATTCCTTTAAGGCACGATTTCGTTTCGATTCCATAGTGACTTCCTTTCTTATAACAATTATATTAAGTCCGAAATCGGACTATGAGATTACGATAATTATAGTCCGATTTCGGACTTGTGTCAATTATTATTTCATAGGAAATCACTTTACGAGGTCATTCGAATCAGTTAAAATAAAGAGTCAGAGAATAAAGTACAACCAAAGAAGGAAGTTACCTATGAAATTTGCCTATGATATACCAGATTCATTCTGGAGTTTATTTCGTTCGATGAACAGAGAACTTTATATGGAAGCCTTGCTGAAGATCAACGAAGAATATGAATATAACAATTATTATTTAAGTAAAGAAGTATGCCTTCAGGTATTAGAAGACTGGAACGAAAGCCAGCGGATCTGGTTATCTCCTGAAGAATTTGAATCAGAAAATGATGCAAGCCAGACACCGCCAAACAGGATCTTAAACTGGCTGATCAAGACAGGCTGGTTAAAGAGGATCGAAGATTTCTCGACATTAACCACCAATATCATCATTCCTGATTACGCAGCCGTATTTTTAACAGCATTTGAAGAATTAGTCAACCCATCAACGGATGACACAGAGATCTATATCCAGAATGTATACGCAACACTGTTTTCATTCTGGCATGATAAGAAGATGAACTTAGCCATGTTAAAAACAGCGCTTATTAATACAAAGAAATTAAATAAAGCCTTGCAGGATATGTTACACAACATGGACCATTTCTTTAGCCGACTGCTAAAACAGAAATCATATGAAGAAGTGTTGGCAGAACATTTGGAAGGTTACGTTGAGGAAATCGTTGAGAAGAAATATCATATCTTAAAGACAAATGATAATTTCTATTTATATAAAAATGATATCAAACGATGTTTAAGAGAAATGAGAGAAGATATTCCATGGATGGAACAGGTACAGAAGAAAGCAGATAAAGAAAAAGGTGAAGATGTCTTAAGTATCATTAATGCGATCGAGCGTGGATTTGATGACATAGAACATCGAATTTCCAATATGGATAAAGAACATTCCAAATATATCAGGGCAACTGTAACACGTATGAATTACATGCTGAATGGAGAATCCGACACAAGAGGTCTGATGATCCAGCTGTTAAAGACGATCGGGGATTCTAAGGACAGCGAGGAAAAGATCGAGAAGGTCGGACAGAGTATGAATCTGTCTCATTTTGAAGTGCTTTCAGAGAAGTCTTTGTATAAGAAGAGAAAACGAAGAGATTTTGCAAGTCAGGTAGAAGAAGAAAAGCAGCAGGAAGAATTATCAAGAGAAGATGTCCTAAGATTAAATAAGATTCATACAAGATACCAACAGGCTGAGATTGAAGATTTCATTGAATCTTATATGCAGGATGACCATATGGAAGTTAAGGATATTGATATCAGGGATGAAGAGTCCTTTGAGAAATTAATCCTTGCCTACGATTACAGTACGAGAAGAAACAGTAAATATAAAGTGGTCGAGAGAGACGATAAATTGATTGATAATGGAAGTTACCGCTATCCGGCATTAACTTTTGTAAGGAGGAAACCGAAATCATGATACCGTATTATGAAGAATTGAATGACAGAAGAAAAAAATGCGGTCACGAAAGTGATCCGTACGTTGTTAAAACAGACATTTGTATTAGAAAGAAAATATGATAAAAAGAGCGGAAGACTTGTATACAATAAGAATTTAGAACCATTGACCTGCATCAGGAATTTTTAAGAGAATATTTTAAGATTTCAGGAATCGAATTAAGAGAAATCTGCATCTTGGAGTCTTTTATATTGAAGGAGAAACTTTGATCGGAGAGAAGATTTCCAGATTATCAACCATTTATCTTCTGATTTTAAAATTATTGTATGATGAACATATGGCAGAGGCTTCATCGAATACAAGTGTGTATACATCATTAGGAGAAATCCATGAAAAGATCAATGATTTCCATCTGATGAGAACCTTGCCATCCATCACTGAGATGCGTCGTTCCATCGCATTATTAAAGAAATATCAGATCATCGAACCACTCGATGTATTAGAAGAGTTAAATGAAGAGACAAGAATGATGATCTATCCATGCGTGAATGTCGTGTTACTAGGAGATGACATTCGCAGATTGATCGAAAGTTTCAGCAAGGAGGAAGTAGACAGTGAGTTTGACGAAGACGAAGCAGCCATTTCTGGCATTATCGAAGATATGCCTGAATAACTGGCATTATATAGATCAGAAAGTATTAAGTTTCAACGATGGAATCAACTTTTTTTACCGGACATTCTGGAAGTGGAAAGTCAACAGTGATCGATGCGATGCAGATCGTTTTATATGCGAATACAGATGGTCGTGGATTCTTTAATAAGGCGGCAGCAGACGATTCCGATCGAAATCTGATCGAATACCTGCGAGGAATGGTTGCGGTTGGAGAGAAAGATGAAGTTACTTATTTGAGAAATAAAAACTTCTCCACAACGATCGTTCTTGAATTTACACAGACAGAATCTGACGGAAAAAGAATGTCTGGGAGTTGTATTTGACGTAGATACAGCAAGAAATGATACATCCAGATTATTTTTCTGGCACAAAGGCGGCATTTTAGAGAATGCTTACCGTACGGAAGAGCATGCGATGACAATTTCGGAACTCCGCAAATATATGCAGAAAAACTTCCAAAAAAGAAGATTTCTATTTTGGAACAAGCAACGAGAGATTTAGAAAACAGATGTATGACATCTATCTTGGCGGTCTTGATATGGAGAAATTTCCAAGACTGTTTAAACGCGCGATTCCATTTAAAATGAATATCAAGCTCGAAGATTTTGTGAAAGAATACATTTGTATGGAGCAGGACATTCATATTGAAGATATGCAGGAAAGCGTGATGCAGTATGGAAGAATGCGTCAGAGAATCGAAGATACATTAAAGGAAGCAAAGAGCTTAGAAGAGATCAAAGAAAGTTTCGTTAAATTCAAGACCAAAAAAGAGGAACAGGATTATTGCCAGTACCGCATGAACAAACTGGATGTCCTGAAATTAAAAACAGATATTCATCTATTACAGCAAAAGATTGAAGATGGAGAGAAAGATCTAAAGACACAGGAAGAGAATGAAACAGTTCTTGAGAAGAAACTAGAGAAACTCGCCAAAGAATACGATGCATTAGTAGCACAGATCGCAGGAAGTGGATACGATCAGATCGCAACAAGGAAAAAGGATGTTCAGGAGTTGTTAGGACAGTTAAATCATTCCGTACAGCGTTGGGAACAGACATCAAAATGACTTAAAAAAACTGGTGTGATCTCGATATTACGCCAAATTCAGGCAATCTGGGATATCGAGAAATTTGAACAGGGAGATATCACAGAAGATGATCTAAACCGATTAAAACATACATTGGATATCTTAAGAAAAGAAACTGAGGAAGAACGACAAGATAATGCGTCTGCACTAAGAACCTTAAAGAAACAGGAAAAATCCATTTCTGATGAGTTGAAAGAACTGAAAAAGGGTAACAAAGCGTATCCAAAAGAAGTTCTGGATGCAAGATATGAATTACAGACGAAATTAAGCGAAAAATGTGGTGATTTTGTAAAGGTAAATGTGCTTGCCGATCTGTTAGATATGAAAGATGAGAGATGGCATAAAGCGGTCGAAGGATATTTAGGATCGAATAAATTAACACTGATCGTGGAACCAAAATACGTCAAGGATGCCATGGAAATCTATCGTGATATGGATCAGAAGAAATACTGGAGAATTTCGATTGCAGACACACAAAAGATTGATAAGCAGGACATGAAGGTTGAGGAAAATGCATTGTCAGAAGAAGTTCTTGCAGAACAGTCTTATGTGAAAAAGCTGATAGAATCCTTGATCGGGCGTGTGATCAAATGTGAGACGATCGATGAATTAAGAAATTGCCGTACTGGTATCACACCAGATGGAATGCTTTATAAAAATTTCCAGTTAAAACGATTAGATCCAAAACAGTACACAAGAAATTCCTACATTGGAGACAACAGTTTACGCCACAGGATCAAAGAATTAGAGAAAGAAAAGGATAAGATCTTCGATAAAAAAGATCCATTAGGAAAAAGAAGTTTTAAGTGCTGCCGTTATTTTGGACTATGAATATCTTCCACAGTCAGCCGAAGAATATTTAAAACAGCAGGAAACACTGGAACGTGCGAAAGAACGTCAGGAAGAATATGAAGATTTAGAAAATCAGCTGACAAAATTAAGAGAAGGTGCCTTAAAAGGTCTGGAAGAGGAAAGAGACCAGAACAGGTTAAAACAGGAAGATTGCAAACAAGAGATCAATGCAATGAAAGAAGCAATCTGGGCAACACAGAATGCATTAAAAGAATGCAGACAGCAGATCATTGACCAGAATGAAGCATTGATCCGTGCACAGAATGAATTACCGGCAAATGGAGAGTACGAGCAGCAGTTTGCACAAGAGATCGAGAAGACAGACACCGAAGACTATGAACGTCTCGAAAAAACGTGCAGCAAGGAAATACTATGATGCCGGAACGAAGAAGGAAGAAGAATATAGAAAGCTTGTGGAAGTCAGAACTGCATATTTAAGGGAATATCCGAACCGTACATTCTCAGCAGTAGATGAGAATAATGATGTGTATGACAAGCTTTATAAGGAATTATCATCTGATCACATGGAAATGTATCGTGAAAAAGCTGCAAAACAGGCCAAAACAGCAATGGAACATTTCAAAGATGACTTTGTATACAAGATTCGAAGCGCGATCAGGGAAGCTTATCAGCGCAGGGATGAATTAAACCGCATGATTAGTGGACTCGACTTTGGGAAAGACAAATATCAATTTAAGATCACAAGAAATACAGGAGCCGATGGAAAATATTATCCAATGTTTATGGATGATTCTCTGAATATCGATCCATCTGTCTTAAATACAACGATGGATGACCAGATGAATCTCTTCTCTATGGAACATGAGAATAAATACGGGGAACTGATGAATGAATTGATCGAGATCTTTATCCCGCCAGAAGGTGCAACCGGTGAAGAACTTGAGAATGCGAAACGTGATATGCAGAAATATTCTGATTATCGTACGTATCTGTCCTTTGATATGGAACAGATTGTGGATGGTGATGAAAAACTGACGATCGGATTAAGTAAGATGATCAAGAAAAACTCTGGTGGAGAAGGACAGAACCCATTATATGTTGCATTACTCGCAAGTTTTGCACAGGCCTATGGAATTCATCTTTCACCAAAAGTACGAAGAAATCCAAGCATCCGTCTAGTTGTCTTAGATGAAGCATTCTCTAAGATGGATGCAGAGAAAGTTGCAAGTTGTATTGACCTGATCAGGAATCTAGGATTCCAGGCAATCATCAGTGCGACAAATGATAAGATTCAAAATTACCTAGAAAATGTAGATAAGACTTTTGTATACGCCAATCCAAACAAGAAAAATATTTCCATTCAGGAATTTGAAAAATGTGAATTTGATAATTTACTCACAGAAGAATAGATAAAAATACAGATACGAGGAGAAATGTATTTATGAATCGAAGTTTAAAAGGAATCTGCTTCACAGTTGCAGGAGGATGCTGCTGGGGCATGTCTGGTGTGATGGGGAAATATTTATTTGATGCAAAAGATCTGACGGCTACGTGGCTTGTGACAGTCAGATTATTAGGGGCAGGAATCTGCCTGCTGTTGCTTATGTATCAGAGAAAAGGGAATTCAATTTTTCGTGTATGGAAAAGAAAAGATTCAGCGGTCAATCAGCTGATCTTCGGGATGATTGGAATGGCTATGTGTCAGATGACGTACTTCCTTGCCATTCAGGAGTCAAATCCGGGAACTGCGACAGTTCTTCAGTATTCTGCACCAATCTTAATTATGGTGTTCTTTGTATTAGTGGAAAAAATGATTTCCAAAGAAAGAAGAAGTGCTTGTACTGGCAACTGTGATCGTAGGAATCTTTTTGCTTGCAACACATGGAAGTATAAAAAACTTAGTGATCACCAATGCAGCATTATTCTGGGGATTGTTATCCGCTTTTGCTTTTGCAGTTTATAACGTGCAGCCAAAGAAATTATTAGACGAATTTGGTACTTTAGAGACAACAGGATGGGGAATGTTTGTTGGTGGAGTTTTGGTAACTCCATTTACAAAAGTATGGAGTATCCCAGGACATTGGGATATCATGACGGTTGCAATGACAATTGGAGTTGTATTCTTAGGAACGATCGTGGCGTTTTCCTGTTATCTCCATGGGATTTCCATGTTAGGACCAGTTCAGGGAAGTATGCTTGGATGCGTGGAACCGCTGGTTGCAACGATTCTTTCCGCAACTGTGCTTGGACAGGCCTTTGGAATGATCGATGTTGTGGGAATCTTATGTATTGTTGGAGCGGTGACGGCATTGACGGTCGTGGATGCGTAATCAGACATTATGGATTTGCCTTTGAAGGTAAGAAGGTTTTGATCGGAGAATAGTAGATAAATCGCTGAGTTCATATGAATTATATGGATTCAGTGATTTTTTTTCATAGAATGATTATTTTATTGTAAAAAAATAACCTGTAGATATATTGTGTTAAATACAAAACAATGTTAAAATAGAAGTAACCTAAAAATAGAACATAAAAGAAAGGAGGAATACGAAAATGGAAGAATTAACCAGACTAGAAGAACGAATCATGCAATGCATTTGGGATTATCAAGGAGAAGTTCCTTTTCTTGATCTGATAGAGACAGTCAAAGAAAAGCTCAATAAAGATTATAAAAGAACAAGTATCCGCGGATATCTGTTCCGGCTAGAAGAGAAGGGATATATCAAAGTTACCAAGAAAGGAAGAAAAGCATATGTGCAGCCATTGATCGATGAAGAAACATATGGCAAATATCAAGCTGAGGAAGTTTTAGATCGTTGGTTTGACGGATCTGCAAAACGATTAGTAAGTGCATTAGGAGAGAAACTGACAAAAGAAGACGGGGAAGAGTTAAGAGGGATCTTAGATGACTTTGATTTTGATGATAATCATAATAAAAATATTTAGCGGAATATTCTTATGTACACTGCTTGGAACGATCTTATATCTTTTTTGGAAGGCTGTAGGACGGTTGATAGAACACAAGGGATATATTGATATCAATTATCTGATATGGAAGATGGTATTATTGATGTTTGCCATACCAATCACGTTGATCTATGCAAATGGATTTGAGAAGAGTACTTATGTATTTGAAGTTACAGGTCCGATCAAGTGGGTCATTGGAATTTTGATGATCATCTGGCTGGTTGGAACGATCATTTTTACGATCAGATTTTTAAAGAAATACAGAGCAATAAGGAAGGATATTTTAAATGCAGATCCATGTGGCGATGAAATTCAAAGTATGGTAAAAAGCATATCAAAAAAGTTAGGGGTTCATAAAGAAATTCAAGTAGTGATCTTAGAAAAGCAGGCGGACCAATGTTATATGGGGGTTTGAAACCAAGAATCATTCTGCCAAGAATTTATGAACCACAACAGTTAAATATGATATTTACACATGAATTGATTCATTATAAACATCATGATCTCATTTGGAAACACTTGGCGAACATTATCTGTTGTATATACTGGTTTCAACCTGCGTTAAAGGATGTTTTTTATCAATTAGATCAATGGGGAGAAACATACTGTGACAGGACAGTATGTGAATATCTGCCAGATGTAAAAGGATATTTTTTCTACGATCATAGATATTTCTATGGAAGAGATCAGATACGGAAGATATACAACAGCGGGGTTATATGAGAGTAAGGAAGTATTAAAGCTACGAATGGAACGGATGAAATCTTATCGACAACAAAGAAGGCTGCGAAGAGGAATTTCTGTGAGTGTCTTATTTGGAATGATCATACTCAGTGCAACTACGGTATTTGCTTCAGGGATAGGATTTGTAAAGGCATACGATAAGATTGCAGATGAAACAAGAGAGGAAATCAATGTTGGAACGGAAGGTGATATAAAAGATCAGAAAGCAAAGTATAGAATGTATGATAAAACCAGAATCAAAAAGTGCATGATCAAAAAATGAAAGATTAAAAGAGAATGATGGAAAACCATTTACATGGAAGATCAAGCCAAAAGAAAGAATAGAAACGAAAAGAGGGATATTTAAACAAAGGAACTTATGTTGACATAGCTGCCTGCATGGGATTTGAAGAAGAACATCCAGAGATACATATAGCAATTGGAATTGTTGATGAGGATGGGGAGGAAACTTATATAGAGAATGGGGTAAATCTGGTAAGTGTCTTAAAGATCAAAAAAAGATGGACGATATCGAGTGTTTATAGAAAATCAAGGAACGTAAAAAAGCAATAGCAGGGGGATATTATTGGGTAGAAACGGAGAAATAGTAGAGGGGAGAATGTGATTATGAAGAAATTGTTAGTGATAATTTTGGGTTGTGTAATATGTATATGTAATTTAAATACTTCAGTAACTGCTATGGAAAATGAACAAGATGTTAATTTTTTCACCAAAATTGGATGATAGAAGATGGATATATAGAAGAAATAGTAGAAGAAATATTACCATTTTCTACAATAGTTAATATGAATTGGAAGGTTGGTGCGAAGACAGAAAAGAAAACCAAAGCATTTTATAAAAAAGCAGGTAGTAAAATTACAGTAGATATAAAAGTTATTCCAAAGCAAAAAGTACGTATAGGGATAGTGGCAAAAGATATAGGTAGGATGTACGTAGATACAACCAATACAGTAAAAATGGACATTTAATATAAAAAAAAATCAGGGGAATATAGTGTTTTTGTTACAAATAAATCCGACAATGCAATATATGCAGTTGGAAGTTATACAAAATAATAAAGGAAAGGAGGAGAAAAAGTAATAGCAAGAGTTCATGTAATATATTGGGTGGAGCCAGTGTTCATAAAAGAGCATCGTATCATATGAATTCTTATATTATTGCAAATGGTAACTAGAAATGGTAACAGATGATTTGTATGATATAGTCCAGCGGTGTGATGTCAAGAGATAAATAACACAAAAAATCATATATTTTTGTATATATCTCATGAAGACAAAAAACATCCACCTAAGCCCTGTCGTTCAAATTTTTAAAAATGAACAGGGCGTAGCTCATCAGCAAGTAGATGGAATCTACTTTGCTGGACAGTATAGGCGATTGTCTTTCAGCAGTCGAAAGACTAAGCGCACAAATTTACGGGCAGTTAATGCGAGTGCACGTTTGTGTTGGCATCTGTTTACCTCTTTGTATTTGAGGTGGTAGAAGTCGCTGTATTCCTTGTCGC
>ENA-OQES01000937-OQES01000937.1-human-gut-metagenome-genome-assembly--contig:-NODE-937-length-11662-cov-5.010577_pt1 | contig 11662 bp, 12 predicted proteins | sample MGYA00242798_ERZ504641 | MGnify/ENA primary metagenome ERZ504641 (study PRJEB26092, sample SAMD00036327) | human gut metagenome | host: Homo sapiens | study: EMG produced TPA metagenomics assembly of... | reverse complement strand
GAAGTAGCAATGTGGCTATCTGAAAATGATGTGTCATAAACAAATGGAGGGCTGATTCTATGATTTTCAGTGAAGCGGCATTTGAAAGCGCCATCATTGAACTATTTGTAAAATATGGGTTACACCCATATCTATGCCCCGGATATGGACAGGGACTATAACAGCCCCCTGCTGGATGAAGAACTGCGCAACAGCTTGGCGCGGTTGAACAAAGCCCTGCCATCGGATGCCATAGAGGAAGCTATCTCCAAACTCAAAAACTTTGACAGCGGAAGCCTTGTACAGAAAAACATGGTCTTTATGGACTATCTGCAAAACGGTATTACGGTAAAGTTTTTTGAAAAGGGCGAAGAACGCTCCGCGATTGTCCGTTTGGTAGACTATCAGAATGTGCAGAACAACTCCTTTTATGTGGTGAATCAGTTTACCTTTTTAGAGGGCGGCAACAACCGCCGTCCGGACATTATTCTGTTTATCAACGGTCTTCCGCTGGTTTTGATGGAATTGAAAAGTCCCTCCAAGGACGAAGTGGGCGCAGAGAACGCCTACAATCAGATCCGCAACTATATGCAGGATATTCCATCCCTGTTCTATTACAACGCCGTCTGCGTAATCAGCGACCTTTCCACCAACAAGGCCGGAACGATCACCTCCGGGCTTGACCGCTTTATGGAGTGGAAAAGTAAAGATGGACAATATGAGGACAACGCGGCTGTCCAGTTTGATACCTTCTATGAAGGTATGTTCCAGAAACCCCGGCTGCTGGATATTCTGAAAAACTTTATTCTATTCTCCGGCGACGCGCAAAAACCCATTAAGATTCTGGCGGGATATCATCAGTATTTCGCTGTGCGCAAGGCTATTGAACGCGCGATTGTAGCCACCCGCACGGACGGCAAAGGTGGCGTATTTTGGCATACGCAGGGCAGCGGCAAGTCGCTGTCCATGGTGTTCTATGCCCATTTGCTTCAAGAAGCCTTGGACAGCCCCACCATTGTTGTTATGACTGACCGCATCGACCTTGACGATCAGCTGTTCACCCAATTCTGCAAGTGCGCGCCGTTCCTGCGGCAGACACCTGTGCAGGCTGAAAGCAAGGAAAACCTGAAACAGCTACTGGAAAATCGCGCGGCAAACGGAATTATCTTTACCACGATGTTCAAGTTTGAGCGCGGCGAGCGTCCGCTGTCCGAGCGCCGGAATATTGTAGTCATGGCCGACGAAGCCCATCGCGGGCAATATGGCTTTGATGAAAAGATTGTTTTGACTGAAAATGCGCAAGGCGAAAAAGAAGCCCACACAGTCGTGGGCAATGCGCGTGTTATCCATGACGCCCTGCCCAATGCAACTTTTATTGGCTTTACAGGCACTCCGATTTCCGCCAAAGACCGCAACACCCGCGAGGTATTTGGCGATTATATCGACATTTACGACATGACCCAAGCGGTCGAGGACGGCGCTACCCGTCCCGTGTATTATGAGAGCCGCGTTGTCCACTTGAAGTTGGATCAAAACACGCTGGCGCTGATTGACTCCACTTATGATATTTTGGAGCAGCAGTCAGACACCAACACCATTGAGAAAAGCAAAAAAATGCTGGGGCAGATGGAGAGTGTGCTGGGGGCAGACTCTACCATTCAGTCCTTGTGTGAAGATATTGTTGCCCATTACGAAAAATACCGCGCCAATCTGCTGACAGGCAAGGCAATGATTGTTGCCTATTCCCGCCCCATCGCCATGAAAATCTACCGCAAAATTCTGGAACTGCGCCCATCGTGGAAAGAGAAAATTGGCGTTGTTATGACGGGCGGCAACAATGACCCGGAGGATTGGAAAGAGGTTATTGGCACAAAAGCCCACAAAGAAGAACTTGCCCGTAAGTTCAAAGACAACAACGACCCGATGAAAATCGCCATCGTGGTAGATATGTGGCTGACCGGGTTTGATGTGCCGTCCTTAGCCACCATGTATGTGTACAAGCCCATGCACGGCTACAATCTGATGCAGGCTATTGCCCGCGTAAACCGCGTGTTCAAGGATAAAGAGGGCGGCTTGATTGTTGACTATGTGGGCATTGCTGCGGCGCTGAAAGCGGCTATGAAAGAGTACACAAAGCGTGATCAATCCCGCTATGGCGATATGAACATTGCCAAGGTCGCTTACCCGAAATTCCGTGAGAAACTACAAGTTTGCAAGGATTTGCTGCACGGTTATGATTTCAGCGGCTTTATCGGCGGCACACCATTGACGATGGCAAAGCTGGTTACGGGCGGCGTGAACTTTGTTTTGGATGCAAAGCATCCGGAGCGCAAGGATTTGTTCTTAAAAGAGGCGCTGCTATTAAAACAGGCACACTCCCTGTGCTCCAGCATGAGCAACGAACAGGAGCGCCACGAAGCGGCTTACATGGAAGCCGTGCGCTCTACGGTAATAAAGGTTACCTATGGCGGTAACGGTGGCAAGACGCTTTCTCTGAAAGAAATCAATGCGCAAATTAACGAGCTATTGAAAGCCAGTATCCAAAGCGAGGGCGTTATCAGCCTGTTTGACAGCAAATCTGCCGGCGAAAACATCAGCCTGTTTGACCCAGCCGTCTTGGAAGAAATCTCGAAGATGAAAGAGAAGAATATCGCAGTCGAGATCTTGAAAAAGTTGATGGCCGAGCAGGTGTCCGTGTACAAGCGAACCAATGTTGTACAATCCCAGAAATTCTCCGAGAAAATTACGCAGTTGATGAACGCCTACTACAACGGCTTGATCGACAATGAGGAAGTCATTAAAGAACTTTTGAAAACAGCCGAAGAGATTACCAACCTGTACAAGAACGGTGAAAAGCTGGGCTTAACGCAGGAAGAATTGGCTTTCTACGATGCGCTGACGAAGCCGGAGCATATCAAGGATTTTTACGAGAACGACCAACTGATTGCCTTGACCCATGAGCTAACCGATATGCTGCGGAAGAACCGCACGATTGACTGGCAGAAAAAAGAAACCGCTCGTGCCAGTATGCGAAAAATGGTCAAGCGACTACTGAAAAAAGTATAAGTATCCCCCGGAGGATTACGATACAGCAATCAGTACGGTTATCAGCCAGTGCGAGATGTGGACGGATAATGTGATGGATGCGTAAATAAGAGAGGGTTTTCGAATGAAAACAGCTGATGAAAACGCTAATGTTTTAGATGTGGATTTTTTTCAAAAAGCCTATAAAAAGCTGAAGTCAAGCGCATATTACGATAAAACCAATCTGTGTCTGCGCGACCGCATTGCGCGTGCAGAATCCGAAACGGACATTGACGATACGCTTAAAAAATTATGTGACGCTCTGCAAAGTGACTCTTGGGATAATTATGAAGAAGGCATCTTGTCGAATATACGTTGCATTCATCTCCCTAAAAAGATTGCAGAAGAATCTCCCGCATCTTCGGATTCTGACAAAAAGCAAGGAACCCTTATTCCTAATAGCCGGAATGCGCGAGAAATTCGTTTTAACAAAGATGGGGTTCAGACGTTTATCGACATGCCTGTCGAAGGGCATATTCTTGGCGTTGTATGGATCATGCTCATCGGCTGGCAATTAGACAAAGAATACACAAACTGCTACGGAAACCGCATCAGGGAGAAACTGTACAATGAACTGTCTGGCAATGTTACATTCTCGCCGTACTTGTTTGAACCCTATTATCAAAAGTATGAGAGCTGGCGAGATAAAGCTCTTGATATCGCGCAGGAACACCTGAAACGCGATAATGTGCTTATAACAACGCTCGACTTTACCCGCTTTTATTATTCAGTGGATATAAGTCATGAATTCATGGAGTCTCTTCTTGAAAAGGTCCAATTCGAAAATTCGCTTTTGCGTCAAGAAACATACAAGCGTATTAACGCCTTTGTTGAAAAAGTTATCAAGAAATACTCCAAAGCTTATTTTTGTGAGATCAAAGAATCTTCTGAAAGAAAAATATTGCCAATAGGATTTTTTGCCGTCCAATGTATTAGCCAATGAATGTTTGCATAAATTTGATAACGCTATTTTAGATGGTTGGAATCCCATTTATTACGGACGTTATGTTGACGATATTTTGATCGTTGAAAAAGTAGAAAAAGGAAGTGCTATTGAAGAAGCCTATAAAATGCAGACCTTACTTTTGAAAAAGCATTTGATCATTATGTTGTGAACGGCGATCGGTGGAATGGGCTTTCCTGCGATAAATCTGTCCAGAAAGAAAAACGTGCTCTATTTGAGAAAACGAATGTAGACAAAGATACAATAGAATATTCTATCTTGCCAAAATTTACAACTCCACTTGATCCTGAAACAAGGATCACTTTACAAGCAAACAAGGTAAAGCTTTTCTACTTTGAGAGTGGGCAATCGGAAGCACTAATTAAATGTTTTCGGGAAAGATTTCTAAAAACAAATCTGAATTTCGCAATATGCCGGAGGATGACCCTGCTTTTTCAGAAAGATGACTATACGGAAATATACGTTATGGATCAAACAGGAGTCAACAAGCTGCGCGATGTGAACGGTTTGAAACTTGATAAATACGAGTTGTCAAAATATTTAGGGAAATATCAACGAATTAGTGGTATTGTTACCGACAAAAAAGAACATCAATTTGTAAAGGATATTAAGAAGATCTTTGATGATGCAGCACTTATTGAAAATTACACACTGTGGGAGCGAATTATAACAATTTTGTTTGTAAACCATTATTATGATGAACTTTTTGATTTTATTGGTATGATAAAGCATGCCATTGATAAAGTGAAAAGTTATGATAATGATGTCACTGAATATTTGCGCACCTCATTAAATGAGTGCCTGAAATCTGGTTTAGCAAGAACGCTTGCCTTATATAAATCAGACAAAAAATTAAATGTTGAATGTTCGCCGTTGAAGGAGAAGCCATCCGAAACTCGAAATACTATTGAAGCTGCTTTGTTGCTGTCACAATGCTATCTTGAGAGCCGCATGTTTGACAAAACATTGTGTGCTGTATGGCCAGAATTGATTTTCGCACTTAGTAAAGATCACAAATCACCGTTTGATTTCACATCTTATACGGAGACTTTGAATTTTATACGAGAAAATCCGCCCAAGAAAAAGAATAATACCATTTTCTTCTGCACAAAGGATTTTAAGTATGCGTACTATCCCTACCTTGTGACAATGGCTGAAATTTCATTGGCAGGGTTGATGCTTTGTATTGCTACGAAAACATCTTTGGAATGTGCCAACAATATCCGAACGAATGAGCGGATTTATGTTTGGGTGAACTACCAGCATGAAGAATTGGGTGATACGTTGTGTGAAATCAAGCGCATTGGTAACCTAAACCAACATCAATTTATTAAAATTGGCGATGAAAAATTCACGAGCGTTAATGTTGCTATTTCCAGCCTGAAAATGGCTGATGATAACTTCCGAATGGCCCGTATGCAGCATCCTAACAGAAGCTATGACCGATATCAAAAAATTCGCATTCTTAGTAAACACAGCATTAAAAGAGAATGCAAATTTACTCGTTATGCCGGAGGCTTGCACTCCTCAAGAATGGCTATCTGTACTGGCAAGAACAAGTGCGCGCAATAATATGGCTATAATTACCGGTGTAGAGCATATTTTTTCGGGAAAAAATTGTTTACAATCTAACTGCTGTAATTCTCCCCTATACGGACAAAAAAATCTGGTGCACAAAGTGCATATATATTCTATCATTCCAAAAAGTCACTTTGCGCCTGGAGAATTGCAGCTTATTCGGGGTAATTCTTTATTTCCTGTTGAAGGTAATGGCAACCAAAATCATCAAAGCAGCTATGAACTTTACAACTGGAACGACTTTTGGTTTTCTGTTTACTGTTGCTATGAACTCACATCTATTGTAGATCGGTCTTTGTTCCAGTCCTTGGTAGATGCCATAATTGCGGTTGAATGGAACCATGACATCAATTATTATAGTAATATTATTGAATCCCTAAGCCGAGATGTTCATTGCTATTGCATTCAGGTAAACACATCTGATTATGGCGATAGTCGTATTACACAGCCAACAAAGACAGAGAAAAAAGACATCTTAAGGACAAAAGGCGGAACAAACGCTGCCGTGTTGGTCGGCAAAATTGAAATTGCAAAGTTGCGCGAGTTTCAAGCAAAAACGTATGAACTTCAAAAAGATGATTCGATGTATAAGCCAACTCCACCTAATTTCAATAGTGAGGCTGCATATAAGAAATTGATTGGCCAAATGTCTGCTGAGTACATACGAAAGCATTTTGAGAAAAAAATTGTGATTGTTTTAATGGCTTATTGGGGAAGAGATATATTTAAAGCAGCGCAATTGTAATTATATCGATATTGTAACGAAATCTGCCACCGCACAACAGGAACGCTCTTTGTGCGGTGGCAGATTTTTTTGCATGTTGCTTGACTTGCGCCGGATCCTAAATCTAAGTCTATTTGACAAGATAACCATAATGCCGCATCTGGCGGCGGATTAGGGTTTCGCAACGATCACGGATCGCTTGGCTGTATATGGTTCGATAGCTATCGATAAGCGCCTTTACATCGTTTGTGCCAAAGTTGAAGTGAAGCTGTATACCGTATAATTCCTCTGCTGCATCAAGCTGATCGTCAAAACATCTCGAAAAAGGCTTGGCTTCAACGGCTTTTAGACAATCCTCTAAGCTGCGTTCAAGGGGAAAATCCATATTGGTATCTGCCAAAAGCGACAAACCGTTATCAAATAATGGACACAATGCATAGGTATCAACCACAGCATTGTATTGAACGGCAATATTGTTGGTATGGCGATCTTCGTTTAGGAAGAATGCATCAATCTCCAGCATCGTGGTCAGATATTGCCCAAAGTCTTGTAGCCCTGTTGTCCGCTCAACGAAGTTTACCAGAAATTTTATCTGGTCCTTAATCTCTCCTTGATGAGCCGTATCTACCGCAAGGCTCCCGCCTGTAAATTTCCGATACAGCTTTTCCAATGGAATAAGGTCATAGCCGTCCGCAAGAAAATCAGCACTTTTGCATCCACTGTAAACTCGGTCTTTGTACTTGATTTGCGAATACTCATAAACGACAAAGGGGTACTGAACGGTTGACTTAGCCAGCAGGGCAGAAACGATCGTTTCCGCTAGCCCCTCATACCCCATGTGGTCAGCCTTGTACCAACACCCGTCACATTTCCATTTTAACTGATTTCCCTTGGATGTATGGTTCAGCGTTTCTTGTGGCTCAAGCCTGCTTAAATCAATCATTTCCATAGAGTCCTCCTTACGCAGCGATGTTACGGATCATCTGCACCCACTGGTTGTCCCCAGCCATACGTCCATTTGTTTTTTACGATAATCAGCAGTGGGTCAAAGAAAGGAACATCCATTTCCCGAAGGATGCCTTTCAGACCGGCTCGGCTGGCAGGCAGGCACCTTTCTTTTAAGAACTCCTCGAAATCTGCCCAAGACGGATTTTCTACAACGCCAAAGGCTCGTAGCGGAATACGGTCAGTATGGGCTTTGCTGTATTTTCAAATAATGCCGAAATCAAATTTTAGCGTTCAAATACTCCACGAGTTCCCAAACCGTTGTCAGCGGGTTGCTCTGCCGTGAAATCGGCTCGATACCTTGGTTCTGGATTTGGCTGGCACGAGTTTTCGCTCTCTGAATTGCAGTTGCCTGCAAAGGCTTCAAAACGTCAAAGCAATCCCTGTTCTTCTCATAATCGGGGATTCTGTTTGGCTGTTTCAGCAAGCGAATCAATGCCTGACAATCTTCGACCTCTGTCTGCTGATTTACAAAGTGTAACAAGAACCATAGTTCGAAGGATGGATTGGAGTAGGCTAGATGATAGCCCTCCTTTTGAGCGGACTGTTTGGCGCGCAGAAGAACCTCGTTGGAATTATCGTCACGGTCAAATACGCACCAGATGGAATCGCCATCTTCCGGGTAATACGGATTATTGCCCATCGTTGCCTTGGCCTTCTGCACAAGCCTGTCAGCGGACTTATACTGCGAAGAAATCGGGATAATGTCAATATTGCATCCTCGGCTGCGGAAACGCTTGAAATAGCGAATCTCGGTTTCACTGCCCTCGCAGATGAGATACACCACCGGATTGCGCTTTCTGGTGTGGGCAGACTTGCGGCTGATCTCTTTTATTCTGCCCATGCTGCATTCCCTCCAATGAACGGAATCGCGCCGTAGCGGCCTTGCAGATACCCTTTGGAGATGTTCTCACCTTTCCGGGGAGAAAACTCAGTCAGAGCGTAAATATCGGTCTGCATGGTCTTTTCATCTTTCTCTGCAAACCAGATCTGATCACGCCGAAGCAAAGTCAAGTCGAGAAGCCCGGTGTCGTGGGTCGTGAAGATGAGTTGTGTATGGTTCGTATTGATGGCGGCATCCTGCATCATTTCGATCAAGTGCCGGGTCAGGAGTGGGTGCATACTGGATTCAATCTCGTCTACCACCAGAACAGCCCCAGATTCCAGAGCAGTGAGCCACATACCGATGCGAGAAAAGAATCGCTGTGTTCCAACGGATTCCTGCCCCAACGGAAGCCAGAAGCCCTTGGATGTGCCATCTTCAGTGTCGAGAGTGTGTAGGGCAGAAATGATAGGTTCTTCCTTGGAACCAGTGATGCGGATGTCTTTGATGCCTAGATCGGCATACAGCATTTCATGCAGGATATGGCTCTTTTCGGATCCGCCCTGCCGGATGGCAGACAGAGCGGCATCCAGCCGCATTTCTGTTCCCATGAAACCTGTCAGCTTTTCAAAGAACCACAGATACGCTTTTTCGGTTTGCGGACAGTTCCACTCGTTCGAACTGGACAGATACAGACGATTTTCGGCAGTTCGTCCAGCAAGCGTGAACTGCTCTTGAATGTTCTCGCGGAACTGATAGTCATTGTTTTCTCTGGAAAAAATTCAGTGCTTCCCGGCCATTAGGCCAGTGATAGAGATATTCAGTCAAGATTCTGGACTTGTCAAACGAGAACCCATAGGCATACTTGATGCCGTCATAGAAATAGATAGCTTCAAAACTGGTCGGCTGTGTAGGTTGGTCTGTGAAAGCAAACGGTTCCTGTGGGAGCGGTTCGCCCTTCAGCAGCTTGGCATATCGGCCACAGACCATTTCCCGCATGAGCAGGAGTGCATGGAGGACATTGCTCTTTCCTGCTGCATTTGCGCCGTACAGTGCCAGCACTGGAACAAGCTGTTTCTTCTCGTCCGGTGAAATCAGGCAGTCGACCAGACTTTTATCTGTGGATGCTTTTAAGCTGATGATGGCTGTATCCTTGATGGAACGGTGGTTGGTGACTGAAAATTGAAGCAGCATCGCAATTCCTCCCAGATGATTTTCTGAATCCAGTGTACTCTATTCTAGGCGGAAAGTCAAATCTTAATTTCAATATTTGCAGATGTTTTTCAAAAATCGAGAATAAAATTTAAAATATCAGCTTTTTATACAGTTCTAGTACTATTAGAGTTTATTCTGCATATACAATCTCTCTCACCACCACACCCTCCGCCCATTCCATTTTAAGAACATTCTTGAATTCCGTCCGACAAAAACGCATTTCCTAGTTCGGAAGACGGTTATTTCCTATTTTGACGTTCGATTGGCTACATTATATCCACCGCATTTTCATTTTAACTGATTTTCCTTGGATGTATGGTTCAGCGTTTCTTGTGGCTCGAAATTTGCTTCAAATCAATTGTTTCTATAGTTTTCTCCCTACACAGCGGTATTAATGGATCACCTGCACCCATTGGTGATCCCAGCCATGCGCCCATTGGTCTTTTCAATAATCAACAGCGGATCATAGAAAGGAACATCCATCTCCCGGAGGATACCTTTCAGACCGGCTCGGCTGGCGGGCAGGCATCTTTCTTTCGAGAACTCCTCGAAATCTGCCCAAGACGGATTTTCTACAACGCCAAACGCCCGCAAAGGGATTCGGTCAGTGTAGTTCTTCATGCGGACAACTTCGTGCTTGAAATCAACGTCAATGACCGTACATAGCTGCTGACCATTCATGAAGTTCATCCGCATGGTGAAATCCGGGTTCTTGCTGAAATGCTCGGCGTTATAGATATACTTATATATGGTCTGGCGCGACACGCCGAACTGTTTCGCAATCTCGGTGTTGCCGATGCCTTTTCTATGCAGTTCCAAAACCTCTACAATCTGGTCGGGGGTAAGCTGCGCCTTGCGACCTGCGTTGCGCGGATTTGGATGATTGATTTTCAGCATCTTTGCAAGTTCTCGCAATTCATCCAAATCAGATGTGCCAAAAATTTCTTTTATTTGCTTTTGGTAATCGCTCGGCATCCAGTATCCCTCCCAAGTCATTTTCTACTATTACTATATCGTGATTTAGGGAAAATGTCAACAAATTAAAATATTTACAGCTTCAAGGATATCAGTCTTGTACGAATTACATTCTATTTCAATTATTTCTGTCCCTTATTCTTTGCGTCCAACTTTGGGCCTTTCTCTTTTGAATGTGGATACCCCTGTTTGACAGCTTTGACCATAATATGCTGATTTATAAAATATAAGCCTGTTGTATTTGGCTAGCTAATTTACCAGACAGTGTCTGGCAAATTGAGTTCTGCGTAAAAGCTGAATATGCCTTGGGAGATTTGTCTAACTAGATTTTGGGGCTTGCATATCTCAGATATCCAATTTTCCAGTCAGTGACTGGAAAATTGAAATGGGAACCATATCAGACCGATGGAAGCAGTCTTAAAGTGTTAGCGTTCACATGAGGTCGAATAGTCATCTTATCGGGCTTTGCGTGAGCTGCTAATTTCCTTGATTGCTGCATAGTGTTTTCCACATTTTCGGCTGATCTCGTTGAAAAAGTCGGACGTCACAAATTCCAGCAGCCATACTTTGGGAATCATGTACTTGGGTGTCTGTAGGATGGTTTTCAGCAAGCCCTTGCTGCACCATTTCAGAATTGTGTGGCGTTGGTAGCCTGTCACCTCGCAGACTTGCGCAACGGTCAGTACATCCGGGTAATTTGCCAGTTGCTGCTCGTACCACTCTTTGGCAAGCAGCCGCTCCTCTCCCTTATAGTTCAGCTTGCGCTCTAACGATGCGGCAGGTTTCTTGTGTTTGGGGTAGTTGTAATACCACCCGCTGGGCGGGGTGTAGCGCATCGGGTCGGACTCTCGGCGGTAGAGATACTCGGCAACATCTTTCTTAGCGATTTTATAACAGCGGGTTTTCTTTCCGCTGTTTTTGCAGGGAACAAGCCCGCTTTGCAGGAGATAAAGCGAGGTTCGTGTTCCGATATGGCAAACGATGCGGAAATCGTTGCGGCTCATCGGGTCCGGATAGGGTGTTAGGATTTCTTCGATTTTTTCTTTCAAAGAGTCGTTGCTTACAGTTTCTTTCTTCATTTCGGGTTCTCCTTGTTTGTAAAGTGGAACCCGAAAAATCACTACTTCACTTTTTTTGTTTCTTGCATTTTTTCTCATTCGTGTCCGCAAATCTGCACCATTATCCGGCTTTTTGGGCAGGGCTTATCTTGCATCTTATCTTGCATTTTTCCCAAAAGTCGCCATTTTTGCCCCAAACGAGCAATTTTGCTTATTTTCGTACCTACATTGATTTTTTGGTTTCCGGGCAGTATTTC
>ENA-OQES01000936-OQES01000936.1-human-gut-metagenome-genome-assembly--contig:-NODE-936-length-11689-cov-2.113043_pt1 | contig 11689 bp, 22 predicted proteins | sample MGYA00242798_ERZ504641 | MGnify/ENA primary metagenome ERZ504641 (study PRJEB26092, sample SAMD00036327) | human gut metagenome | host: Homo sapiens | study: EMG produced TPA metagenomics assembly of... | reverse complement strand
TTTTCATGTTCATACATCCTTTTTCTACTGACTCGGATACGCCTGCCAGGGAGCAAATTGAAGCGCTTATTAATAACGGGGGATTACTGAGATTTGCATTACTGACCATCACGATATTGGCTACACTGCGATGGAGAAGGCTGATGTGAATACATCTGAAAGTACAAATACAAATATTGACTCTCGTCCGTTTCGTATTAATCCATTTTGCCTATTATGAGGCGATTCTTGGACTGATTCCTGAGTATTCTGACCGTGCCCGTATCTCAATTGGCGTGGAGCTTGGTCTTCGCACTGATTATCACCACAGTATTGAGGAATTTTTGCTGAGGTTTGTGCATGGGATTTTATTATTGGATCTACTCATGTAGTGAATGGACTTGACCCTTATTATCCGCAGTACTGGGAGGGCAAGTCAAAGCAGCAGGGCATTATGGAATATTATGAGGCTACTCTTGCCAATATCCGCAAGCTTGACTGTTTTGATGTGTATGGTCATATTGATTATATTGTGCGCTATGCGCCTAATCAGCGTGAGAATTATTCGATTCTTGATTATAAGGATATCATTGATGAGATTTTGAAGCTTTTGATTCAAAATGGAAAGGGAATTGAATGCAATACGGCTGGCTTTAAATATGGACTTGGCGTTCCAAATCCAGAAAATTATGTGTTAAAGCGCTATCATGAGCTTGGCGGAGAGATTCTTACTATCGGCTCTGATGGTCACAAGCCTGAGCACACGGCATTTGCTTTTGATAAGGTTCCTGCGCTTCTAGAATCTTGCGGTATCCGCTACTATACAGTATTTCACGATCGAAAACCGATAATGCTGCCATTATAAGTCTTGTTATAAGCTTTGCAAAAAATCTCAGGAGAGATCACACGATGATCTGTTCCTGAGTTTTTTCACTGCATTTTAATATAATACCAGATTACTTATCAGTATTTTAATACTTTTGTTGCTGTGATGGCAAGTGCTCCTGGTCCGATATGGCAGGCTACACTTAAGGACAGATGGTCGATGTAGATATCATGTTCTGGGTAGATTGCCTTTACTTCATCACGAAATTCCTCTGCTGCTGCTAAATTATCGGTATGAGCAATGGCGATATATATATCTTCTGGTGATGACTTTCCATCGAAGCGCTCCTCAATATCCTTTGCAATGGCATCAAGCATCGTGTTCTTTGCAATCTTGTAGGTACGTGCCTTTGAGTAGGCATCAAGCTTTTCACCCTGAATCTGTAAAACTGGCTTTAAGCGAAGAATTGTTCCTAATGCTGCCGCTGCCGGTGTAATTCTCCGCCTTTTTTAAAGATAATGCAGCGTATCAAGCGTGATGTAGATGGTTGAGTCAAATTTTTGTCTCCTCTAAGCGTTTCTGAATTGCCGCTGCATCGTATCCTGCCTCTGCCATACTCTTTGCATCAATAACTGACTGACGCTGCGTAACAGAGATACGCTGATTGTTGACTACATAGACCTTTCCATCATACTCTTCTTCCTGAGCCAGCATAATTGCAGTCTGGCAGGAGCCGGAAAGTCCACTTGACATCGGAATATGAACGATCTGGTCATATTCCTGCAAAATTTTATCCCACAGATCTGTTACACTGCCTGGTGATGGCTGAGAGGTAGAAATATTTCCGCCCTCACGCAGTTTCTTGTAAAATTCTTCCTGTGTCAGCGTAATGTCCTCATAATAAGTCTCACCATCAATCTGAAATGGCATTGCAAGTACAAATACGCCTAACTCCTGTGCCTGTTTTTGTGTAATTCCGCTGTTACTGTCTGTAACAATAGCTATTTTCATAGTTTTCTACTCCTGTCTGATTTTGCATTTCTCTATTTCAAACTCCTGTTTGCTGATGTATTCATGTATAAACCAGTCAATGGCCTCATAAATTGTAACAATCAGTTTCAGGAGCCTTCCATGAGTTCTAAGACAAAAATCTTTGTCCTTAAATCCAGAAATTTAATCTGGACTGCCGTGATCGTTGTAATTGTTATTCTTCTTGCTATTTTGCTCGCAAGCGCCCTGCATCTGGATAAAAACCAGAGCCGTTCTTTTCCGAAAGACATGACTGAATCTGCTTCTTCTGCAATAGTATCAAATCAGTCTTTTTCGGATACAGAAAGCTTCACACTTTCTGGTTCTTACATACCGGGAAGATACGCCGCATCTGTTGTTCTGGGCGGTGATACAGTTGATATTGTCGTGTGCGTGGACAAAAATCACATTAATTCGATTCGTGCCCACAACCTTGCTCAATCAGTTGCCACGCTATATCCGCTCGTCCCTTCCGTACTGCAAAGTCTGGAATCACAGATTCTTTCTTCGCAGAGCTTACAGGGCGTAACCTACTCTGACTCCTCACAGTATACGGCTTCGCTTCTTATTGATGCAATTACACGCGCACTTAAAAAGTCAGTTAATTACTGATCTCTAGCAGTTTTTCTTTCATCTGCTGCTCCATCTGTGCAAGCTGTGCCTGTGCCTGTCTGCGCTGTTCGCGGCCTTCCTGCTGAATCTTTAAGATCTCGTTCATCGTGTCGATTAAGATGCCATTTGTCTGTCTAAGCGTCTCGATATCGACGATGCCGCGCTCTGATTCTCTTCGGATATCAACAGTTGTCTGCTTTAGCTTTTGCGCATTAGAAAGCAGCAGCTGATTTGTCATATCCGTTACTTCCTTTTGCGCCTTTGCCGCCTGTGCGGAATGATTCTCTCCCATTGCAATGACCATCTGATTTTTCCAGAGTGGAATTGTATTTACAATAGTGGACTGAATCTTTTCCGCCATGACGGTGTCGTTGCTTTGCACCATACGAATCTGAGGTGCCATCTGCAGTGCTACCATGCGAGTCAGTTCAAGGTCATGAACTTTCTTTTCAAAGCGCTCGATCATAGATGAATAGTCACTTACTGCCTGTGCATCCTCCTGTGTGCCGCTTGCAATAGCCTTTTGGCGCAGAGTCTCTAACTCGGTCTGTCTTGCCCTTATCTACCTTCTTTTTTTACCGGGTCCAAGAATGTACATTGAAAGCTCCTTGAAGTAGGTCTGGTTTAGCTGATACATCTGATCAAGCATTGCAGCATCCTGAATAAGCTGTACCTGATGCTTTGTGAGGATATCAACAATCTCATCAACCTTTCCCTCTGCCTTCTCGTAGCGCGCCTTAAGCGCCTCTAACTTTCCAGTTGATTTCTTGAAGATGCTGGCAAAAAATGCCTTTTTCTTCCTCTGGCTCTCCTGTCTGCTTTAACTCACTTACTAAGCTTGCCAGCATGGTTCCTGTCTCGCCAAGATCTTTTGAACGGACATTTTCAAGTCGTTTTGTCAGAAAAATCTGCGATCTTTTTTTGGTGCATCCTGCACCATACTGAAGTACAAGCGTTGAATTATTTAAATCTATTTCTTCTGCAAATGCCTCTACCTGCTTTTTTTTGCCTGCTCGCTTTAACAATGCTTCTTCTTCGTAAATTCGGCTCTGGCTTTGGCTCTTCTTTTTTTAGTCTCTGTAAATGGTTCAAATGTCAGCGTTGGCACTGCCTGATCTAATTTTAACTCTTCTTCCATAAGTATCCTCCCTACTCTGATTTACATATGAAGCCCGTCATCTGACATAAACCCCTTCTTGTGACAGCAGTGTCTTCAAAACAGCAATATCTGTCTGAATTTTCATGCGGTCATCTTCGTACAGGCTGTCAAGAAGCTTGTCAAACGTCGTCATTGATCGTGTCTAGCGCATTTCTATCTGTGCCTTAGACTCTCTTGCTTTGTCTGTATCAATCCTGTCAAGATCACGATATCTTGTTACAAGGCTCATCGTATTAGGCAGGTAATATTCGGTGAACCGCTTTATGGAGCCAATCTTCTCTGGTGTCTTTTGGACACTCAGATAAATCAGTCCAATGACCTCCTCTAAGTGACTTAACTTTTCACTTATCACTGGCTGCGGCAGTTCATCGTTTATCTGGCGGATCTGCTTTATATATTCCATTCCCACTCTAACTGCTTCTCTCACCTCTTTATTGCCTGCCTGCTGCTCTTCCTCGCGTCTGGCATTCTCCATCTGCTGTTTTGAATGCAAATACAATTCATAAGTCTCATCATCAAGAATCAGACATGACTTCTCATCATCCATATGGCCCTGCAGAAAATATCCCTGTGAAATCATGCGCTCTAGTTCCCTCTGCACCTTTTTGCTCAGGAAGACCGACAGCACCGCTTAAGCTTCGCACGGCGCAAAGTGCCTTTGTGCCAATGCACCTTTTGATAGCGCTCAAAGCGACTTATACGTCCTAAGCGGTCGCAGCCATTTTTTCAACAATATGCCAAAGGCAATGGCAAACGGCAGGAAACCTAAAAAACGCCACAGCTTGTCACAAGCGGCTGTCTTCCGATCAGTCCAAGTACAAGCAGTATAAATGCCGGCAGGCCGAAGCCTGCTGTGCCAATTCCGCCAAAGGTGCACATCAGTATGCCTGATACCTTTCCAGGTGTCTTTTTTGTAAACCTAAGCTCTAGCTTTTTCTTTGTCGGTCTTTTCATAAACATTTCCCTTTTTATTTCCCTGACCATTTTTTCCGGTAAATGCTCCTATCGTCTCCTGCATGATATGATCGGCTGTCGATGAAATTTTCTCGCTTAATCCTGAAAAATCCATTGATTCCATAGCCGAGTTCACGGCATCTGTGACGGTATCACATATACTTTGTCCAAACTTTGAGAAGTCATTCTCGTCCATACTTATTTTCCCTTCATTTACGCAATGATATCAAAGAGCGGTTTGCATGCCGGATAGATCTGCTTAAACTGCTGATAACGCTCCTCGTATTTTGCTGCAAGTACCGGATCTGGCTCTACAGTATCGATTACCTTTACGATCTTTCCTGCTGCTTCCTCTACAGATGCGTACTCACCGCATGCAACTGCTGCAAGCATTGCACCGCCAAGGCCTGGGCCTTCCTCGCTCTCGATGACATCTACGCTGATATTTAAAATATTAGCGATCATCTTCTTCCACAGCGGGCTCTTTGCTCCGCCTCCGCAGATCTTTGTGCGCTTAATGTCGATTCCAAGTGATTTTGCTACCTCAAAGGAATCTCTAAGTGCAAATGCAACACCCTCTAAAACTGCCTGTGTCATATCGGCTCTTGTAGTGTCCATTGTCATGCCGATAAATGTTCCTCTTGCCTTTGGATTGTTGTGCGGTGAACGCTCGCCCATCAGATATGGCAAAAAGTATACATGGTTTTCTCCAAGCTTTGTAATATCAGCCTGCTCTTTTGCAAATTCTTTTGTCTGAAGAATTTCTTCCATCCACCACTTGTTGCATGATGCTGCACTTAACATGCAGCCCATCAGATGGTATGTGCCGTCTGCGTGTGCAAATGCGTGAAGCGCATTGTTGCTGTCTACACGGAAGCTTTTTAGAGGAGATGAAGATAGTTCCACTTGTTCCAAGGGAAATGTTGCATCTGCCCTCTCCTACTGTTCCTGTTCCAACTGCCGCTGCCGCATTGTCTCCTGCTCCTGCTGCAACTGCTACATGATCTGTAAGGCCAAGCTCTTTTGCCAGATCTTCCTTAACACAGCCTACCTTCTCGTAGCTCTCGTAAATTCCAGCTAACATGTCCTCTGTAATTCCACAGATTTCGCACATTTCTTTTGACCAGCAGCGATTCTTTACATCAAAATAAAAGCATACCTGATGCATCTGATACATCGGTGCAGAATACGCCTGTCAGACGATATGCCAGGTAATCCTTTGGCAACATAATCTTTTTGATGCGTGCAAAATTCTCTGGCTCATGCTTCTTCACCCACAGAATCTTCGGTGCTGTAAAGCCTGCGAATGCAATATTTGCTGTGTACTTTGAAAGCTTATCCTTTCCGATTACATTATTTAAATAATCAGTTTCTTCTGTTGTACGTCCATCATTCCAAAGAATAGCCGGACGGATAACATTATCGTTTTCATCAAGAATAACAAGGCCGTGCATCTGTCCGCCAAAGCTGATTCCTGCAACCTTTGTTGTGTCGAAGCCGTTTACAAGTTCCTTGATTCCTGCGATCATCTGATCATACCAATCATATGGATTTTGCTCAGACCATCCCGGATTTGGGAATGAGAGCGGATACTCCTTTGATACTATGTTGCATATTTTGGCCGTTTCCTTCCATTAAAAGAAGCTTGATAGCTGATGTTCCAAGATCAATTCCAATATAATACATAATCATTTCCTCCATTTTTTTGGTTCCCTTTTAATTTAATCCTTTACAACGGTGCCTACTGCCTTTTCACCGATGTAGATTGTGTAGCTGCCTTTATGAACGCGCTTTACGCCGTCATCATCACAAAGTCCAAATGCTTCCTCTGGCAGCGTAATGTGAACTGTCTTTGTCTCACCTTTTTTAAGAACTGCCTTTGCGATTCCCTTTAACTGCGGATTTGGTGTTCCTTCGCGTTCTGCCTTTACATATACTAAGACGGTCTGAGTACCATCCATCTGTCCGATATTAGTTACATCTGCTGTGACTTCAACACCATCTGGTGTAACCTTTTGTGTGCTAAGCTTCACATTGTCAAGCGAAAACTCTGTATATGACAAACCATATCCAAACGGATAAAGCGGCTTATTTTTCATGTAACGGTATGTGCGACCTTCCATGCTGTAATCTGTAAATTCCGGCAGTTCTTCGCTTGTGCGGTAGAAAGTAACCGGAAGACGTCCCTCTGGGGCATGCATCGCCAAAGAGTACCTGTGCGATTGCATTTCCGCCTTGTGCACCAGGATACCAGCACTGCATAATGGCATTTACATGCTCATCTGCCCATGTCAGATCCATTGCACTTCCTGTCAGAACAAGAAGGATTACTGGCTTGCCGCTCTCGTATGCCACTTCAAGTACTTCATTTTGAAGACCCGGGAAACGCAGATCAAGCTTATCGCCGCTTGAAAACTCATTTCCTGTATCGCCTTCCTCGCCTTCAAGACTGGCATCAAGACCAAGGCAAACAACTACTACATCACTTTCCTTGCAAACACCCTTCACCTCTGCAAAACGGTCACGGCTCTGAGTCAGATTACTGCTTCTGTCCTTGTAAAGATGGCATCCTTCTGAATAAACAATGCGCATCTTCTCGCCGTCTGCTCTTGGATGCTCCTTTGCATAATCCTCAAGGCCTTCCAAGACTGTCACATAGCGTGATGCAGTTCCCTCATAATTTCCTACTAATGCCATGCGATTGTCGGCATTCGGTCCAATGACACCGATTGTATGGATCTTTTCTTTATCAAGCGGAAGCATCTGATCATTTTTTTAACAGCGTCAGACATCTTTTTTGCTGCTGTGAGGTTTAATTCCTGCATCTTCGGTGAATCAACAACGGAATAGGAAATCTTATTGTATGGATTATCGTCTGCCTTATCAAATACGCCCAGCTTCATGCGTGTTGTAAAAGATTGACAAGTGCCTCGTCAAGACGTTCTTCCTTTACAAGACCGTCGCGAACAGCATCAAGAAGATAAACAAACAGCGTACCGCAGTTTAAATCACAGCCATTATTCATTGCCAATGCAACAGATTCCTCTGCATTCTTTGTTACATTATGACCTTCATAGAAATCTTTAATTGCCCAGCAGTCTGATGTAACGTGACCCTCAAAGCCCCACTCATCACGCAAATATCTTTTAATAAAGTCTTGCTTCCACAGCATGGCTCTCCGTTTGTACGGTTATAAGCGCCCATGACAGCCTCGACTTTACCCTCTTGTACACATGCTTTGAAGGCTGGAAGATATGTCTCATAGAGATCTTTCTTAGACACCTCTGCATTAAAATAATGACGCATACCCTCTGGTCCGCTGTGAACAGCAAAATGCTTTGCACATGCTGCCGTCTTTAGATATTTTTCGTCATGGCCCTGCATTCCCTCGATGTAACGCACTCCAAGACGTGATGTCAAATACGGATCCTCACCGAATGTTTCATGGCCTCTGCCCCATCTTGGATCACGGAAAATATTTACGTTTGGTGCCCAGAAGGTCAGGCCCTTGTAAATATCATGATCTCCAAACTCCTGCTGCATGTTAAAATTTTGCACGCGCCTCTGTAGATACGGCATCACCAATCTGCTCCATGAAATCTTCATCAAACGTTGCTGCCAAACCAATTGCCTGTGGAAAAAACTGTTGCTGTGCCGGCTCTTGCAACACCGTGCAGAGCCTCATTCCACCAGTTGTAGGAAGCAATTCCAAGACGTTCAATTGCTGGTGCATTATAGAGTGTCTGATATACCTTCTCTTCAAGTGTCATCTGTCCAATCAGCTTTTTCGCGCGTTCACGAAACTGCTTAAGACGTTCCTTATTGTGTACTAAATCGGTCATCTTCATATACCCCTTTCATACTTAATAGTAATTTAATATGGTCGGATTTCATCCTCGCTGTCATCCCCGTCAGTGATGGAACGAATCACTGCGTAATAACCCATCTTGTCATTGACCTTTACATAGACACGATCACCTTCTTTGTGACCATTAATCGCTTTTCCAAGCGGTGATTCAATGCTGATTTTTCCCTCAATAGAATCACAGCGCACAGAAGTCACAAGTTTAAACTTCTGTACTTCTTCCATTTCTTCAATGTAAAGCTCAATTGTTTTATTTAAACCTACGACGCCTTCCTGTGATTCATCAGAAATAACGGTAGCGTTTTTTAACATTCTCTCTAAATAACGGATGCGGCTCTCATTCTGATTCTTATGCTTCTTGGCTGCATAATACTCAAAATTCTCACTGAGATCGCCCTGCGCTCTGGCCTCTGAAACAGCTTCAATCGCCTCTTTTCTTACAACGAGTGTGCGGTACTCTATCTCTTTTTTGATTTTATCGATATCTCCCTGCGTTAAACGTTCTCCCATGTGAATTTCATGTCCTTTCTATAATTATGAATTATGATGAATGATATCAAAGTGCCTTTTGCACCTGTCGCCTTGATAAAATCCTGCGGTGAAAGCTTTAGCTGAACTCCAAGCTTTCCGGCACTGACGCAGATATATGGGCAGTCAAGCGCACTCTCGTGGATAATGGTTGGATATTCCTTTTTCATGCCAAGAGCAGTACAGCAGCCGCGAATATAGCCTGTGACGGCATTGATGTCCTTCACATGGATCATCTCAACTGACTTTTCATTAACTGCCTTTGCACACTCCTTTAAGTTCAGTTCTTCCTCGATTGGAAGAACAAATACACTGTATCCCTTGCTCTTTCCCTGAAGAACGAGTGTCTTAAAGCAGTTCTCATGTGGAATCCCAAGTGTATCTGCTGTGTGTATTCCATCTATAAATTCATCGCACTGGTATGACAGCACCTCATAAGAAATCTTGAGGCGGTCAAGTATGCGCATTGCATTCGTTTTTCGGTGTCTTTTCTTTTGCCATTGTTGTCTTCCTTTCTGCGTATGTTTTTCTGTCATAGTCCCGTAGGCAAAATATTTTTTGAATCAGTTGCTGTTTTTTCACGAATCTGCTTAGCATAACAGCGCCTGCTGCAAACATAAAGATCGCGATAAACTGTGATGTTGACAATACACCAACAGCTCCTCTTGGATCGTTTCTTAAAAATTCAAGTAAAAAAAGCGGCCCACTGCATAAAAGCATCAAATATACGGCTGTAACAATTCCTGATGTCTTTTTCTTCTTTTTGTAAAGCGTTCTCTGCAAAATAAAAATGAATTATTGCAAATATAAAGTCTCCTGCTGCTGAAAAACAGCTGTGTTGGAATAAGTGATACACCTGCCGGTGCAAGACAATCTTCCGGAAATGTGACACCATACCATGCGGATGTCTCTTTTCCATAGCAGCAGCCTGCGAGAAAGCAGCCGATGCGTCCGCACCCTTGTGCAAATGCTACGCCTGGCACTGCACAGTCAATATAAGGTAAGAAGGAAAGCTTCTTTATTCTGGTGTAAATTAATGGGCTTAAAAAGCCTGCAATCAGACCGCCGTACACTACAAAGCCTTCTCCAAAATTAAGAAGAATAGAAGGATCTGCAAGAATTGACGGAAACTCTACAATATAGTAAAGCAGCTTTGCGCCTATAATACCGCCCACTATTCCTACTAGTCCCATGGAAAAAAGTGCATCATCATCAAGACCGGAACGCTTTGCAAGGAAGCAGCCTATCATAAATGCACAGATAATTCCTACTGCAATCATAAAGCCATATCCATAAACGTGAAACGGCCCTATGGAAAATAAAATACTATGCATCCTGATCTTCCTCCTCATACTCTGTTCCTGCATTTTTTGCGGTATATCAGCCAAGCAGCTGCTACTAAAACAACAAATCCCACACCATGAACGGTATCGATTTTTTGCCGCCGGAATTAACCTGATTATGACAAGCTGATATAATACTTCCCAGATGGCAAGTGCCGGTATGATAAACAGTATAAGCTTCGCTTCAAAACGATCTTTCATACACAATTCCTTTCACAATTCCTTTCTTTTTATTGTTCTTTTTTGACTAGTCTCATAATAGCACAGCATCTTTCAACCGTCAAGGCAACATGAAAAAGGTTGTAAATTAAAGGCAGACAATGTGCTGTCTGCCCTTAATTTTTACTGTTCGTATTCGTCTGAATCAGATTTTTGTGGATCCTCTGGTGTATTTGATGCTATCTTTGCACCGACAATGCTTGATAATAATGCCTTTACATCGATTCCCATTCCCTGTGCCAGTCCTTCTGTTACCTGTGTAGTACTGTTTATGATATCCTGGAGCATCTTTGCACTGTTTCCTTCGCCGTACATTGTGATCTTATCTACCTTTGACAGCGGCTCTGCAACGTTCTTTGCAATTTCTGGAAGTGCCTGCATGATCATCTCGATAATTGCGGCCTCTCCATATTTTTTCATTGCCTCTGCCTTCTTATCTATACCTTCTGCCTCTGCTGTTGCCTTTGCACGAATGGCTTCTGCCTCTGCAAGACCAGTTGCACGGATACCTTCTGCTTCCTGCTCTCTGGCAAATCGAACTGCCTCTGCCATGGCTTTCTTTGCCTCTGCATCCTGCTGCTGCTCGAACTTCTTTGCTTCTGCCTCTTTCTGGCGCTTGAACAGCTCTGCCTGTGCCTGCTGCTCTTCACGGTAACGATCAGCATCTGCCTTTGCTCGGATTTCTGCATCAAGGCGCTGTCTTGCAATCTCAACCTCTTGCTTCTTTAACTCGGCATCACGCTCTGCTCTTGCAATCTGCGCGTTCACAGTCTCTGTCTCAATACTCTTTTGCTGTGACTGTGCCTGAATCTTGTAAGCAGCATCTGCCTCAGCCTTTTTGATTATCGGATATGATCTTGAGTTCTGCCCTGCGAATCTCCAGCTCATTGTTTTTCTGTGCAATCTGCGTATCTGAAAGAACTCTCGCCTCATTTGCCGCCTTATCTGCCTCAGCCTGCGCGATAGCTATATCTCTGTCGGCCTGTGCCTTAGCTATGGCTGCAATTTTTCTTAATGAGTGATGTATTGTCAGCACCAAGATCCTTGATCAAACCATTTTCGTCTGTTACATTCTGGATGTTGCATGAAAGGATCTCAATTCCAAGCTTATCCATATCCTTTGACGCCTTCATCATAACCTGATCGGAGAATGAGTCTCTGTCAGTATTAATTAC
>ENA-OQES01000935-OQES01000935.1-human-gut-metagenome-genome-assembly--contig:-NODE-935-length-11689-cov-2.389811_pt1 | contig 11689 bp, 17 predicted proteins | sample MGYA00242798_ERZ504641 | MGnify/ENA primary metagenome ERZ504641 (study PRJEB26092, sample SAMD00036327) | human gut metagenome | host: Homo sapiens | study: EMG produced TPA metagenomics assembly of... | reverse complement strand
CGCCGCACCGCACCCGCCATCAGACTGCCCGCCGGGGCAGGGGGATGAGAACTTGCAGCTACCGCCGCATTGGCCTGCACCTGATAGTAGCTTTCCATGGTACCCGGGGCGTTCAGGATGACGGTGCGCAGATAGGCGCGGATATTCTTGATGGGCTGAGTGGTATTGCTCAGGCTCTCCATGATGTACTCGACGCTCTGGCTGGTCAGCTTATCCAGCCGGGCGCGGATGGCTTTGGTAGTCTGCATCTGCTGGCCGATGTACTGCATGGGTGCCTCACAGCTGTACATGTCCACGATGTTGTCCAGCAGTTCCTCCAGCTGGATAGGCTCGTATCGCGGATTCCGGGCCAGAGTATCGATCTCCAGCCGCTGGCGGAAGTCCGCTTCCACAGCCTCCCGCCGGGTGTGCGAGTCCATCGATCCATCGGGGTCCGCACCTCGTGCGGATAGATAGATTTCCCCTATAGGTTTCCCCTATAGTATTACTGGGTGGCATTTTTAGCCACGGGTCTGAGTCGCATTTTTCGCGACGGGTATCGGTCGCACTTTGCCACGGGTGACATTTCGCCACCGGTCGCATTTTGCGACGGGTCAGGAGGGTGAGGAGTAGGGCGATTTTCAGGTCCCGCCGGGTCAGTCTGGACAGGAACAACAGCCTCCGGGGTCTCGGCGATATACCGGTTGGTGGCCTTGCCGCCTACCAGCTCCTGCCGCTTGGTCAGCAGGCCCTTGGATTCCAGCCTGTTCAGAATGCGGATCGCTGTAGCGCGGTCGATGCTGAGCCACTTGCAGATGTAGGAGTAGCTGCCCTTATACTCGCTTTCCTCGTCCTGACTGAAGCCATAGATGAGAGCGTAGGCCAGCAGCTCGTTGCCCTTGAGGTGGTACTTCTCCACCATCCAGTCGAGCACGACAATATAACTCTGTTTCTTTTTGACCGTCATGATTCTTCACCCTCTCAGAATGGCAAATCGTCGTTGTCGTCGATGACCTCGAAGTCCTCTGCGCTGCCCTGCGAGTAGGCCGATGTCGTCTCGGGACTGTTGCTGGGCGGTTCCTCACCGCCGTCGTCCACGGCCTGCCCGCCGGGCTTCTTGTTCGAGCCTGCAAAGCTCAGGCTGTCCGCCACGACCTCCACGGCTGTACGGTTGCTGCCGTTCCTGTCCTGATACTGCCAGGTCTGGAGACGGCCCTGCACGGCCACCATGCTGCCCTTGGCAAAGTATTTGCACAGAAAGTCTGCATTGTGCCGCCATGCAACGACGTCGATGAAATCGGCCTGCCGCTGCTGGCCCTGCTGCACAAAATTGCGGTCACAGGCGATGCGGAAGGTGCATACGCTGATGCCCGCCGGGGTGATTTTAAGCTCAGGGTCGGCTACGAGCCGCCCCATGATAGCTACAACATTGAGCATTTCAAATAATCCTTTCCGGTTTCAGCCATCCAGCGCTCGTGTCCATATCGGGCCTCAAAAGCGGCCTGTGCCTCTTTTTTCGAGCCAGAGGCGGCAGTGGTGGTCAAAGTGGCGCTGTAGCCCGGCTCGTTGTGGTGTCGATGGCAAAGCCAGACTTTGAGCCCATAACGCTCGGCCATCGGCCGCAGCGGCCCGTTGAGCACATGGTGTTCCTCAAGGCCGCGCACGGTGGAGACGTTGTATTTTGGCCCGGCAGATGTAGCACTCCTGCCGGGTCTGCATAATTGACGCGGCCATTACTTCAAAAGCGAGGCTGCTCAAACAGGGAAGCAGCTCAGGGCCGCAATCGTTGATATGCTTCTGAGCAACGATCCAGTAGAGCGCATTGCTCACTTTCTTTGAGCCTTCACGGCGCTGTGTGTTTACCATACGGTTGACCTGATTGCGAGACAAGCCAAGGCCCATCAGCAGTTCTTCATACGTTTCGTTTTCATCTCGGCACCTCCTGCCATTCCTGCCAGTAGGCCGTGACATTGGGGTCATTTACCCCATCTCGGCCAGCCGGTCGAAGATCCCGTCAATAAAGGCGGTCATCTGAGCTGTGGAGAAGCTGCTGGAACCCATCGACGCCTTGACGGTGCAGCGGTCGTTGTCCAGCAGTTCTACGATATGTACCAGCCGGTAAGCATTGCGCAGGATAGGCACAGCAGCCACCGGAAGCTCCAGAAAGTCGTATTCGAGGCCGTATTCCTCCAGCATCTCGATATAACAATCCTCCGGCTGGATGCCGCCCGCCCTGCCTGCATTGTAGGCGTCGGCCATGATGGTGAGCAAGGCCCACATCATACGGTTCTGGTTAATGCTGCGGCCCTTGCGCTCCAGTTCAAACGTGACTGTCAGCCGCAGGGGCTTCCCATGGGCCAGCTCGTCGAGCTTCTGGCGAATCTGTGTTTTCACAAATTCCGCAGAGTTTTCCACGGCAAAGCCCCGCCGGGCCGGGTCATATACCACAGGCAGACGCCCGACTATGCTTTTTCGTCCCATAAGACTTTCTTTCCGTCCGAGAGGGCAAATCTGCACCATGCTGATATGCCCATCCTCAGCCCGGGCAAACTTGTCCACGGAGATCTTCACGGCAGGGTAGAATTTGCCCTTCTCGCTCTTCATCACCGGCACCTGCTCGGCCTTGAGAGCGATGGGACCAAGCTCCATGACGTCCTCGGCAAAGCCCAGCATATGCCGCTGCGCACAAAAAAGCTGGTATTCTCCTGCATCCGGTCAGGGTCGGATGTGGGCAGGCTCAGCGGCCCGGCGTCCTTGCGGACATACTGGCCGGTAGCAGGGGAGAGTACCTCGATTTGGCATCTCCACCAACTTCCGGAGCGATAGTAGGTGTCCCCCCAGCCCAGTACGCCATAAACACTGTCCAGCATATGCCGGACATCGACCACCCGGGGAAGCACGACGACGCGCACGCCGTCGGCAGATGCCTCAATGCAGCGGGCCACGCATTCCTGCGGCTCGATTTGGCGGGGAGCAGGGCTGTTCACGGGAAAAAGTGATGGGCGGAGGCAAAACAGCCCCAGAAGCCTTCTTTGCACTTGTGGACGGCCCACGCCGACCGCTTGCGGGTTTGGTTGCGGCCATATCCTCATTCCTTTCAGTTTCGAATTTACGCTTCTGCGCTGGCAGCGGCTTTTGTTTACTCACCTGCCGCCATTGGTGTCGCTGTTTACCTCTCCTCCAGCAGTTTCTCGAGGTCCTTCAGAAAGTCCCGGCAGCACGCAGCCTTGACGGCGTCTGTGCCGGGCCAGTTCGAGGAATGGATAGGACCAGCTTTTTCCACGGTGGAAGCCTCTCGGCCTGATATTTGCCAATGAGCTGGCACACCTTATCACGCATGGCTTCTTTCATGGTAGACCTCCCTAGTACGTTCCAAATTCCTGATCCAGCAGTGTATCGAGCCGGATGCGCTTGCCACGGCCATCACCGGCCCCGTTGTTGTTCCAGCCGTCAGGGTAGCGCCTGCAGACGTCGCGCTTGGGTACGCCCATATATCCAGATACCTGGTCTACCGTGAGCCGGAGGCAGCCGGTCTTGCTGAAGATGGCCTTGTAGGCCTCATGCCACGCTTCGTTTCTAGTCGTTTTTGCCATGTAACAACAACTCCTTCTGACGGCGTTCAAACTCTACCTGCTGGCCGTAGCTGCGTCCTGCAGCATCTGCTCGGGTACAGACATCGTGGAGGCTATTGCCTTGCGGCAGGGCCTGCTTTTTCTTTTCCTCATACTGAGCCTTGAGCTTCTTGTTGTGCTCCTCGGCCTGTGTCTTGCGCACGGCGCTCAGACATTCCGGGCAGTATTTGCGGCCCCGAGCCACGTTGGCCGAGCCGCAGAGGGCGCAGTGATGTTCTTTTGCGGGTGTGCTCATCAGTGTGCCGTCCTTTCCATCCGCCGGCGCTTTGCAGCGCGGATCCGGGCGTTGTCGGCCCGTTTGAACTGGTCCCACTCCACCAGTGCCAGAGGCAGGCCCGCCACGATGGGCGCGAAGACGAAGAGCAGCGTCAGCGTCTCGATGCACTGGGCCTGCCACGGGTCGCAGCCGGTGAGCTGCAAGAGGTCGGAGAAAATAAACATTATGCCGTTCATAAGATGAGCGCACCTCCTAACTTATAAGCAAGAGCAAAGGCCAGCAGCAGGTATGCAGCCCAGCCCAACAGCATTTCGCGGGTGGGATGCCGGGCGCAGAACATGACCAGCGCCACCATGCACCCGCCTGCGACAAATGACATAAAGCAGGAGAAAATAGAGCTTCTCGTCATAGCTGTCACCTCATCCCCAGCGCCCGCTCGATTGGCTCTCTGGGATTGTCGTTGTGGTATTTGCCGGTCATGTACTTCTGTACCTGACCGACGCCAAGCCCTGCCGCCTTGGCGAGCTGGCTGTAATTCCAGCCGCGGAGGGTCTTCTGTTTTACGGCCTCCGCTTTCCATTCGGGAGACCAGGATGTGGATTTCAAAGCTTTTACCTCCTTGTGGCAGGCTTCCTTCTGCGGTAGAATAAGAGCAGAAAGGAGTGAGATCATGGATAGATTTTCAGGGGTGAATAGTGCCAGACGCTTAAACCAAGTTGTGGATGAGTTGGCTAAACAGCAGCGCGAAGCAGAAGCTGTGGTGAGAGAACGGCAAAAGCGCAGTGAAGAGCTTGAAAATGCGCAAATGGGTTCGGCGGAAGATATTCGTAAAATGCTGGAAATGATGGAAGCAAACCAGAAAGAGCAAGCTGCTGCAAATCCTAAAAAAATCACAGGGTAACCGTTATTTCCATCGTGGTTGCTGTTGTATCCGCTGATTTTTGGCGCGGCGTCGATTTTTCGTTGCGCTTATAGCCCTGTTGCGCTGAGCCTTATCAGTGTCAGAATGAGTGCGGCGCTTTGGAAGAATGCTGCTGCACCTTGCAGGCAAAGCACAATAATCAGCATTTGATGTAATGTCCAGTCGGGCTTCTGGCTGGGCTTTTTCTTATCATCCATCTGGTTTGCCTCCTTGTGTGTATCTTGCTCCTGCGGTATAATGGAAAACACAGGAGGAAATTGAAATATGAAGTGGATTTTTAATTGCCTTTTTGTACAATCTTGGCTTATAGAACTGCTTTTTTGCATATCAGGTTATGCCCGAGCTGTTTACTATGAGAAAAAGTACAATGCATATTTGACAGGCAAGGGAGAAGTTTTCACTCTCTATGCTGCGCCTGCTCGAAAATTATTTAAGCAAGCCAAAATTTCGACGCCGATTGTACCGTATTGTGAGCCTGTCGGGTACGGAAAGGTCATGACAACAAGGGTGTATGTTTTTGATAATATGGCGAATAAACGGCAGGATGTGGTTTGCCACATGATGAACAGCTTTACTCAAGCAAAAGGATATTTCCGAATGAGTATGTTGGAATGCCTTTCTCCCTTGTACTGGATTCAGTTGTTGTTTTTTCCTTCCAAGTAAGTTGTGCGAGTTCTTGGGAATCTCCGGAGATAAAATAGCAATCAAAGTGCTTCAAATCGTTTACTGGGTATTAACCCCGCTTGTCCTCTGCTTCCGCTCCCAACTCTATGGCTTCGTCACCCAGCTGCTTCAAAATGCGTAAAATAAAGCGGCTCAGCAAAATCAGCCCTTTGGCATCTACCTTTTCGGCGGATGCCATAATTTTTTTGTGCGTCTAGCAGATTGCCGAGAAGTGTGTCTGTGAAAAGTTTGCGACGAGTAGTAACCGTTCTTCCTCACCTCACTTGTGCAAAATGTTTCTCAAATCAGGGTCAAAAACATTGCCAAGCACAGAGAAAGAGTGTAAAATGAAATTGCGGTTATCAAATTACAATTTTTTCTACTTGGCAATGAGTCCGGCCCAAGCTGCAAGCAGACACAGCCAGGGCCTGAGTGTACCCTCGCAGAGGGTACTTTTGTCAAATAGGAGATCACGCAGGGGTCTACAAGCATTCCACCGCCAATAGGAGGCCTGTTTGATTCCGAGACGCCCCAAGCAGGGGAAGGTGACCAGCTGCTTGGGACAAATGTATTATAATCTAACTTTGACTAACTTGCAAGATGAAAGTAAGCCGAAGTTAGTTATTTGGCAATATCAACAAAAAGAAGGTGAAAATTTTGTTCTGGGATAACTTTGTTAGAGAATGCGAGAAGATTGAAAAGGCTCCAACCACAGTAGTTGAAGAGCTTGGGCTCAAGCGTCCGGCTGTGACAAGTTGGAAAAATGGGGCATTGCCGCAGGTCAAAAATAGAAAAAGATAGCCGACTATTTTGGCATTACGGTCGATGAACTGATGGACACACAAAAAGGAGCCCGCCGGGCAAGGCGGGCTTGGGTATGAGTGGCCGGAAGTAGAAGAAGCGTTCAAGAATGCATCTCCGGAAGCCAGGGCTGCGGCTAAAGCGGCGGCTTTGGCGGTGCTGGAGAGTGGGAAGAAGTAAACGGCATTTCGACAGCAAGATAAAATTGATTTGAGGAAGAGTAAGGGAGAACATCAAAATGGCTAAATGTACTCGATGTGGCAGAAAAGGCTTTTTTCTGAAGCTTACGAACGGCTTGTGTGATAACTGCGTATCGACTGTGCGGATGGAGCAGGAGCAGGCCGCGCTGAAGGCTCAGATGGAAGAAATCTCAGCTAAGCTGTCCGATCAGAAAGCCTTATTTGAGCGCATTTCAGCAGACGCCTATGCGGACGGCGTGGCAAAAGCTAAGGCGAAAAATGCAGAGCTTACGACTCAAAATCTCCAGATTGAAGAGAGGATACTTGCTGGAAAGAAAAATCTTGTGGAGCTTTCTGAAAAAGAGGAAAAGAGCCGCAAGAGTGCAGCAAATGCGGAACAGAAGGTGCGCCGTTGCAAAGAACTCATTAAAGCAATCCAGCACGCAAATGAAGCTTTTGGCACAGATGATCAGGAGGTCGGCGACCTTGAAAAGCTTCTGAATGAGGCCGATGGACTGATGAGTCCCACGGTAACACTTACGCTTCAATGCCTTGATATGAAGGATCTACGTAAGCGTTACAAAGAAAATGAAGAAAAATATCCAAGCCACCTTTGAAAAAATATAAAGACCGCTATACGACCAAAGCTAACATTACGATTTACCGCCTGATGGTCATTGCACTGTCCGCAGAGCTTCAGAATGTGCTGAACAATGTTGGCTTTGGCAAGTTGGATGATGCGCTGAATGATATTAAGACCATTACCAACAAGTACTACGTCATCGCGGCAGATGGCAATCAGAGCATTGCCCCGACAGTTAAGAAATTTATCGGTGAACTGGACTACTATTTCCAAGAGGCCGTGAAAATAGAGTATGAGTATTATGTTCAGAAGGAGCGCGCCAAGGAAGAACAGCGTGCCATTCGTGAGCAGATGCGGCAGGAAGCAGAGGAACGCCGCGAGCTGGAACGCCAGCAGAAGCAGATCGAAAAGGAAGAAAGCAAGTTCCACGACCAGATCAGCCAGTTGTCTCAGCAGATGGCTGATTCTGTGGACGACGAAAAGACAGCACTGTTGAAGGCTCGTATCGAGGAGCTGCAAAAGCAACTGGCCGCAGTGGCAGAGCAGAAGGATAAAATCGTTGAGCTGCAAAACGGCAAGGCTGGCAATGTTTATGTTATCAGTAATATCGGCTCGTTCGGTGAGGGCGTGTTCAAAATCGGTATGACCCGCCGTCTGGAACCGATGGACCGCGTGAACGAGCTGGGCAGCGCCAGTGTGCCGTTCCCGTTCGATGTTCATTCGATGATTTTCTCTGATGACGCTGTGAGCCTCGAAACGAAGCTGCACCACATCCTGAATGACCAGCGCGTGAACAAGGTCAACCTGCGCAAGGAGTTCTTCCGCGTTTCGCTGGACGACCTTGAGAAGCTGGTCGGTGAAATTGCACCCACGGCAGACTTCAAGCGTACCGTTCTGGCCGAACAGTATCGGCAGAGCCTGTCTATCTCCCATGTGGCAGAGAATCCGGATGCGAGCGAAGAGGAGGACGATGAAGAAGAGGATGAGGTGTAATAAAGGACAAGAGCCTTTTGATATAGTGAAATTTGAGAAACATCTTGCAAATATCACATATAAGTGATATAAGTTTCAAAAAAGACAAGGAAGTGATTTTTCTGAATGACCAGCAGGCCCAAATTGAGATTTGGGAAACTCTTGATGGAGTATGCCAATATGTTGGAAGTGGATTCTGGCTTGATTGAGGATCTTCTGGAACTGCTCTCATCAAGTGGAGTTGAAAAGCGCTTTCTGAAAAGGCTAGGAAAAATATTTGCAACAACTAAGAGAAGATGGAGAAAAAGCCATCTGGGGAAAAAAGGAGACCCGATGGAACATTTAGGAGGGTCAAGTTCTTTGTGTTCGATGCGATTTTCCGCTCGGTGTATCGAATATTAGAATTTTATTTGCCTATCGGAAATAATAAAGTATACCTGCTTTGTGCATTTTATGAGCGTCAAGGACATTAAAAATACAGAATATGATGCACATATCCCGGTGGCTCAAAAGCGCTTAGCAGAAATATTAGGGGAGAAATAATTATGAAAGCTACATTGATGGATTTGGTGGAAGCTTTGACAAAAGATATGTCTGTGGTAGATATGGCTCAGACAGCTCTTCACATTGAAATCAGCCGAACGATCCGCAATGCACGCAAACAAAAAGGTCTTTCTCAAAAAGACCTTGCTGAAAAAATGGGCGTGAAACAGAGTCTGGTCTCCCGTTGGGAGAGCAGCGAGTGTAACTATACCATCGACACTCTGGTTGAGATCGCGGATGCTCTTGGACTGTCGGTGCGATGCCCGCTGACGTTCAACGAAGCGGAAGTGCCTACGATACCTGTGGAAGAGCGTCCCGCCGGGCGTAAAGTGGAATTTCCTGCTGTGTCGTTTTCGGATTCCGCAAGACCTAATTTCAAAGTGGCGGGCAGACCGGTTTCTGAATCGAATTACGAAGGGAGTGTTGCCTGATGGGTGCAGCTCAGCACAATGCAGATATTCAGTATAAAGAAAGCTTTATTACGGAGTGCTCCATTACCAACAATGTGATAGACACTGGAAAAAACGCAGTGCTGAACCATGAGGTGGAAGTATTGGTCAGCGACCAAGTTCCGAGTGACTCTCCGGACGAAAAGGCTGCCTATGTCAGGCTGATACTTGATGGAGACTATTCGACGAAGGGAGAACCGAAAGCCAGCTGTAAATACCACATGGTAATACAGGGGCTATTTTCAGTTGAAAAGGATATGCCTGATGTGGAATTTAACCGGAAGCTTTGGTTCAACGGTTCAACGATACTCTACGGCATCGCCCGTGCAAAAATGGAAGTCATCTCGACGATGGTTTTGAATAACGGCAAAATCTCTCTGCCGCTGCTGAATATGTACGAACTGCTGAAAGAGCGTTTTGAAGGAAACGAGAAAAAGGACAAATAAGACAAGACCCCCGATGTAAGTTGATGCATCGGGGGTCTTGCTATAATCTGGTCAGGAGGATGGTGGGCAGCCATCCTGATTTTCGGACGGTTCCAAAAGGATGCGCATTATGGTGTCCCACAGTTCTGGGTGCTCTTTCAGGCAGGCAAGAAATTCGTCGTCCGTCACAATAACACTTCCTTTTGTTGTAAACTTTAGCTTGATTTTACAACTGCGATGTGCTAAAATCAATACCAGAGAAAGGAAATTTCTCAAGATTGTGAAAAACGACAAATCTCGGTTTTCAGGTCTGTGCATTACAGAGATTCTGGCAGGGTAAGTGTCCACAGTGGACACATTTTGCCCCGCCGGGTAGGCTTCTGGAGGCGTAAAGGGTATGAGGGCAGTTAAAAGGAAGGGAAATCGTTCGGACGGATGCTGTCAGTGTAAGCGAAAAATGCCGGATGGCAAGTATAAGGTCTTTTATGGCTCGACCTTCACGGAAGCAGAGAACAAATACCGTGATACTTTGCAGAGCTGGGAAGAAACGCATAAAAAGAAGCCTCGCGCCAGCGCAGTGACCTACAAGGAGGCTGCGGAGGCGTATGAGGCTTATATCACATCGCCCAGCAAACCGGTCAAGCGCGGCACCGTGGCGTCTTACCGTAAGCATCTGAACCCGACGAAAATATTCTTTGGCGATGAGCTGATGGAGGACATCGATGCGCAGCGAGTTCGTGACTATTTGGATCATCTGAGCGCAGAAGGAAAAGCCAAAAAGACCGCTCTGAATGCAAGGTCGGTGATAAGCTGCGTGTTTTCCTACTGGTGCAACTATATGCACGGTACAGGAAACCCGGTGAGGACGGCAGCGCTTCCGAAGAAAATGCCAGTAACAGAGCGAAAGGAGCCGACCAGAGAACAACAGGAGCTGATAGAGGCACACCCAGAAGGCTGCGGCTTCTGGGCGGCACTATTTGAATACACGGGAATGCGGATCGGTGAGGCCAACGGCCTGCGGTGGCGCGATGTGGATTTTGAAAAGGGGAAGGATATACCCTTCACAGGCTATGCCGTGGGAACGCAACCAGCCATACGAAGAAGAGCTGAAAACGGAAAAAGGCTTATAGAGCGATTCCAATCCTTGCGAGGCTGCGTCCGCTGCTGGAAAAATGAGGCGGCTCGGCATGACCCAGACGATTATGTGATGTCTGGAACGAAGAAGCCGCTGACTTCATCACAATATGAGTGGCGGTGGGCGATGTACTGCCGTCCGCTGGGGTTGAGCGTCAAGCAGGAAAAACGAACGAAGAAAAACGGGACATCCGGACGAGTACAGAGTCTATTACAAGTGGAAGGCGCTGGTCACGGCGCACCAGTTCCGGCACCTTTATGCGTCAAATCTTTTCTATGCAGGTGTGCCGGATAAGGTGGCGCAGAAACTGATGGGACACGCCGACATTACGACCACGAGAAGAATCTATCAGCAGCTTCGTGAGGAAGAGGATTTGAAGTACACAGCGCTTCTCGATAAATATTTGGAAGAAAAAGAGCAAAGTAGTGGTTGAGTAGTGATTTCGAAAAAATCAACGTAGAATCAGGCAAGATTAGGGGGTTCAAATCCCCTCCCTCGCACCAAGAAGTATCCATGGAATGCCGATGAAAAGTCGATATTTCGTGGATTTTTTGTTATCTGCGTTTATCGGATACTACCAGATACTGCGCGATACTGTCTGCTTTTGCCGGGTGTTTTGTAGTCAGAATCGTAGTCAGAAAAAGTAGGCCGCAGCAGGGTTTTTCCCGGGGGCTTCCCCGGGACAAAAGTAGTCAAAATAATGAATCAGGCCGCTGTCACTGTTTTACGGAGACGGCGGCCTGATTCATCAAGGGGATTATTTGTCCATATCATGGTACGAACCGTCGGGCGGCCGTGCTGTTCGACCCCTCTTCTCCGCAAGATAAAAAACGACCCCAAGCCTGAGCTTGGGGTCATCAGCGGCTGAGGTCCCCGTAGACATTCCTGACTCGTGGGACCCGCGCACTAAGCAACAGCCCACTGGGCTGATTGCTTGCCGCCTGCGGGCGGCCGTGCTGTTCGACCCCTCTTCTCCGCAAGATAAAAAAATGACCCCAAGCCTGAGCTTGGGGCCATTTTTTATGCGGAGAAGGGGGTCGACCCTCACTCCGTTGGAACTGGTGCCTAAAACCAGCGCGTCTGCCATTCCGCCACTCCCGCACGGAAACTTTATTTATAGTCAGCAAAGATTTTCGCCGCAAAAGTCAACTGCCGAAGGAATAATTCCCTCTTTGCGTCCGCATAATAA